>CESM01031197.1_pt1 | contig 19165 bp, 17 predicted proteins | sample 361421 | NCBI WGS metagenome assembly CESM01 (sample SAMEA2622219, study PRJEB7988) | marine metagenome | isolation source: saline water (ENVO:00002010), including | reverse complement strand
CCATCTCCAGGATCTACACATGCATTAGCAGTGCAATTCCATGTCTTTGTTAATATAGAGTCACTACTAAAATATGCAATTCCTCCAGAACTATTTCCAACAATCATATCAGGAAATCCATCATTTGTTATATCTTTGATTGCAAGTGTAGAATTGCCACCATCCCATATGTTTTTTACCGTGCTATTTACTGAGACAAAACTTCCATTAAGATTATTATCAATATTTGTAAATTGATATATTTTGCCTGTATATGAACCAACAAATAACTGATAAACACCATTACTATCTATCATTTTAGGGCTGCTATAGCCACTACTAATAACACCTTGGTCAACATCAATATTGCCAAAATCATTAATAATAGTATCAAATATTGCTACACTTTGAGTTCCTGAATTTGGACAAAAATTAATAGTTCCATTTTGTTCTCCTATAATAATATCAATTAAACCATCTCTATTTACATCTATAAGTTGTGGTGTTGCAAAGTATCCAACATCTATATTTTGGTAATTAGGAGAGGTTATTTGGAAAGATCCGTTTCCAATATTTTGGAATAAATGTATTTTTCCATCAGCATCACCAATTAACAAATCTTTATCTCCGTCTCCATCAATATCTCCAAATGTTGGAGAAATATTTAATGCTGGTATATTAAGTGTTGTGTTTAAATTAATAGATGATAGATTGAGCCAATCTCTGTCAGATAATTCATATTCAGGTGTGTTAATAGTTCCTGTATTTTCAAATAATGCTAAAGAGGAAATAGGATTATTATTTGCGACATGATATCCATAATTACCCACAACTAAATCTTCTAGCCCATCATTATTATAATCATAGAAAGCAGGATACGCCCCTTTTCCTAAGTCAACCATGTCTCCTTGAATAAAATTTTCTTTTATAAAATTAAAGTCTGGCAAAGAATTTTGATTTAAATTCTCATATAGCCAACAACTTTGATGATTTTCAGAGTTATTCTCAGTATTTGTAGTAACTATTAAGTCTTTAATACCATCATTAGTAACATCTATATAAAATGACGCAGGATAAACATGCATTTCAGCACCAATTGTATTATTATTATTTTGAGGAAATATAGAGTCAACACTAATAATATGTGCACTATCACTATTTCCTCCATTTATTAAAAGATTGAGATTAGTGTAACTAATATCTCCTAATATGAGGTCTTTATCATTATCATTATCTATGTCAATTGCTAGTAAAGTAGATCCAGCGTGTGATCCAATTTGTTTCTCATTTTTCTTTCCAGTTAGCATTATTGGGCATTGACAGTTAGTGCAATTTAAAGTATAGTTATTTAGTCCCTCATAAAATGCTCCCCAGCATTCTGTTTCTAGTTTATATGCAATTGTATCACAATTTCCTTTCAATTCCATAGACATGTTTTTATGATATTCAACAAATCCACCTAGTATTGAGAAGGTAAGAATGTCTAAGTCTCCGTCATAATCAATATCAGATATAGCAGGAATATCTACTCCACTCACATAGATATTTATATTACTTGAACCATAATCACTTAAAACTAAAGGTGTTATTAGATTAAAGCTTAAGGAATTAGTTGAAGTGTTTTTATATATGGCAATTCCTCCTGAAGAGTATGTAAATATGTCATTTTTCCCATCACAATTATAGTCAGCCAATAATATCCAGTCATGTAATTCTGGAAAGTAATTTCTATAAATAGGAGCATAGGTATAATTGCCATTATTATTAATGAATGGGCTTATTTTGTTTCCAGATTTATCAAATATAATTATATCCATAATACCATCAAGATTTAGATCAATATCAGAAAATTGTACAGAGTTTAATCCTCCTGCAAATGCTGAATTAAAATATATATTATTTTCCTTAACTTTTATACTTGTGTCTCTATTAAGAGTCATCTGTGAAAATAATATTTGTGATTTAATACAAAAAAACAAGATAAGTATAATAGTTTTCTTCATGAGTGTATTTTTTTACAAATTTAACGTATATTTTTAATATGTTTATACTTACAAATTTTAAACCTTACATATTTAAAAAATATTAATCTCTATCTTTTAATATTATGCAATTTTGCTTTTACAAATTGTATTATTAGTTGTTAAAGTTTATATTTGCCAACTTTAAAAATAGATAAAATAAATATTATGCAAAACAGAGGTCCTATAATGCTATTTGCAGTTCTTTTCGCAATAGTTTGTTTATATCAACTTTCTTTCACTTGGGTTGTAGATGGAGTGGAAGCAGAAGCATATGAATATGCAGAATCAAAAACAATCAATAATAATGATTTAGATTCATCATCTGTATCAGTTTTAATAGAATCAGATAAATTTCAAGAGAAAGTAAAATTTTATTTAGATTCTGTTAGTGGTGAAGAAGTTTATGATATTCTTGTAACATCTTATACTTATGCCGAGTGTCAACAAAGGCAAATGAATCTTGGTCTTGATTTGAAGGGAGGAATGAATGTTACTTTAGAAGTAATGGTTATTGATGTTATTAAAGCTTTATCTAATAATAGTAAAGATTCATTATTTAATCTAGCAATTTCAAATGCATTACAGGCACAGAAGAATAGTCAAGAAGGTTTTGTGGCATTATTTGGAGCGGAATATGAAAAGTTAGCAATTATGCCTGGAAAAGGTTTGTCAGTTATATTTTCAACTTCTGATTTGAGAGATAAGGTGCAGTTTTCACTTTCTAATCAAGAGGTTATAGATGTATTAACTATAGAGGTTGAAGATGCAATTGAAAGATCATTTAACATTTTAAGAAGTAGAATCGATCGTTTTGGAGTTACGCAACCTAATATACAAAGACTTGAAACTTCAGGCAGAATTTTAGTTGAACTTCCAGGTATCAAAAATCCTGATAGAGCAAGAAAGTTATTGCAATCAACAGCACAATTAGAGTTTTGGGAAACATATGAGTATAGTGAAATTTTTTCTGCATTAGAACAGTCCAATACTTATCTTCGAGATATGATAACTTTGAATGAATCTATGCTTGATGATGTAGTTGAAAGCAAATCTATAGATGATAATGTAGATTTATCAGATGAGATTTCTTTAAGTAATGATTCTTCTAATAATTTACTTTCAGTTTTAGAAGAAGATTCTTCTAGATTAGATTCTACAGGTCAATTATCCTTTGAAGATTTTGCTAATGAAAATCCATTATATGCATTGCTTTACCCTAATGTCAATCAACAAAGTGGACAACTCAATACAGGCCCTGTATTAGGTTTTTGTGCTATAAAAGATACCGCTAAGCTGAATGATTATTTAAGAGACGATGCAATCAAGAAATTTTTTCCTATTGATATAAAATTCGCATATACTGTTAAAGCTTATGACGCAGATGGAAAATATATACAGTTAATAGGTTTAAAGTCTGATAGAAATGGCAAGTCAGCTATGGAAGGAGAGGTGGTAACAGATGCTAATCAATCTTTTGGTCAATTTGCAAATTCTGCAGAGGTATCAATGACTATGAATGCAGAAGGAGCTAAAAAATGGAAAAGATTGACAGCTGAAAATATAGGTAAATCTGTAGCAATAGTGCTAGATAATTACGTTTATTCTTTTCCAACAGTTCAATCTGAGATATCGGGAGGGCGTTCTCAGATAACAGGAAACTTTACTGTTAATGAAGCGAAAGATTTAGCAAATATTCTAAAATCAGGAAAACTACCAGCTCCTGCTAGGATTATTGAAGAAGCAATAGTAGGTCCATCTTTAGGAGAGGAAGCTATTAATGCAGGCCTTAAGTCATTTATATTTGCTTTGATAATAGTATTAATATATATGATTTTTTATTATAATCGAGCAGGTGTAGTTTCAAATATTGCTCTTTTGGCTAATATATTCTTTATATTTGGAGTATTATCTTCTTTAGGTGCAGTCCTTACACTTCCAGGTATTGCAGGTATTGTTTTAACTATTGGTATGTCAGTTGATGCAAATGTTCTGATTTATGAGCGTATTCGTGAAGAAATTACAAATGGAAAAGGATTGCGTTTAGCTATCTCTGATGGGTATAATAATGCATATAGTTCAATTATTGATGCTAATGTAACAACTCTACTTACAGGTATTATTCTATATACTTTTGGTACTGGACCAATTAAAGGTTTTGCTACAACGCTAGTTATAGGTATATTAACCTCTCTTTTTGCTGCTATTTTTATTACTCGTTTGGTTATTTCAGCTAGGTTAAATAAAGATAAGGTAGTTACTTTTTCATCTAAAATAACAAAGGGAGCATTTAAGAATATTAATATTGATTTTATTGGGAAGAAAAAGAAATTTTATATAATCTCATCTATTTTACTTTTATTAGGTATTGGCTCATTATTTACTAAGGGATTAAATTATGGCGTTGACTTTGTGGGTGGAAGAACTTATGTGGTTCGCTTTGATGAATCTATTAATAAAGAGTCTGTTAGAAAATCTCTTTCTGAATCTTTTGTTGATTCTGACGGACTTAATTATGCTCCACAAGTTAAAACATTTGGAGAGAATAATCAGATTAAAATTACTACTTCTTTTATGATAGATAATAATGAATTGTCTACTGATGAGATGGTTGAAGACAGATTAGAGGAAGGATTATTAAGTGTAGGTGTTCCATATGAGATTATGAGCTCTCAGAAAGTTGGTCCAACTATTGCTGATGATATTAAAGATTCTGCAGTTTGGTCTATTTTCTTTTCTCTACTTGTAATCTTTTTATATATACTAATAAGATTTAGAAGATGGCAATTTAGTCTTGGTGCTGTCGCTGCTGTATTTCATGATGTTATTATTGTTCTTTCAATATTTTCAATATTATATGGTTTATTGCCTTTTTCTTTAGAAATAGATCAGGCGTTTATTGCTGCTATTCTTACTATTATAGGTTATTCTCTTAATGATACTGTAGTTGTTTTTGATAGGGTAAGAGAATATATTAATGATAATAAAAAGAAAGAAGTTCGTGAAGTCATTAATGGAGCGCTTAATAGCACGCTTAGTAGAACCATTAACACCTCTCTTACTACTTTTGTTGTTTTATTAATTATATTTATATTTGGTGGTGAAGTTATTAGAGGATTTATGTTTGCTTTAATGGTAGGTGTTATAGTTGGTACGTATTCTTCTTTATTTGTTGCTTCTCCTATTATGCTAGATACACTGACTAAGAATAATAGTAAATCCTAAATATGTTATTGTTTATTGGAGCTTCTGAAATTATTATTATTTTATTGTTTGTTGTTGTTTTTTTTGGTGCAAATAAAATACCTTCCTTCGCTCGATCTGCTGGAAAGTTTATTCGTGAAATTAAGCATGCTTCTAATGAGATAAAAGAAGAAATTAACAAAAACGCTAATATAATAAAAGAAGAAAGAGATATAAACACATGATAATTACGACTTTTTTTTTGTTGTTTTTGCTGAGTTTATTTTTGCTTTATATTGGGGGAGAATCTGTTGTGAAAGGAGCCGTATTAATTGCTTCTAAATTACAAATTCCTGTATTGATTATCGGTTTGACTGTGGTTTCTTTTGCCACTTCTCTGCCTGAGGTATTTGTAAGTGTAGAAGCTTTATTAAAAGGAAATAGTAATATTGCACTCGGGAATGTATTTGGTTCTAATATTGCAAATATTGCTTTGGTTCTAGGATTAACTACAATAATTTCTAAGTTAAATATTTCAAAAGATACTATTTATATTAATTATCCTTTTCTTTTGTTTGTTACTTTTTTAATAGGTTTTATATTTTATTTTTTTGGTAGTTTAAGTTCATTTTCAGGGTTCTTTCTTATTTCTTTATTAATTTTATTTTTATACTTTCTTATATCAAGAAATAACAATCAACCATTAAATTCATCTTTAGATAATAACAAGCCATCAAATATTAATGTATCATTATTTAATGGTTTGTTATTTTTGATTTTTGGAATTATACTTCTTCGTTATGGTGCGTATTTATTAATTGAACAAACAATATTAATTGCTGAATTTTTTAATATTCCTGATAGAGTAATAGCTGCAACTATTGTGGCTTTTGGTACAAGTATACCTGAACTTGTTACGTCAGTAATTGCAGCAATAAGGAAGCAAGTTGATCTAGCTGTTGGTAATCTAATTGGTTCAAATATCTTTAATCTTTTAGCAGTTTTAGGCTTTTCATCAGTTATTAGTGATATTGTTATTGATGATTTTGCTATTTTGAATTTTGATTATCTTTTTATGTTATTCACAACAATATTAGTTAGTTTGTTTATATATTTTAATTCAATCAAACAAATCAATAGAATACATGGAATTATCTTAGTTCTAGTATACTTTATCTATGTTTGTTTAAATATTTTGTAAAAATGAAACTAATACTTAAGCTGATTTAACAGTTTTTATAATTCGACTAGCAATTTTGTATGGGTCTGCATTGGATGCGGGTCTTCTATCTTCCAACCATCCTTTCCATCCGTTTTCAACTGTACCAATAGGAATTCTGATTGAAGCTCCTCTATCAGAAATTCCATAGCTAAAATCTGTGATCGCTGCTGTTTCATGTAATCCAGTAAGTCTTTGGTCATTAAAAGCTCCATATACTTCAATATGTTCCTTTGTAACAGGTCTAAAAGATTCACATATTTTTTCATATATTTCTTGTGATCCACATGTTCTTAATGTAGAGTTAGAGAAGTTAGCATGCATTCCAGAACCATTCCAATCCCCTTTAATAGGTTTAGGGTGGTACTCAATATAATAACCATAACTTTCAGTTAATCTATCTAATAAATATCTAGCTATCCATATTTCATCGCCAGCTTTTTTAGCTCCTTTAGCAAATAATTGAAATTCCCATTGTCCACATGCTACTTCTTGATTTATTCCTTCAAAATTTAATCCTGCTTTAAGACACATGTCTGCATGTTCTTCTACAAAATGTCTTCCATGAGTATTTTTACCACCAACTGAACAATAATAGAGTCCTTGAGGTCCAGGGTAACCACCTAGAGGAAATCCTAATGGGAGTTGTGTGTCAACATCCATAATAAAATATTCTTGTTCAAATCCAAACCAGTAATCATTGTCATCATCGTCAATTGTAGCTCTAGCATTTGATATATGAGGAGTTCCGTCTGGGTTTAAGACTTCTGTCATTACTAGATATCCGTTTATTCTTTCAGGATCTGGATAGATAGCTACAGGTTTTAAGATGCAATCTGATGAATTGCCTTCTGCTTGTTTTGTAGAACTACCATCAAAAGACCAGTTAGGACAATCTTCAATTTTTCCAGAGAAGTTTTCTATAACTTTGGTTTTGCTTCTCATGTTTTGAGTTGGAAGGTATCCGTCTAACCAAATATATTCTAGTTTTGATCTATTCATAGATAAATATTTTTTAAACAAAAAAACAATATTTTTTTATGTAAGAGTATAATAATAAATCTTGTTTTTATTGATTTACTAATATCTTATTAACAACTAAATGTTTCTATCTAATGAAACTTTTCTTTATAATTATAAATTATTGCTTATTTTAGCAACAATTTAAAATTATGTAAAATGAGGTATTTTATTAAAGTTTCTATCTTAACTTTTGTTTTATTAATATTTTCTAACTCAATTATTAATGCGCAAAATAAGAGTAGAAAATTAATTAAAGCGGATCTTGCTTTTGATAATGAGGAATATTTTAAAGCTGCTGAATTATATAAGAACGCTTATAAGAAGACTAAAAATAGGGCTATTAAAGCTGAAATAATTTTTAAGCAGGCAGAATGTTATCGTAATTCATTAAATTATAAAAGAGCTGCAAGCTATTATAAAAGGGCAATTAAAGCAAAATATCCAGATATAATTATTTATTTGCGTTATGCTGATGTGCTTAGGATAGAAGAAGATTATGACAATGCAATTATTCAATATAAAGAGTATATTAAATTAAATCCATCAGATATTAAAGGTGAGATGGGATTAAAATCATGTGAATTTGCATTAGAATGGATGTCTAATCCAACTCGTTATAATGTTTCTCCTCTTTCAGTTGTTAATTCTAGACATAGTGATTATTCCCCGTCTTTTGGTAATAGTGACTATAATGAGATATATTTTACTTCTTCAAGGGATGGTGGATTATCACAAGATGTTGATGAAAGAACTGGAGAAAAATATACTGACATTTATGTTTCAAAATTACAAAAAACAGGAAAATGGAGTGCTCCTCAATTACTACCAGAACCTATAAATACTTCAGCTCATGAAGGTTCTGCTTTTTTAAATTTTAGAGGAACTGCTATGTATTTTACTAAGTGTGCAGTAGAAAAAAAGAAAGTAAGTTATTGTTCAATTAATGTATCGACAAAGAAAGGAAAATTATGGGGTGATCCTCAAGAATTACAGATTAATGTAGATAGCGGTATAACAATTGGTCATCCCACAGTTATTGAAGATCAAGAGTCCTTTTTATTAATATTTTCTGCTGATATGGATGGAGGGTATGGAGGTAATGATTTATGGTTAAGTAGAAAAGAAAAAAGAAATGCATGGAGTCCTCCTATTAATTTAGGACCCGCAGTCAATACCCCTGGAGATGAGATGTTTCCTTTTTTACACAGCAGCGGAGATCTTTATTTTGCATCTACAGGCCATGTAGGAATGGGAGGTTTAGATATATTTAAATCAACAAAAGATTTGAATGGGGTTTATTCATCAGTTACTAATTTAAAGTATCCAATAAATTCTCCTGCTGATGATTTTGGAATGATTGTTGAAGAATCTACAGAAAGGGGGTATTTTTCATCAAATAGAGATGGAGGAAAAGGAGGGGATGATGTTTATCAATTTGAATTACCAGAGCTTCAGTTTACTTTACAAGGAGTAATTACTGACTCAAAGACAGGTGCGATTATTACAGGTGTAACAGTTGATTTAGCAGCATCAGATAATAATAATTATACCCTTATTACTGATAATACAGGTATGTATAGAAAAACTGATGTTCAACCAACTACATCATATCAGATTATTGTTAATCAGGAAGGTTATCTAACTAAGAAAACTTCTTTTACAACTCAAGATATTCATGAGAATAAAGATTTTATTATAGATATTAAGTTAGACCCTATAAAGAAAGAAATTATTTTACCTAGAATTGAATATGATTTTGCAAAATGGGATTTAAGAAAGCAATCAATTATAGATCTTGATGCTTTGGTTATTACTTTAAATGATAATCCAAATATTGTGATTGAGTTACAATCACATACAGATTTTAGGGGTAGCGATAAGCAAAATATTGACTTGTCTCAGAAAAGAGCTAACTCCTGTGTTGAATATTTAGTCTCACAAGGAATTAGTTCAGATAGACTAGTTGCTTCTGGTAAGGGAGAGTCTAATCCATTTATTATTGAAATGAGAGATGGACGTTTTAAAGAAGGAGATGTATTGAATGCTCAATATATTAATAAGATTAGATTTAAAAAGAATCGAGAGAAAGCACATCAGTACAATAGAAGGACTTCATTTAAGGTAATTAGAGAAGATTATACTTCTAATGATTCAAAAGAAAATTAGTTATTAAAATATGTTTTTAAGAAAGCGTCCTATTTAGGATGCTTTTTTTTACAATTATGAAAAAAGAGAACTTTATCAGTCGCTTTCTTAGGAACGTAGCTAAGAGAATTGAGAAAAGGGAGTATGATAGACTAATGGCTAAAAGATCTGAACTTAAAAAGGGCATACAAAGGGTAGTCAAAGATGCAGAGAAAGACTATATAACTAAATTAGAAAAATACGCTAAAAAACATAATCTAAAGTAGGTTTCAAACTATGGCAAACGAAGCAGATAAGGAAAGATATAATCAGAGAGGCGTTTCTGCTGATAAGCAAGATGTTCATAATGCAATTAAAAGCATAGACAAAGGATTATTCCCTTTTGCTTTTTGTAAGATTGTTCCTGATTATCTTACAGGAGATCCTGATTATTGTCTTGTAATGCATGCAGATGGTGCAGGTACAAAATCTTCTTTAGCTTATATGTATTGGAAGGAAACAAATGATATATCTGTATGGAAAGGTATAGCCCAAGATTCTATAGTTATGAATATTGATGATCTTCTCTGTGTTGGAGCTACTAATAATATTTTACTTTCTTCAACTATTGGTCGAAATAAAAATTTAATACCTGGAAATATTATATCTGAGATTATTAATGGTACTGAAGAATTATTATTAGACTATAGGGATTTTGGAGTTAATATAATATCAACTGGTGGAGAGACTGCAGATGTAGGTGATATAGTTAGAACAATACTTGTAGATTCTACAGTTGTGTCTAGGATGAAAAGAGAAGATGTAATTGATAATTCTAATATACAAGATGGAGATGTGATTATTGGTTTATCTTCTTATGGTCAGGCAAGTTATGAAAGTCAATATAATGGTGGTATGGGTAGTAATGGCTTAACTTCTGCTCGACATGATATATTTTCAAAAGTATTAGCTGAAAAGTATCCAGAAAGTTTTGATTCTAATATTCCGTTAGATTTAGTTTATTCTGGAACTAAGAGTCTGATTGATTCTGTAGAGAATTGTGCTTTAGATGTAGGTAAATTGGTTCTTTCTCCTACTAGAACTTATGCGCCTGTTATTAAAAAAATATTGGATAAATATAGAGCAAATATTAATGGTATGATTCATTGTACAGGAGGTGGTCAAACAAAAATTCTGCACTTTATAGATAATCTTCATATTATAAAAGACAATCTATTTGATTTACCTCCATTATTTAAGTTAATTAAAGAAGAATCAAATACGGATTGGCAAGAGATGTACAAAGTATTTAATATGGGGCATAGAATGGAACTATACGTACCTCAACATATATCTAATGATATTATTGATATTTCAAAATCTTTTAATATAGAAGCGAAGATTATTGGTAAAGTAAAAAGCAGTAATTCTAAGCAGTTAACAATTACTTCTTCTTTTGGTAAATTTTTATATAGATAATGATAGATAAGTTAATAGCAATAAATAAAAGGTATTTAGAGGTAGAGAGGTTGATTTCTTCACCTGATGCAATGAATGATATGAAATCTTATATACAATTTAGTAAAGAATATAAAGATTTAGATCCAATTATTAAGGCTTATAAAGAGTATTCCTCTGTATTAGATAATATTAAGGAAGCAAAAGAGATTATTGCTGATTCTGACGATATAGAAATGAAAGATATGGCAAAGAGTGAGTTGGATATTAGTTTGAAGCGTAAGGATGAGATGGATGAGGAAATAAAAGTATTGTTAATTCCAAAGGATCCTGCTGATTCCAAGAATGCGGTAATGGAAATAAGAGCAGGTACAGGTGGTGATGAAGCAAGTATTTTTGCTGGAGATCTATATAGGATGTATATTGCATTTGCATCATCTAAAGGATGGAAGACAGAATTAGTAGATATTGCAGATGGTACGGTTGGTGGTTATAAGGAGATTATTTTTAATATTATAGGAGAAGATGTTTATGGTCAGTTAAAGTTTGAATCTGGAGTACATAGAGTTCAGAGAGTGCCTGATACAGAAACTCAGGGTCGTGTTCATACTTCAGCAGCTACAGTTATCGTATTACCAGAAGCTGAAGAATTTGATATTGAACTTAAGTCTAATGATATACGTAAAGACACTTATTGTTCATCAGGTCCTGGAGGACAGTCTGTTAATACAACTTATTCTGCAGTAAGGTTAACCCATATTCCAACAGGTATTGTTGCTCAATGTCAAGATCAGAAATCTCAACATAAGAATTATGATAAAGCTCTTAAAGTATTAAGATCTCGTATTTATGAAATGGAGTTGCAGAAAAAATTAGAGGAAGATGCTAAGAACCGGAAAACTATGGTTTCTACAGGTGATAGATCAGCAAAAATAAGAACATATAATTATCCTCAAGGTAGAGTAACGGAACATAGAATATCTCTAACTAAATATAATTTACAAGCAACAATTGGAGGTGATTTGCAAGAATTTATAGATGAATTACAGTTAGCAGAGAATACTGAAAAATTGAAAGAGGGTCAGAAAAGCTAATGAATAGAGAGTTGCTTATATCCCAAATTAAGAAAAAGAAATCATTTCTATGTATTGGTTTAGATACTGATTTTACTAAGATTCCATCTCACTTGTTATCCTCAAAAGACCCTATATTTAATTTTAATAAAGCAATTATAGATGCAACTTGTGATTTATGTGTTGCATATAAGCCTAATATTGCTTTTTATGAAAGTATGGGTTCAAAAGGATGGGATTCTTTAAAGAAAACATTAGACTATATACCTAAAGATATATTTACTATTGCCGATGCTAAAAGAGGGGATATAGGAAACACTTCTTCTATGTATGCTAAAACTTTTTTTGAATATATGGATTTTGATTCTATAACTGTATCTCCATATATGGGTTCTGATTCCGTGTTACCTTTTCTTAATTATAAGAATAAATGGGTTATATTATTAGCATTAACATCTAATGTTGGTAGTCAAGATTTTCAGAACATCATTTCAAGTAATAATAAAAATATTTTTGAAGAGGTTATTGAAATATCTAAAAATTGGGGTACAAACAAGAATATGATGTATGTTGTGGGAGCAACTCAAGTATCATATCTTTCAAAAATCAGAAGGATAATACCAGATCATTTTTTATTAATACCTGGAGTTGGAGCTCAAGGTGGTGATATTGATTCAGTTGTTAAGAATGCAATAAATAAAGACTGTGGATTACTTGTTAATAGCTCTAGAAATATTATATACGCTAGTAGTGATGTGGATTTTGCTGATCAAGCAAGAATTCAAGCTAAGATTTTACAAGAAAAGATGTCTTTAATTTTAACTCAAGAAGGTATATAAAAAATTTATTATTTTTTATCTTATTAGAGATTATTATTTTTTTAAATTGCAGCTTTTAATATTTTTAATGTCTTTTCTAAATAATTTTTTTGCAAAGAAGGTTTTTGGTGTTAGTTCCTGGTTAGGAAAAAAAGTAGGTGTTAAACCTTCATTTATTCGTTTGATTTTTATTTATGCATCTTTTATCAACTTGATAACAATTTTAGTTTATCTAATCATGGTTTTTTTATTATATATCCGTAATTATTTTAGGTATAAAAAGAGAAAATCAGTATTTGACTTGTAAAACATGGAGGATTTACAAATTATATTAACCGTTATACTTTTAATAATAGAAGTATTTGCATTTGCATGGTTAATTATTGATATTCAAAAATCAAAGAAAAAGCAAGATCAAATTATTCAATTAGAACATCAGATATTACAAGTTGAAGAATCTATTATGGATCTTGAAAAAAATATTATTGAAAAGATAGATAAATTAATTAAGTTGAATTCAAAGAAAAGTTAATTTAAATAATATTTTATGCTTAATATCTTTTATAAATTATTGATTTTAATATGAAAATTCTATTAACAGGAAGTAATGGTTTGCTTGGTCAAAAACTTTTATATAAATTAAAAAAAGATATTGATATTAATCTTATAGCAACCTCTTTAGGTGTAAATAGATTTTCAGATAAAGAAGGATACGAATATGTATCTCTTGATATAACAAATGAAATAGAAGTAAAAAATATTATAGAATCTTATGTTCCAGATATTGTAATTAATACTGCCGCAATGACTAATGTAGATCTTTGTGAAGATAAGAAAGACATGTGTGATAATCTTAATATTTATGCAGTATCTTATTTAGCTGATAGTTGTTTAAAGGTAAATGCTCATTTAATTCATATATCAACGGACTTTATCTTTGATGGTGAGGATGGTCCATATTCAGAAGAAGATAAACCTAATCCTCTTTCTTATTATGGTTTATCTAAACTTAAGTCAGAAGAGGTGTTATATAATCATAATGTTAAATGGACTATACTTAGAACTATTATAGTTTTTGGTGTTGGAGAGAATTTAAGTAAAGGTAATATTGTATTGTGGGCAAAGAAAGAATTCGAGAAAGGTAAACCATTAAATATTATCGATGATCAGTTTAGGGCTCCTACATTAGCTGAAGATTTAGCAGATGCCTGTATCTTAGCCGCTAAGAAGAAAGCGTATGGTGTTTTTCATGCTTCTGGTAAGGATATTATGAGTATATTTGAGATTGTAGAAAGTATTGCTAAATATTATTCATTCAATACGGATAATTTGAATAAGATTAGTACTTCGGTTTTGAATCAAAAGGCAGTTAGACCGCCAAAAACAGGTTTTAAATTGAATAAAGCAATAAAAATTTTAGGTTATAATCCACATTCTTTTAAAGAGAGTTTAGATATAATTACTAAACAGTTGAAAAAAGAATAAAAATTAATTAAAAAAACATATAACTATGAAAAGAATAATATTATTTATTTTATTAATTCCAACACTTACACATGCACAAGGATTGGATGAAAAAATTAACGAATGGTTTAAACCTATTGCAGATGCATGGGTAAATATTGTTCTTTACCCTATCTCTTTTACTAATGAAATTAGTATTCCTTTTGTGCTTATATTATTAGTATTTGGAGCACTTTTTTTCACTATTCGTTTTTCTTTTGTGAATATTACTCATTTCTCAACTGCAATAAATACAGTAAGAGGTAAATACGATGAATTAGAAAATGGGACAGAGAAGACAGAGATTAGTGTTGATGGTGATATTCCCGATACAATTAGAGATGAGAGTAAAGAAGGCGAGGTTAGTCATTTTCAGGCTCTAGCAACTGCAGTATCTGGCACAGTAGGTCTTGGTAATATTGCAGGTGTTGCTTTAGCAATTGCTCTTGGAGGTCCTGGAGCAACTTTTTGGATGATCATTTGCGGCTTGATAGGAATGTCTACAAAATTTGTTGAATGCACACTAGGAGTAAAATATAGGGATGTAGGAGAAGATGGTACTGTTTATGGAGGTCCAATGTATTATTTAAGTAAAGGATTACAAGAAGGAGGTTATAAAAAATTAGGTAAAGCATTAGCTGTTCTTTTTGCAATACTTTGTGTTGGAGCTTCTTTTGGAGGAGGAAATGCAGCTCAATCAAATCAGGCAGCTCTACAGATTGCTTCTATGCTTGGACTATCAGGAGGAAGTGCTGGAACAATGATTGGTTTAGCTTTAGCAATTCTTGTAGGGATAGTAATAATTGGAGGTATTAAACGTATTGCCTCTGTAACAGAGAAAGTTGTTCCTTTTATGGCCGTAATATATGTTTTAGCTTGTTTGTTTATTATCTTTTCTAATTTTAGTTATATAGACGATGCATTTGGTCTTATATTTTCTAAGGCTTTTAGTATGCAAGCAGGATTTGGTGGTCTTATAGGAGTTTTGATTGTAGGTTTTCAAAGAGCAGCATTTTCCAATGAAGCTGGTGCAGGCTCTGCCTCTATTGCGCATTCAGCTGTTAAGACTAAATATGCTGCTTCAGAAGGAATTGTAGCTCTTTTAGAGCCTTTTATTGATACTGTTGTTATTTGTACTATGACCGCCCTTGTTATTATTATGTATAATAGTACTGGTATTTTTGAATATGGAGAAGCAGTTATAATTAATGGAGAAAAAGTAGAAGGTGCAGTTTTAACTTCTATGGCATTTGCCGATGCTATACCTTGGTTTCCAATTGTACTTACTATAGCGATCATTTTATTTGCGATATCAACAATGATTTCATGGTCTTATTATGGACTTCAATCATGGATGTATCTATTCGGAAAGAGTAAGCTTTCGGACCTTGTATACAAAATAATATTTTTAATATTTATAGTTATTGGTGCAGCTGCTAATATGGATGCAGTATGGGGTTTCTCGGATGCTATGATTTTAGCGCTTATTTTTCCAAATATGATTGGATTGTTTTTCTTATACCCTAAGGTTAAAGAAGAATTAATTAATTATTTAAAAGCAATTAAAAAATAATTATTTTTGTATTGTGATAAGAGATAGGTTAGATACTGTAATAAGAGAGATATCAGATTTTCCAATTAAGGGTATAAATTTTAAGGATATCACTCCATTATTATTAGATCAGGATTTGTCTAACGAAATAATAGCTAGTTTTATTGATAAGTTGAGAGGGTTGCGTATTGATGCTATAGTTGGTGTTGAGAGTAGGGGGTTTTTATTTGGTTTTCTTTTGGCAAATGCTTTAAAAATACCTTTTATTCCAATAAGAAAATCTGGCAAGTTGCCTTCTGATGTTTTAAAATGTAAATATGATTTAGAATATGGTTCAGCAGAAATAGAAATCCATAAAGATGATATAAAAGAAGGATGGAATATTCTTATTCATGATGATTTATTAGCTACAGGAGGTACGGCTGAAGCTGCAGGAAATCTAGTTAGAGATTTAGGGGCAAATGTGTTAGCGTATGCTTTTGTAGTTTCTATAGAACATTTAAAAGGAACAAAAAGATTAAAAAAATATACAAATAAAATTATAAGTTTAATAAATTATTAATATGGATTTTAGTTATAATAATAACCAGAAGATGATTACTGACATGATATGTCAGTTTGGAGAGATACATGTTTCTCCTTTTGTAAAAGAGTGGGATGATAATCAAATATTTCCTATCAACGTTTTTAAAAAATTAGGTGAACTTGGATTAATGGGAGTCCTTGTTCCTGAAAAATATGGTGGATCAGGATTTTCTTATACAGAATATGTTACTGCAATTGAACAGCTAGCTATTCTAGATCCTTCTATAGGATTATCTATGGCAGCACATAATTCCCTTTGTACTGGACATATTTTGCAGTTTGGTAATGAGGAGCAAAAAAACAAATGGCTTCCTAAGTTAGCAATTGGAGATTGGATAGGTGCATGGGCTTTAACAGAGCATAATACTGGTTCTGATGCAGGTGGAATGGCTACCACTGCAATTCAAGAAGGAAATGAATGGATTTTAAATGGGTCTAAGAATTTTATTACACATGGAATATCAGGAGATATCATTGTTGTTATAGCTAGAACTGGTAAAAAAGGAGATTCTAAAGGTATGACAGCTTTTGTTGTTGAAAAGGGAGCAATAGGTTTGCATTCAGGAAAAAAAGAAGATAAATTAGGTATGCGAGCTTCCGAGACTGCTGAAGTTGTTTTTGATAATTGCAGGATTCCTAAAGAAAATATTTTAGGAGATATAGGTCAAGGTTTTATTCAAGCAATGAAGATTTTGGATGGAGGTAGAATATCTATTGCAGCATTATCTTTGGGTATTTCCAAAGGTGCTTATCAAACTGCCTTAAAGTATGCAAAAGAACGAGAGCAATTTGGACAACGTATTGCTGATTTTCAGGCTATTAGTTTTAAATTAGCAGATATGGCTACTGAAATTCAAGCATCAGAGTTGTTGGTTTATAATGCAGCTAACAAAAAAAATAAATTAGAAAAAATGACATTGGAAGGTTCTATGGCAAAATATTATTCTTCTGAAGTTTGTGTTAAGATAGCAAATGATGCTGTGCAAATATTAGGGGGATATGGTTATACTAAGGATTTTCCTGCTGAGCGTTATTATAGAGATGCTAAGTTATGTACAATTGGTGAAGGTACTTCTGAGATACAAAAGTTAGTGATTGCAAAACAAATTACAGGATAGTTTTGATATTTATGAAGATATTTATATTTTTGCCGGCCTAATTAAATTTATATGTTAGTAATACCAATAAAAGACGGAGAGAATATTGACAGAGCACTTAAGCGATTTAAAAGAAAGTTTTTAAAGACAGGCACTTTAAAAAGACTAAGAGCAAAAAAACAATATATTAAGAAATCAGAAAGATTACGTATTCAGAAACAAAAAGCTGTTTATTCTGATATTATTTTAAGAGATTCAGAATAATAATTCTTTCACCTTTTTTTTAAGAACCTTTTTATTTGTAATTTCGTTATATAGTCTAAAGGTTTCTTTATGTTTAAAGATAAATTTATACAATATATAACTTCAGAAAAGAGATTTTCTATTCATACAATTAAATCTTACAGTACTGATCTTGATCAATTCTACACTTATATCAACAATAATTTTGATATTTCTAAAGACTTGCGTAAGGTTAATTTTCAAATTATTAGAAGTTGGATTACTTATTTGTTAGAAAAAGGAATAAATCCTATTTCAGTTAATAGAAAGATATCTGTTTTAAAGACTTATTTTAAATTTTTACTTAGAGATGGTTTTTTAGAAGAAAACCCAATGTTACGAGTTGTAAGTCCTAAAGCTAAGAAAAAGCTTCCAGATTTTATTAAAAAGAGTGATATAAGTTTATTGTTAGAAAAATTGCATTTTGAAGAAAGTTTTCAAGGTGAGCGAGATTATCTTATCATAGACTTGTTTTATGTTACAGGTATTCGTTTGTCTGAACTTATTGGAATTAAGATTTCAGATATAGATTTTAACTCTTGTACAATAAAAGTTTTAGGTAAACGAAATAAAGAGCGTCTTATTCCGTTAACAGATAATATGATTAGTAATTTAAAATGTTTTATTAATAAATATAATCTTAATTATTTTTTATTTACTAATACATCTGGTAAAAAAGTATATCCTAAATTAGTATATCGGGTTGTTAAAAAATATTTAGGAAAAATAACTAATATAGATAAAAGAGGCCCGCATATTCTTAGACATACATTTGCTACACATATGCTAAATAATGGTGCTGATATTAATGCGATAAAAGAGTTATTAGGACATGCTAATTTAAGCGCTACGCAAGTATATACTCATAATACTATTGAGAAATTAAAAAACATTTATAAACAAGCTCATCCAAGAGCATAAAAATAACATTATGAATTATCAAATACAATCTATTCATTTTTCTGCTGATAAGATGTTAAAGAATTTTATTCGTAAAAAGCTAGATAAATTAATAAATATCCATACAAATATTATTTCTGTAGAAATTTTTTTAAAGCTTGAAAATCATGGTTCTTATAATAATAAGGTAGTTGAAATTAAATTAGGTGCTCCTTACTCAGAATATTTTGCTAAAAAACAATCTGATTCATTTGAAGAATCTGTAGATTTAGTTTCTCAAGCTTTACGTAAGCAAATCTTAAAAAATAAATAAAAATCTAGTTTATTTATTGTTATTATATTTTTTTT
>CESM01047500.1_pt1 | contig 19290 bp, 17 predicted proteins | sample 361421 | NCBI WGS metagenome assembly CESM01 (sample SAMEA2622219, study PRJEB7988) | marine metagenome | isolation source: saline water (ENVO:00002010), including | reverse complement strand
GTTGGCTGCTCACAGTGCCACCGTCTTAATGGAACAGGAGGAAGTGTCGGCCCAGATTTAAGTGAATTAAACAAAAGGATGAGTCCGGATAAAGTTCTCGAATCCATAATAGAACCATCTCGCTCCATCTCCGAAGCATACATAATACAAGAGTTTAAAATGAGTGATGGAAACATTCACATTGGCCAAGTTCAGGAAGAAACTGACACTGTAATCACACTCAAGAGCGCAGCTGCTACAGGAGCACCAGTACGCTTAGCTAAGGCGCTTATAGATAGCCGAAAAAAAATTAATATCTCGAACATGCCTCCAGGGACAGTCAACACCTTGAAAAAACAAGAAATTCTAGATCTTGTAAGCTATCTTAACCAAAACTAAGTTCATTTTTGATATCAGGAGAATCTGAAGATCAATTGAAATAAATCATTAATTTATGATCCTCAAAAAAATCTTACTATTTTAAAGATCGCCCCTTTCTTATTGTCTCTTAAATGGTTTTCGTTTTTTAACCACATGACAAAATCTGTATAACACAAAGTCATTAATGAAAAACCACCCATAAGAACAATAATTTTAGTCAAAGAAAAAAATTAATTAAATAGTAACTTATCTAATCTTATAGCTCCAACTGAAGGGAGAGCTTTAAGCAAGTGAGAGACAGACTTCTCTTGTCCAGGTATAATGAAATTGGGAGCGATCTCCTCAAGTGGGGAAAGTACAAATTGCCTCTCAAATGCACGGGGATGTGGCAGAATCAATGAATCAGTGTTACGACGCTCCATTCCAAAAGAGATTAAATCCAAGTCAATTTTTCGTGGCTCGTTAACCAAACCAGACCGTTCTCTACCAAGCTGCAATTCCAACTCCAACAATTCATCTAGCAAAGACTCCGGTGTTATTCCCTGCTTTGGATTCAAACCAATCACAGCGTTAATGAATGAAGGAGAACCAGGCTGACAATCCAATGGCTCAGTCTCCCAGAGTGATGAGCCAACCACTTTATCAAGCGACCAATCGGCTATTTTAGCCGCAGCCAAACGAAGTGTCACTATGGATTCCCCCAAGTTCGAGCCTAAGGCCACATAAACCATTTTATGTTCCACACTCATGCACTTTATTTGCCCTGACTGAGAAGCCAAAGCAACTTGAATCCAATACAAACGTTGACACAGGCCACATTCACAATAGCGTATTGCCAGTGAGCGTACGTATCAAAATTTGTGGAATCACCTCCATAGCGGATGCCGCAGCCGCTGTTGAGGCTGGGGCCGACGCACTTGGGTTTATGTTTTATGAGCAAAGCTCTCGTTTTCTTAATGCAGAAAAGGCGAAAGCCATTATTCGTGAATTACCCGCTCATGTGACCAAAGTAGGAGTGTTTGTGAATGCCGACGTCGATACAATTAATCATACCGCTGAAACAGCTGGGCTAGATACATTACAATTTCACGGAAGTGAACCTCCGGACTTCTGTTCAAAATTTCGACAAAACACAATCAAGGCATTTCGAGTGAAAGACAGCAAATCCCTTGAACAATTAAATGACTATAAAACCGACGCTTGGTTACTGGACAGCTATGTTAAAGGCATCCTAGGTGGCACCGGAGAAAAATTTAATTGGAACTTAGCCGTAGAGGCTAAACGTTTAGGGACTCCAATCATACTCGCTGGGGGATTAACACCAGATAATGTAAGAGATGCAATTAATCAGGTTGAACCATTCGGGTTGGATGTATCCAGTGGTGTTGAGTCTGCTCCTGGCATTAAGGAATCTTCAAAAGTAACCAAGCTCATTACGAACGCAAAAAACTCATCCATTGGGAAAGGACTATGGAGCTGAGTAAGAAACCATTCTTGCCTAACTATGCGTCCATCCTCGGTCCACAAGAATTTCCTGTCCGGTCACAGCACGGCTAACATCACTAGCAAGAAACAATGCTACCTCTGCCACTTCCTTAGGTTGGTTTAAATCAGGAATACACTGTATCTTCTTTAGCTCTCTCTTTATGGACGGAGAAACATATTCTTTAAGCTGCCGATCCGTCATAATCCAACCTGGTGAAATAGTATTCACTCGGATACGTCGTGGACCGAGTTCACGAGCCAATGAACGAGTCAGACCGATTGCCGCCGACTTGGTTGCTACATAGGCAGACATCTCTTCCGGCCCATTGTGGAAAGTAATCGACGAAAAATTGATTACAGAGGCTCCCTTAACCAAGTGCGGTGAGGCTTCACGGCAAGTCAAAAAATAAGCTCGCAAATTACCAGCAAAAAGATCGTCCCACGCTTTGACTTTTATATTTTCAAGCTTACTACGAGGATCTCGTGCGGCATTATTCACTAAAACATGAATGTTACCGTGCTGCTTAGCCTCCTTAGCGACCCAACGTTTAATATCCACCTCACGCGTAAGATCGACCTTGGTAAAACTAATGCGCTCACCTAAACGTTTAACCAAACGTTTACCGCCAGCCTCGTCTAAATCACAAAAGGATACGATTGCTCCCTGTGCATGAAATGCTTCAACCATCGCTTGGCCGATGCCATTGGCTCCACCGGTAATCAATACCAAACGATCAGCTAAATCTTCATAACTCGCCATATTCAATTAAAGCGCCGGAGCTACTGAGGCTTTCATTTTTTCAATACCAATCCTAGCTGCCTCAAGCGGCGGCATCGCCCAATATTTCTTATTAAATAATTCAAGCGAAAGCACCGGCGTAGCTCCAACCTGTAAGAATCCTTTGACGATATCAGTAATCGGTGCAACACCATCACCTGGATAAACTCGATCGCCATCACCTATGTTTTCGCGACTTGGATTAGCTGGATAGTCGTTCCAATGAAAAACTTGCAAAGCCTGTGGCCCAAGCATCTTAAGAGCATCAAAATCTGATCCTCCTTTATAAGTATGATACACATCCCCAAGAAAACAGGCATTAGGATGGCCGGCCTCAAGTGCTATATATATCGCCGTACTAACACGACCAATCGACTTATTACCGCCCCACATTTCAATTTGCGGTACAACACCAATATGATCACCTGCATTAAGTAATGTACGATAACGTTCTGCTGCTGCCATCGGCTCCACTATGCCACGAGCCCCAGCTGGGGGAGCTGCAATGCGCTTGGCTCCAAGTTGAGCAAGTAAATCCATATCTCGCTTCGCATCTTCGATGCCTTCCTGACGCTGTACATCATCATCAACAATCCATCGAGCAAATCCAATTGCGCTCTCAACTGTTAAGCCATGATCATCGATACGCTTGCGTAAATCCTTCAAAGAACCACCATTTTTCTTATAATCGTTTAGCTTACCCAACCAAGGCTCTATACCTGTATAACCAGCCCTTGCTGCAATATCAATTTCCTCTGTAATAGGCAAATTCTGACCACGAATCGTACTTGTATTTAAGCAGTACTTAAAAGGATCACTCTTGCCTGCACGGTTTAGCCTACTAGAACTAGTAGTACCACAACCAGCAAGCAGTCCAGCGGCCACAAAACCCGAAGTCTTAAAAAGATCCCGACGATTCAATGAATGGATATTAGTTTCAGTCATATTTATTTATAGAAATCAATTTCGAACCAGATGCGGAGCCTTATCATCACCATTAGGCATTCTATTAAGCGTATAGCAAACTAATGAATTAACTAAAGCGCTATTATCCTCGGCTACTAATTTGTTTATATCAAGCTGGTACACGAATCCGGGATTTACTTTATCAAGATAGACCATAACCGTCTTATCATTGTTCATACGTTTTGATCCAATGATCTTAACTTTTTCAATCCCATATTGTGGTGATCCGTAAGCTTTACGGTACTCATAATAGTATCGTTTAAATTGAAATTGTTCTGCTACTGAAGTGGATTTTTTTAAACTTTTTGTAAAAGTAATCTTAAAACCATTTGGCAATAATTCCATTGAACGAATATCCAATGGCATTTTTCCGTTCCAGCGGATACGCTGTAATCCTTGACCACCAGCCCATGAAAGGTGTGTCTGACCAACCCACAGACTACCATCATCACCAAAAACAAATCGATGGTTACCCTTGCTTAACCCAGCATTATCATAAAATGGCACACAAGCGCCTTGAATCTCACCAGCAACTGTATCCAAGATTACACGGACAATTCGTGACCGATTCATCTCTCCAACAAGCAGTTGTCCACTAAAAGGACCAAACTTACCTTCAGTTGAATCTGGTATTGGTTGAGTTGGGCTATTGGCCATTAATCCTTGAGGGAATAAAACAGCTGCCCGAGTTCGCTTAGCATCGAGCTCCTTAACTGAAACCTCTAAAGGATTTCGACCTGCCTGCCAATCATCAGTCCAAGTAAGGCTTGCTGGATGACCATAAAAACGATCATGCTGCACATGATAGAGCTTACTCGTTCCAAGCCAGTCTCCCTGATTATCAGTTACAAAAAGTTGATCGTTTAAATCAAACCCTAATCCATTAGGCGATCGAAACCCAGGAGCGAAAGGTGTCATTTTCCCTTCCTTTGAAATCTTTAAGACCCATCCACGATAGGGTGTAGCAGCATACATACGACCTGATGAACTCTTATAGTTTTTAGACTTAAAATTTTCGCGACTAATACCATAATGACGAAACTCCCCTCGCAATTCCGGTCGAATACTTGCTCCATTCGATGCCAAATTCATTCCTATGTAAAAATTCCCTATGGAATCTTTCGCCGGACCAAAGGCAAACTCATGATAGTTTCCAGTCATCCCAAAATCATCAAAGACAGCTTGGTAATGATCCGCCTCACCATCACCATTCAAGTCGGTAATTTTTGTTAATTCTGGGCGTTGCATAACAACCACCTCTCGATCATTTATAGCACAGATACCCAATGGCTCCTGCAAGCCGTCTGCAAATAGCTTCCATTCATTTTTTTTTGGATGATATGTATAAACTTCACCCCGATGAAAACAGGCAACCAGCCGACCATCAGGCATAAAATCCAAACCACCCACCTGGGAATCCAATCCCTTTGGCATAGAAATATTATCAATAGAATAATAGTCACTAATACCAGCTGCTCGCAGCCCAATAACCGCAATAAAACTTAAAACGCTTGCTAGAAAATATTTTGTATATTTCATAATAACTTACTGCTTTAAACCAATAGAAACTGAAAATGCTGCTGCCTCTTCTGCATTTAACGTCAACACACCATCCTTAAGCTTTCCTGCACTATACTTAAAACTCACCTGACTCACCGAACCAACAGGCAGTGAAACCAATTGTTTGTTATTTGGAATACGAAATGATCTCTGAACTCCAATTACAGAATGCAAAGGTGTAATCAGCTCATAAACATCTACATTATTAACTCGATAATGAAACTCTGGTTGACCATCGATTTTTTTATATCCTAAGAAATTTGCTGTAGATTCTATATTCCCAACCTGCACCGCACCCGCTGAACCTGCTTCCCAATATTTAGTGCCGAGCACCTTTGCCAATCCATTGCCATTCCCTCGCCAGACGGGCCAAGGATCAATAAAATCACCGTACCATAAATACCTAAGCCTGCATTGAGCAGCATCCCAACAATAATTCTGTCCGTGCTTGAGCGAGACTGCAATAGCTGCTGGTGACGCATTCGGCATAAATATTCTATACATCAATGGCCGCTTAATCCCCCAAGCATGCAACTGTTTTTGTTTAAGATCCCCACGTCTCGCAAGCTCTGGCAAATTCATATCTTTTGCCAAATCCGGAAGAGGCATGCCCACATACATCGCCCCATACATCAGTAGTCCATGCCCTGGAAATGTACAAACATAAGGATAAACGCCAGATATTTCTGGGGCTTTAAATTTTAACAAATGACTAGAGTCAGGCTTTAGTACCGGAGTGGAAAATAAAACAGAATCCAGATCTGGAACCCAATTTTTTGCATCCCCTTCTACCCCAAGACTTAATGCTGCATTTGCAACATTCAATCGTTGACCGGGCTTAGTAATCACTAAATTATGAGCCATATCATCTTCATTAACCAAATTAATCTCTACAAATGCATTTGGTTTAGCTTCGAAACGAAAAACATCATATTGCAATCCAGGACGAGCCTTGATTGTCAATCGCACTGGCTCTGCCTGAATAGGCGAAAAAGCGAACGTGAGAGCCAACACGGCTACAGCAGAATAATAAGAATTAAATAAAAATTTGTTCAAAATAGAAACCTTCCCAGCAGGAACAAAAGATAACCCAGCATCAGCTATTGTCGATTCCGTTTCACATTTCTCAGAGTTTTAACCATGAGTAATCGGCTTGAGATTACCGTTTTGATCAAAACTCATTTGACCCATCTGTTCGATTGAAGTAATCGCTGGGTGAGCAATTGAGGTTTGCTCAAGAGCAGTAGAGATTTCCAGTTCACCCAGTGTAAGTGTATCCTTAATTCGCACCACACGAGCCTTAGCCGGGTTAGCGTCAGGTAATGATTCCAGCATAGCTTTAATAGCTTCCGAATCCGTATCGAATATCATTGGCAGCTTAGCACACTGAACCGAACGCGCAGTGATAACATTCGTATGCAATGCAGAAGCATCAATTTTTTCAACTAATCTTTTTGTTGTTGCCTCTGCCATACCAATACCGATCGCATTACCATGTGTTTCAGCGGTAAGATCTCGAACAAATATCCTCCAAATGAAAGGTTTGGATTTAGAAATTCCAGGGGTTAGGTGATAGCCATGCACGCCTCTTTTGATAATATTTGTATCCATCCCCATTCCACTTATATTTTTTCCTATTTGATCGACAATCAACAAATCAATTTCATCAAATGGTATTGTTGGCATTAGTTTTTTTGCCATCTCACAAAGCTCAGGTTCTCTAATTAAAATCGAATCTGCAGGAACAACTTCTAAGCTAGCTAATTGATGCATCGCATCCTCAACTATTGCTATGCCCCCAAGGATTGGAGCCTTAGCTAAAACGACTTTAGTTAAATCTATTAATTCCTTCTCGTACCCTATTGTCAAAGCTCCTGAATGATAAGCTGATGCGCCAGCATGTTTGCCGAGTCCTACAACCAGCATCTTCATAAGTCCACTACCTATCTTGCCACTAAAATCAGTATGAGGCTTTATCCTGTTAATCACCAAAACCCCATCGGCAGTAGTTGCTTCCTGGCTCCATAACACATCACGTCCAGTATCTGATTTTCCAAGTTGCTTAACCTCCATGGAAGGACGAATTGGAACTCCCATCCTTGCCTCAGTCACTCCGTAGCCAGCAAGCAACGCAACTTGACCTTCAGCTGTTGCACCGCCATGACTACCCATCGCAGGTATAATGAAGGGCAAAGCACCAGCGTTTTTCAATTCTTTAACAATCATCAAGACAATTTGAGACAAATTAGAGATACCACGACTCCCCACTCCCAAGGCAACACGCATTCCCGGCTTAATTTGAGGACGAATAGCTTCAAAACCTTTACTTATGGCTGCCTCTACATCCAGCGGCAAAGCAGTTTCAAACCTTTGCCTTACACATAGCATTGATGGAAATAACTCTTTCATAAACCAACAACATTCAACGAAAGCAATTGCACAAGCGCGAGCTTTTTCTTGCTCCTCCTGCCCGGTCAAGCGAGGATTATTTGCAATTAAGAATAATTAATATAATGGAAAGCACAAAAATAGATCGTCGAAATTTCCTCACTGCTGCAAGTGGATTTGGAACCGGCTTAGTTTCAGCAACGGCACGCGATTGGAGCGGTAATAACCCAACTCGTTACCCAGATCCAGATCTCATATCCCTTGATCCAAGATTTGACAAATACAAGCTTGGAAATACCCCAATACAAAGACTTTATACAAATCCAAACACTCTATGGACTGAAGGCTGCGCATGGAATGGCGTTGGACGATATCTTGTATTCAGTGACATTCCTAACGACTTACAAATGCGTTGGATCGAAGATGACAACCGCGTAAGCGTTTTTCGGAAACCTAGCGGCAACAGCAATGGAAACACGTTTGATTATCAAGGCCGTCAAATTTCATGCCAACACAAACACCGCCGAGTTGTGCGATACGAATACGATGGAACCATAACTGTGCTTGCATCAAAATATAATGGAAAACCATTCAATGCGCCTAATGATGCTATTGTTAATAAAGAAGACAGCTCAATTTGGTTCACTGACCCTGGTTATGGAAGCATGTGGAATTATGAGGGTAATAAAGGCCCGTTGCATCTTAAAGAATCCATTTATCGCATTGATGGAAAAACTGGAAAAATAACAAAATTAACTGATGATATTCATAAACCAAATGGACTCTGCTTCGCTCCTGATCTTAGTAAGCTTTATGCCTCTGATACTGGAGATGGGAAAAACATCAAGGTTTGGAATATAGAAGGTGAAAAACTGAAAAAGGGACGTGAGTTCGCCTCTATGGAACTTGAAGGATTTGAAAAAGCCGGTAATGCAGACGGTATTCGTGCTGATGAAGATGGTAACATTTGGGCCAGTGCTGGATGGGTAGGTAACGGCTATGATGGTGTTCATGTTTTTGCACCAGACGGAAATCGAATTGGTCAAATTATCTTACCGGAAATATGCTCTAATGTTTGTTTCGGTGGACGAAAACGTAATCGCTTATTCATGACAGCTAGCCAAAGCCTTTACTCCGTATACACTGACGCAATCGGTGCACATATGACTTAAGACCTCATAATTGTAAGAATAAAAATTAATTTAGTATCACTTTTCGCTTTCCTCAGGGCAATTGAAAGGCATGATGCCCGCGCTTATGGAAGAGACACTTGTCTTATTAAAACCCGACTGTCTTGATGGCCGCAATTGCGGTGAGGTATTGAAACGCTTCGAAGAAGCCGACTTTATTGTATTTGGAGTGAAAATGATGCGACTTTCTGACGAAATACTGCGGGAACATTACGCACACCTAGCAGACAAGCCATTCTTCCCTGAAATTCAAAAGTTCATGCAATCATCATCTGTAATAGCCTTGGCAATGCGAGGCGATAACGCTATTACTCGAGTGCGAGATATGGTTGGCCCGACTGACTCTACTATTGCCGCAAAAGGCACAATCCGAGGGGATTTCGGTCAGGACAAAATGCGCAACGTTGTTCATGCCTCCGACTCTGTCGAAAATGGTCAATCGGAAATTAAAAGATTCTTTTTAGAGAACGAACTCCACGGCCGATAGCCATACAAATTAAGAATAGATGGTGTTCTAACCAGCTATTGCTCCTCCTCCATATGGAAGAGTAATTAGCCTGACAGGAAGCCTCAACCTTGCCGGCATACCCCACCCTGTGGCTAAATCAGGCACATGGAATTGGACGAGCGATTACAACATATCCGCGACCGTATGTTTGCCGCATGTGAATTAGCCAACCGTAACCCTTCAGAGGTTATGTTATTGCCGGTCTCTAAAAATCATACTGCCGATTCTGTTCGCGAGTTAACTTATCATCAATGCCGCGTATTCGGGGAAAATCGAGTACAGGAGGCCAAACTCAAGATTTCTGCATGCCCTGGCAATATCGATTGGCATCTCATCGGCCATCTACAGTCCAACAAATGCCGGGATGCCGTGAGATTTTTCAATATGATCCAAAGTGTCGACCGTATGTCGATCGCCGAGGAGATAAATAAACATGCAAATAACGCAGCAAAGGACATGCCAGTGTTAATTGAAGTAAATGTCGCTGGCGAAGCAAGCAAACACGGTTTTAAACCAGAAGACTTAATCGAAAAATTAGATACTATAAACAATTTACCGAGACTAGAAATCCATGGCTTGATGACTATTGCACCGTGGACTTCTGATTCTGAGAAAGTACGACCAGTATTTCGCCGCCTTCGAGAGATCAAGGAAGAATGCGAACAAATTATCGGTGCCCCAATGCAGCATCTCAGCATGGGAATGAGCGGCGACTTTGAAGTGGCAATTGAAGAAGGAGCCACGATTATCCGTATTGGAACAGCCATATTCGGGCCAAGACCGAATGCTAAAAAATAACATTATAATTAGTAGGTCAACTCGACATCGGCTTTAGGCTCGACTATTTTCTTTTTGATGTCGGAGGAAACCGCGCCACTTACTATAGCAAATCGTACTTTTGAATCCCGACTTTTTCTCGGTACTGGCAAATTTTCATCTAACAAAGCCATGAGTGACGCACTTGAGGCTAGCGGCACACAAATTGTGACTGTAGCTCTTCGACGGGCGGACCTTTCCGGCAATAATGATCCTTATGCAAACATTCTGGAACACATCGATCCGGAACGATATCTTATTTTACCAAACACAAGCGGTGCAATGAATGCCCAAGAGGCTGTTCGTTTGGCTAAACTTGCTGCCGCAGCTGGACTACCTAAATGGGTCAAGCTAGAGATTCATCCTGATCCACGTTATCTACTACCTGATCCTGTTGAAACATATGAGGCTACTAAAATTCTCGTGGAAGAGGGTTTTACGGTTTTACCTTATATCAATGCCGATCCAGTTTTGGCTATGCGGCTACAAGAAGTCGGAGCTGCCACAGTTATGCCACTTGGAGCCCCTATTGGCTCTAACCAAGGGCTTAAAACTCGTGATCAGATTAGTATAATTGTCGAGCAAGCTACAGTTCCGGTTGTAGTTGATGCGGGCATTGGCTCACCAAGTCATGCAGCTGAAGCTATGGAACTAGGAGCAGATGCTGTATTAGTCAATACTGCGATTGCAGTATCAGATGCTCCTTCTCGTATGGGATTTGCTTTTAAGGCAGCAGTGGAATCTGGCCGTATGGCTTACGAAATTGGATTAAGCCAACAATTTGGTATTGCAAGCGCAACAAGTCCACTGACTGGTTTTCTCAATACATAACCAGTACATTATCAAGCTAATGGCTGAAAAAAAGATTTTATCCAAACAACGAGCCCAGAGCATTCTTCAATCTGCAGCAAAAAAAGTTGTACTGGTTACAGGAGACGCAATGCTCGACCAGTTTATATGGGGTGAAGTTGATCGCATTTCACCTGAAGCACCGGTGCCAATTGTTAATTTTAAAAGAGAAAGCTTTATGGCCGGAGGAGCTGCAAACGTCGCTCGAAACCTCACTTCTCTTCACTGTTCAGCACAGATGCATAGTGTGATCGGCCGTGATGAAGCTGGAAAAAAACTACGTATTCTTCTCAAAGATGATCAAGTAGATTGTCAGTCTCTTATCAATAGCCCCGCACGGCAGACAATCTGCAAAACGCGAATTATAGCCCAACGCCAACAAATCGTAAGAGTAGATCGCGAAGCAGGATCAGATCTGGAATCGCAATTGACCAAGCGTCTAACTAAATCAATAGAAAAAGGTTTATCGAAATCTAGAGCGATTGTTATAGGTGACTATGGCAAGGGAATTATCACACAGGATTTTTTGAACAAACTAAAGCAACTTGGAAAACAACACAAAGTATGGCTCAGCTTTGACCCAAAGCCAGTGCACTCACTTGATCTCTCCGAACTATCTTTAATAACCCCTAATCGGAAAGAAGCCTTTGAATTAGCAGGCATTTGTGACTCCACGCAAAATACAAAGCCGTTAAAAGACAAAAACCTCATGCGTGTTGCTAAACAGCTAATTGATTCACTTGGCCTGAAAATACTTTTAGTAACTCTAGGCGAACTCGGCATGCTTATTTGCCAGCCTGGTAAAAAGGCATTTCACATCCCTACTCTTGCACGAGAAGTATTTGATGTCTCCGGAGCTGGCGACACAGTCATCGGAACATTTACTATGGCCATCGCAGCAGGCGCAGATCCTATCGAGGCTGCGATTCTCGCCAATCACGCTGCCGGAGTAGTCGTTGGCAAACTGGGAACGGCCACAGTCACACCTAAAGAACTCCTCGATAGCTTTTAATCCAAATGACTGGCAAACCGGCTATCTTCTTTGACCGCGACGGAACACTGATTGTTGAAACCGGCTATCTTCATGAACCAGACAAAGTCGAACTGATACCTGGTGCCGGCGAAGCTGTAAGCCGTTTGGCTAAAGATGGATTTGAATTATTCATTGTTACCAACCAAGCTGGAATTGGACGTGGCTACTATACTGAGGAACAGATGCATGCCACAAACTCATGTGTCTGCGAAAAGTTTTCCAATTTTGGAGTAACATTTCGCAAGATCTACTTCGCTCCAGAAGCCCCAAACCAACCAAGCCGTAATCGCAAACCTTCACCTCAGATGATACTTGATGCTCAGGCGGATTTCAGCATAAACCTCAAGGATAGCTATATGGTAGGAGACAAGGCATTGGACATAGAATGTGGTAATAATGCTGGGGTTAAAATGAGTGTACTTGTCCGAACCGGGTATGGCCAAGAACATGAATCTCAACTTAGCCAAGTGCATCAACCCTTTATAGTTGTGGATACTTTAAATGAATTTGCAAATATAGCCTTGGATAAAGCTAAATAAATTCTTATTACAGATTTTCTTCAATCGCTTGCAGAACTTTGGCACACTAGGCGCCAATGCATGACTTTAGCTTCAAGCGTGGAAAATTATACTGCGAAAATGTTTCAGTAGATTCACTCGTAAAGAAACACGGATCACCGCTTTTCATATATTCGCATGGTACTCTTACTCGTAATTTTAATCAATTAGACAAGGCACTTGCCCCTCTAAAGCATATGGTATGCTTCGCTGCAAAAGCCAACTCCAATCTGGGTGTACTTCGCACCTTAGCCAATGCAGGCAGCGGCTTTGACCTTGTAAGCGGCGGAGAGTTACAGCGCATTATTGCAGCAGGAGGCAACCCTTCAAAATGTATTTTTGCTGGCGTTGGAAAAACTGAAGAAGAAATCGAGTTAGCTCTCAAAAAGGGTATTTACGCTTTCAATGCAGAAAGCGAGCCTGAACTAGTTCGCATCAATAAGGTAGCTCGACGCTTGAAAAAAAAGGCGCCTATCGCAGTTCGAGTAAACCCAAATGTCGATGCGAAAACTCATGCCAAAATCACAACCGGCACATATGAGAACAAATTTGGAATTGCCTTTGAAGAGGTTGAGGCTGTTTATGATCGCGCTTCAAAACTAAAGAATTTAAATATTCGTGGACTACAAATGCATATAGGGTCACAGCTAACCGAAGTTAAACCATTTGAAGAAGCAGTTAAAAAAGTCATTCCTTTAGCTAAACGATTGGCAGAGAAATATAGCATCGAATTTTTCAGTATCGGCGGAGGTCTTGGTATTGTTTACGATCCCGCGCTAGAGAGTGGTGATCCCAAATGGTGGCGTTCTCCAAAACGTAAGGATTTATTAACCCCAGCAAAATATGCATCCAAGCTGATCCCACTACTTAAACCACTTGGCTTAAAGGTGCTAATCGAGCCAGGCCGGTTCATCGCCGGAAACAGTGGGATACTTGTCACTAGAGTTGAATACGTGAAGCAAACTGGTTTGAAAAATTTCATAATCGTGGATGCTGCAATGAATGACCTAGCACGCCCTGCCCTTTATGACAGCTATCATCAAATCACACCTCTAGAACAAAGATTAGGAGATAATTTAAAGAAAAACCAAATTTCCTCAGATGTCGTTGGTCCCATCTGCGAATCAGGTGATTATTTTTGTAAAAACCGCATGCTGCCAAAGATCGGAGAAGGAGACTATTTGGCATTACTCAGTGCTGGCGCCTACGGCTTCGTGATGGCTTCTAACTACAATACTCGCACATTCCCAGCCGAAGTGCTTGTCAAAGGAAACCGTGCAGAAGTCGTCCGCTCACGGCAAAAAGTCAAACAGCTTTGGGCTAGTGAAAGCGTTCCAAAGTGGCTAAAATAATTACACAAAAAAAACAATCGTTATGAGAAAATCCCGGAATCCATTTATTCGGTTTCCGGGATTTTTCTTTGCCGCTTTCCTTTTAATTATAGTAAGTCTGATATGGCAAAGTTCCAAGGTTAGTATTGATGCCGACCCTATGACACTACTTGAGTCTGATCGGCGCCATCTCGAAAACTACGAACGTATTTCCTCATTTCTGAATGATGACACCGCTCTAGTTATAAGTATTGAAAGCGACTTAATATTTACCACATCCGGCTTCGAACATATTCGAAATATTAGCAATGCAATTAGTACTCAAGAAGGCCTTGTAGATGTTAAAAGCCTGACACATTCTTACAAACCAGTTCGAAAAGGACTCTCTTTTAATATGGAGCCTTTCATCCCAAATGGAAAATTGACAAAAAAACAAATCGGCGAGATACGTGACTTCTCTATAAACCATCCCTTGGTTCGTAATATTATGGTTTCTCCCGATGGAAAAATCACACTAATAACAGCAACCTACAAACGAGATCTAAGCACATCAGAGTTAAGGAGTACTTTCCGACGTGAAACTGAAGCTATACTAAATCAATTTCACTCGCCTTCATTCCAAGTGAAAATTATTGCGCTGCCATTTATAGCTGAAGAACTAAGCGGAGCATTTATTCATAATCTAAAATATGTCCTACCAACTACAGGATTATCTATATTATTTATTGTAGGACTAACATTTCGCTCTATCCCTTATATGATATTACTATTCATCAGCGAGCTGCTTTTAACTGGAACTCTTCCTGGAATCCTATACTTAACTGGCTTTTCATTAACACCTCATAACATTCTACTGCTTCCACTGTTAGCTACAATTCATCTCACGCTATTAGCTCATCAACTTACCGCTCTACAAAATACCGATTCAGCTTTGGGGTTTGATCAACGCTTTGATTTAATGCTTAAAACAGTTTTTCGGCCTTGCCTATTTGCTGCTATAACCACTGCAATCGGCCTTGGATCACTAGCTATTTGCGAAGTATCACAGGTCAGAAATTTCGGCCTTGCCGGAACGATCGGAATTGTAATCATTTTCGCCTGGGCATTTGGACCCGGATTGTCTTTTTTACGCTTGGGATTTGGTATTCGGAAAGAAACAATAAAAACGAAATCTAATAATCAAAATAAACCTTATAAAGAATCTTTGTTTGTCTTGCTTAGCCAATCAGCAATCAAATATCGATCGATTAATATAGCTTTGTCTTTTCTTATTTTTATCCCAGCACTTATTGCAGTTAATAAACTAAACATCGATATCAGAGCCATCCAATTCCTTTCAACTGAAAGTCACACGCGAAGAATGGCTGAAATGATTGATTCGCGTATGGGTGGTATCAATATCGTACAGATAGATTTTAAAACCGACAAACCTGGTGGAATAAATCAACTCCAATTTTTGAATAAACTTCAAGAGGTACAAGACTTTGCAAGAGATACTGGAAAATTTAGCAGCACCTATTCGTACTCTTCATTGATGGCTATAATGAACAGTATCTGGATTGGTGATCAATCTGGTAAACTATCTCTACCAACTAGCTCTCTTACGTTGAAGATTTTCGTCCTAGCACTGAAGGCCACTAATTACCCATTTCTCGAAGCACTTAGCGATAAAACCCAACAAACTGCACACCTGATATTGCGTACTACAGACATGCCTAGCAAAGATTTTATCAAATTGCTTAAATCAATTGAAACAAGGGCGTCCAAGATAATGCCAGAAAACGTAACCGTATCGGCACAAGCTGGATTACATACAGTACTCAAAGCTGATCAAGACATTGTCGATGCACAATTGGGTAGCGTAGGCATCACACTTGCTGCGATGTTTACTGTTATGGCCATACTGTGGCGATCATTTAAATTTGCTACAATCGCACTGATAACAAGCCTTGGGCCAATTGCGTTATTAACTATCCTTGGGGCATTATATCAAGTGCCTCTTAATTCCGTAACCGTTATGGTTGGGGCACTTGCCCTTGGCATTGGTATTGATGATACAGTCCACCTAATGACCCATTGGCTTAGTATGAAAAATAAAGGTGCAAATGAAAATGAAGCTCTAAAACAAACACTTAAAGTCAAGGGTCCGGCTATTGTTTGTACCAGCCTAATTTTAATTGGCTTTTCACTATCGCTGTTGTGGATGAGCTTCCCCCCAGTTATCCACTTCGGATGGCTCTCGGCGGTAGCATACGTTGCTGCGCTTGGTAATGCTGTATGGATATTACCATCTTTTCTAGGGAAAAAACGATAAAGCTAAGCAGCCTGAGACTTCACCCACTCAACAACTTTATTAACCATTACCTGTAAAGATTCGTTACTGAAAACATGATCGGCTCCAGCAATCTCAAAAAACTCAGGATTGTTTGTCGCCTTGGCAAGAATGTCTTTCGTATCACCAATCGGCACAACATCATCCTCAGTTCCATGCACTAACAACCATGGAACAGTTATTTTCGATCCCAAGTCTACAAGTGTAGATAAATTTGACATATCATTCATATAATTACTGGAAAGAGGACAACTCTTCTCTTCCCACATACAACCCTGATCTGGAGTTTCTTCCCCAAATTCTCTTTGAGCGAACTCCTGTGTATGAACCATACCAGCCAATGATAATAAGACATCAATCCTAGGATCAGAGCTGGCACGTTTGACCCCGACTGCACCACCCATACTATGCCCAATATAACAAATTTTGCGATCTCCCACAGCATCAATCACACTTCCCAAATCCTCAGTTTCCTTGGAAATAGTACAATCAGCAAAAGAGCCTTCAGAGTCTCCGTTTCCAGTAAATGAAATCCGCAAAGTTGGAATGCCTGCCATCTCTAAACCATTGGCTAATGCCAAAATAAAAGGACGATCCTTATTGCCGGTAACCCCATGTCCAATAATAACAATAAAATCAGAACGTTCATTCTCTGCATGTAATGAATAATCGATCTTTTCTCCTTCTTTATTTCTTATTTCTCCAAACATATGTCAGTTGGAATACCAGCCCATTAACCACTTGGCCAGTTTCAAGTTTATATAAATAAGCCCTTCTTGTGTCTGACTAACAGCTTTGACACACTTTCCGACGTGAAGTCTAAGGCTAAAGAAAACAAAACAATACGTTTAGTCTTGGGTATCGACTTTGGAACTCTATCTGGTCGTGCCCTACTAGTAAACGCCGATACCGGTGAAGAAGTCGCTTGGGTAGATCATCCATACAAAAATGCAGTAATCGAAAATAAACTTCCAAATAGTAAAAAACGATTAAAGCCTCATACTGCTTTACAGGATCCAGCAGATTATATAGCCGTTCTTACTAAAGCAGTCCCAAAAGTTATGCGATTAGCTGAAGTTAGACCTGAACAAGTACTTGGCATCGGTACAGATTTCACTAGTTGCACCATGCTTCCAACCTTGGCTAATGGAACACCTCTATGTTCACAAAAAAAATGGCGTAATAATCCTCATTCATGGGTCAAATTATGGAAGCACCATGCTGCACAGCCTGAAGCAAATGATATTAATAGAATAGGACACAAGAGAGGTGAAGAATTCATCACAGCTTATGGCGGCAAGTATTCAAGTGAATGGTTTTTCTCTAAACTTCTTGAAACTGTTCGTGAAGCACCGAAAGTTTATGATGCCGCCGAAAGATTTATCGAAGCAGGCGATTGGCTGGTTTGGCAGTTAACAGGCCAAGAAAAAAGATGCTTATCCGCCGCTGGCTTTAAGGCTATGCGCGTCTCAAGAACAAAGAACAAAAGAGAATGGACGTATCCACCCAAGTCGTTCTTCAAAGCACTTAATCCGAGATTGGCCAACGTAATCAACGACAAAATGGAGAGTGAGATAATAAATCTTGGAAGCAATGCCGGTGGTTTAACCGATAAAATGGCAAAAATGATGGGACTACTCCCGGGCACTCCTGTTGCCGCAGCTAATATAGACGCACACGCAGCCGTTCCCGCCTGTTCTGTTACTGGAACCGGAAAATTGGTCATGATCATGGGAACTAGCACATGCCATCTTTTAGCTGCTAAAAAAGGCAAACCGGTTGAAGGCGTTTGCGGTATCGTTAAAGATGGCGTTATACCAGGACTTTGGGGCTATGAAGCAGGGCAATCAGGCGTTGGAGATTTATTCGCTTGGTTCGTACAAAACGGAGTTCCGAATGAAATAAGTATTGCAGCAAAAAGGTTAGGTATAGATATATATCAATACCTCGAGCAACAGGCAGGTAAGTTAAAACCTGCTGAAAGTGGAGTACTAGCTTTAGACTGGTGGAATGGAAATCGCTCAGTCTTGGTTGATGCCGACCTAAGCGGCTTGCTTATCGGGCAAACTTTATCGACCCGACCTCATGAAATTTATAGAGCTCTACTAGAGTCTACAGCATTTGGTACACGGAAAATTATTGAAGCATTCACTTCCCAAGGAGTCGCAATTGATGAATTGATAGCTTGTGGTGGATTAGCTGCAAAAAACCCACTAATGCTACAAATATACTCTGATGTAACAGGACGCCCAATCAAAGTTGCAGCAAGTGAACAAGCTAGCGCACTTGGCGCAGCTATGTATGGAGCTGTCGCAGCTAAAGTATATTCAGACATTAACCAAGCTTCTCTAAAGATGGCAAAAGTCCGAAAGAAGGTTTACAAACCAAAGGCAGCTAATAAAAAAATATATGATCAATTATTTTTTGAATATACCAAGCTACATGATCAATTCGGGCGAAATCCAAATAGCACCATGAAAGTTCTCAAGTCCTTGAAAAACACAGTTATAAGCAGTTAGTACGAAGTACACATGATACTCAAGGACCAATTGAAAGCATTCATCTTCGATATGGATGGGGTAATTGTCGATAGCGAACCACTACACGAAGAGTCATTTTTAAAGGTTTTTCAAAATTTAGGATATAGTAATAACCACGGTATTCATTTCCCTGATTTTTATGGCACTTCTGATCGAACTGTATGGGAGGCATTCATTGATAAGCATCACCCAAAAATACACATTAATAAGTTAATGTTACTTCGAGAAAGACATCTTATTGAATTATTGCGTGATAAAAAGCCTATCTTTAATGGTGTCTTACCCTTGATTCAGAGCTTATCCGCTTATTATCCAATTGGATTAGCTTCCGGCTCCATTCATCGTATTATTGATGAAGTATTAAAAATGGACAACCTACAGCAATACTTTCGATGTATTATAAGCTCGGAAGATGTATCTATGCCTAAACCTTCACCTGAAATATTTTTGCTAGCAGCCAAAAAATTAAGTATTGAAGCAAAATATTGCTGCGTGATTGAAGATACTATTAATGGAATCAAAGCTGCCAAAGCCGCAGGAATGAAGGTTATCGCTATTACAAATACTTTTTCAATCGAGCAACTCATGCAATCTGGA
>CESM01005401.1_pt1 | contig 19293 bp, 34 predicted proteins | sample 361421 | NCBI WGS metagenome assembly CESM01 (sample SAMEA2622219, study PRJEB7988) | marine metagenome | isolation source: saline water (ENVO:00002010), including | reverse complement strand
TTTCAACACTGTTGTAGTAGATACCAGCTATTGCACCATCTTCATATAATCTCAAATGCGGATGTAAATTATTATAGTCTGCTTCTAATCCTATATGAGTGCTTAAAGCAAGGGAAAACAAAAACGCTTCCATTAGTTCTGTATCACATTTAATGAACAGCCTGCGCCATTTGTGCAAATACCATTAAGAGTGTATGTTTTATCGTTGCTGCTTATTTGATCTAAATCTAATGTGTAGGCTCCGCCTGAATTAGTCAAATCTATGTTTGCTGTATGCGATCCATAGCGTTGAAATACATCTACTGTGTGTCCATCATCTAAAACTATATCAGCATACTGTTGATCTGAATTGCCTCTTTGTAGTAATGTTACATCATTACCATCGCCATCAATTTCTATAAAGCCGTCGTGGTTACCACCTCCACGTTGTGTATGTTTTACATTGTTATCATCACCAGTTATATAGTTTGCTATATGTAATCCGCCATTGCCGTTATCATCTGTTTGATAACTTTCAAGTTCATTGTTGTTGCCAGATACAATCCAATACACATCATTGTCACCTGTTTCGTCATTATCTACATTACCTGCTTCGTGCTTACCTTGCCATGCTGTGACTTTGTTATTATCTCCAGAAACTACTACTCTGACCAATCCGTCATCTTGCGAATGTATTTGTATATCAAATTCATTGCTATCGCCGTCTACAACTTCTGCATAGATGTTATTATCATCACCATCTATAATAACATCAATCTCATTGTTTTCATCGCCACCATTTCCAATTTCTGTGTGTGTAACATTGCCGTCACCTTCAATGTCCACACTCATGTTATTATTGTTCCCATGATTATCTAAAGCACTGACATTGTTGTTGCCGTCTTGTGTTAGGCTCATTACTTGATTACCACCATGTGTCCAATATCCAGCCCTATTATTATCTCCGGTTTGATTTACAGAAAATGTTTTATTGTTACCGCCAACAGTTGCACTACCATTTGTTGTATTCAAACTAACAATTTTATTATCGCTACCATCTTGAGTAATGTCACCATCAAATAAATTACCAACTTGGCTTATATATATTTCGTTACTAGAAGCCGTGTTGCTTAATAGTAATACTGTTGCCAGTGCCAACGCCGACACGATACCCGTATTCATAAAAACCCTCCTGCTCCATATCTATATTATATCCATAGCCTTGTCGTAGTTTGAGTTGAAAGTAATGTTGATCACCTTCTCTTCTACTTACAATAAAGTTTGGATATTCTTCATCATAAAATATATTTGTATCTGGATCAAGTCCTAAAAACTTTACCTCTAAAATTTCTTCATTTTGCACATCTAATTGATCTATCCATTGTGAAAGTATTTCTGCAAGCTGCCTAGCCATTTCGTCAATCCAAACAGTATCTAAATAGCTCATGTTATCTAAATCAGTTACCCAAATATTTTTTATACCTTCAACTAATGGATCTTTATCCAATTCATCAAATTTTAAAAAGTCAATATCTAATAAATTAGTTTCTGGATAACGTTTTACTATTTCTGCTGTATACGGATCTACTTTTCTAATTATTAACATTGCAGTAAGCATGTTCTCAGGCAAATCAAGTATAACAGCAGGACCTGGTGCTGCGCCCCTGTGCGGAACTATTGTAGTTTGGAACGCTTGATTCATAATAACAGTGCCTGCATCTGATTCAACTTCTATTTCACCAATAATACATTTACCAGTAGAATCACAACTAGGTAAAAGTGTAACCATAGATCCACCTACTTCATCTATAATCATCATAAAATCTGTTCCACGCACATTAATTGTTGCACTTGGCGTTCTTATGTTTACACGTTGTCTACTGTTCTTTGCAATTTGCCCACTAGCGTAACGCACAGCACCTAATGTAGCTTTCATTCCTAATGCACCTGTCTTTGTATTAGGATCATATATAAATTCATCTATAACCATACGGCTATGTTCTGTAACATCTACTCTAGTATCATCTATAAAATCCATACGTAGGCGTCCTTTGCCTGTAGCAATTTTATCATTCATAAACAAACCAAGCCCAACTTCCCCGTTGAGCTTGTCTTTGTCACGTTCTACTGTGCTGATACCTTTATGCTGTGCTATCTCGCCAATGTTTGCAAATGCTGGTGTTGAAACTAATAATAGTATACTAATCAGACTGCGTAATATCCACATCTTGTCCATCACCCGAGAAAGTTCCATCTACTGCATTATCGCCGACGCCGCTTTGAGTCACTTTATAGTTGCTACCACCTCCGGTTATATCAAGTTTTACGCTATGACCTGCACTATCACCATCTCCGTCTATATCTAATTCAACTACAACACCACCTTGACCTGATGTATATGTTGAAGAAGAGTCTGATGTAGTTGCTGAGCTTGATGTTGCACTGTTATCAATATCTACATCAACAACCGCACTTTCACCATCAATCGAAGTTATAAGAATGTTTCCATCACCGTCTATTGTAAAATCGACTTGAGCTCCATCTGCATCTGCTGATTGTCCTATATCTAGAATATACTTGTTAGTGTCACCTACTGTGGCAATATTCAACGTAACATTTTCACAATTTACGCCGCCACTGCTGTCACACTCTAAATCAACTGTGTTAGAGTCACCAGTGAAGGTCCATGTTCCTGTATACGAATTGCCCTTAATTACAGCATCAATAACATTGCTATCACCTGTTTGTGTAATACTAAATGTCATATCATCGCCATCTAATGTTATATCGGTTGTTGAGTCACCAAACTCATTACCTGATCCGTCTTGGGTAATATCCAAGTCTAACGTATCACCAATCTGTGTAATATAGATCTCGTTTGCTGAAAGTGTGCTTGCGAGAACCGTAGACAGGATTAGCCCGTATAAAAATGCCCTCATTTAAATTGTATCCTCCGGCGTCCGCCAAAAGTATTTATAGTAGCCCTCTCGGTTTTATAAATACAATATATTTAGTGTAAATATTTTTACAGTTAAGTGAGCATTTAATGGAATTGAGGATATTAATGAACGCACTTGTAGAGAGCAAGAAAATACGTGACGAACAACAGGCTTTTTGGGAATTATTTGAAGATACCTGGGGACCAATAGAATATACTGAAGATGAACAAAAATGTCTACAAGATGAAGTAGATAATTTTATTATTGATAAAATTGCCGCAGCATTAAAAGAATGTAATAACAACAGAACTCATACTGCGGATAAACTAGGTATAAAAAGAGAAACTTTATTGGCTAAGATGCGGAAGTATTGTCTCTGAACTTCCAAAGTTTCAGTTCTGCACCTTGGTATATAACTTCTATTACAGCCTGTTCGATTGCAGCCCTAACTGCATAGTTAGTAGCTTCATTGACACTGTAACCTGTCTCTACTTCAAGTGCTTCTGTTCCTAAATCAAAAAACTTAAACACACTAGCATTTTGTCTATAACTTGCAATAGACTTTTGTGCTGCTACACTTACTAGCACACGCCCTGTGCTTACGCTTACGAGCCTCATTGACACAGTAACAGTATCTACTCTATATTCAGCTGCTGTGCCAACACCTAAATACATTGCTCCATTACCGCCTGTTTCAATATTACTATCATAACCAATAACACCACCTTCTAACAACAAGCCTGCAAATTTCATGGCAGTCAAAGGTGTTGGATTTTCTTTTTCATAGTTATCTCTAGTGTTTCTAATAAGTTGACGCTCTCTTATAACATGATCCATTCCACTGCGTTCTACAACTTCAAACCATTTTCCATTACCTGCTTGTAATAGTGCATCAATTACCCAAGCCTCTGCTCCTTGTGTCACTGCACTGCTTAGGTTTGCAATATTCTCTGCTGGCTTACGTTGTCCGGTTTTGTCAGTAAATTCATACACACCTATAGTAATAATAGGACCATCTAGTGGAGGAATATCATTTAGTTCTTGCACCATAGGATTAATTTGTGCTTTTGGCCCATCTTGAAACGTAGACGGTAAGTTTCCTTTACTTGCACATCCTGATAATAAAAATACAGCTAGTAATACTATATACTTCAAAAGTTGAATTCTCCTGCACCTGGTATAACTATTTCTGTGTAACCATCTGGACCATCGATAATAAGAGTAATGCTTCCTGTTGTTTCATCTTTGCTCCAAGCAATTTCAGCACCTTCTACTTCTGTGGTTCCTGAATTGCTACAAACTGGTTGATCGTCTTCGCCACATTGTGCAAACATATTATCTACTAATTGTTTAGACAATGTAGCATATATGCGTGATTCTAAATTTCGGATAAACTTGTTTAGTGTTGTTGCTTCTAATTCACGTTCTATACGATTAGCTTCACGTTCTGCTTCATCTTCTATATCTTTTTTTCTATTGTAGGTTAGTTGTTCTAAACTCAACATATGCCCACTATATCCTTGTCCAGTAAATGCTGGAGATTTAAATTTATGCACCAGATCCGCTCCGGCGTGCATGGGCTTCATCGAAAGCCAAAGTGCTATTAATATTATTGATATGTGTCTCAAGGGTTTTCCTTATATAACAAAATCCATTGATGGATGAATCTGTTGTTCAGGTCCAAATAAGTAAGGTTGGTCGGCTTTGATAACACCACTTACAGCGTCAATATCTGTAAAATACAAACTGTGTCTTTTTGGACCATTTAGAAGCAACATTGAATCGAATTTACTCATACGCTGATAATTAGGATATGATAATAGTCCCCATTCATGCTTCACTTGTTCTGCTGCACCAGTTTCAAGGGCAGCAACTAATTTTGCAGATTCATTATTATTTACAAATGCAAATGCATTTTTTACTACTGCCTGCACTATTTCTTTTATGGCTTTTGGTTCAAGGGTTGGACGTATGTCTCTTACCCACATCAAACCACTAACACCTTTGGATCTATCTATGCCATATTTTTTAAACAAATCTTCTGTGGCACGTATATTCATTTTAGATTTTCTGTTGTCGTTCCAACGTCCACCGCTTTGTGCTTTTGCTTTGACTTCGCACATAACTCCGTTGATTACTAAATCGCCTGCCATTTCAGCACTACGTCCACTGGCTTGAATCTCTGGTGATAATACTGCTAACGCATATTCGCCAGGTCCAATACCTTGTGGTGTGTATGGATACAAGCTGTCAAAGACACGTTCTACAAACGGTGTTCCTATTAACCATTCTTCATACTGATGTATTTGATTAGGAGTTGTAAGTTTTTGTGTATCAATATAGCCTTGTGCATAATTATCAATAAATTGTTGTTTTTCTGCATATGTGCCTTCAGTATTCATTACAAGGCCTGCAAAAACTTGGAGCCTACTAGCTGCATCTTCGTCCTGTCCTAATGTATTTTTAATACGCTCATCAAGTGTAGATGCTTCTAATGCTTGATATATTCTGTCAAGCATGTTTCTATCTTCTTCGCTTTGTAAACGCTGGACAATCAAATCCTTTAAATCTTGATCGCTAATAGCTGCATCATATTCTAGTAATGGCTTTTTATCCATTTCTTTTATCTCAACAAAACGCATGTCTAGTCTCCTCTTAATGTATTTAGTCTATTTCAGTAAACACTTTGTGAAGTAAAGGATTGTAATCTGCAACCTTTCGTTGTAATAATTTGTCTTGTTCGTAGGTTTTATCACGCAACTTAATATACAAACTATGATTAAATTTATATCCAGTAAGAAATGTGCTGTTAACATCATTAATCACCTGTTCTATATACTGCTCTGGTAATGCATTAATAGTGAATTCAGGAATATCATTAATTAATAATCCATTCCACTTTACTTTGTGAGGCTTCAAGTATTCTACTATGTTACCTAAGTCATGAAAATTATATGCTTGAACCACAGTGTTAACATTACGAACACCCCGTATTTTATTATATTCAAAGTAGTCCATCCATTTATTAAACACACCGTCTATCGTGTTCCAATACTTTCCATGTCTTATGTAATCATTTGTAACGCCTACTCCATCTATGCTAAACGTTGCAAACAAACTTGATGCTTGATTCAATAAATTTATATATTTCAACGGAAACAATGTGCAATTTGTGCTGAAACTAAATTGACAGTTATGTTTAGCAATATATTCTAACACCTGCTGAATTTCTTTTGTAATAAAAGGTTCGCCACCTTGATATTTGATATGTTTTAATTTTGGCAAATGTGTTACAATACTATCAAAATCATTGTAGTTATTGTTTTGATAACCTAATAGTTCTTCCCATTTACTACTGCTCAAACTATTACACATTCTACAAGTGAGATTGCATTGGTTATTGAGATTTAGATCAAGCATTTGTATATCGTCATATTTCCTGCAAATAAAATTTACAGTATGCCGCATACTTTGATTATTATTTTTTTCATTTATTTCACAAGAATTACAGCCATTGTGCCAACCTGTGAGCATATCATCTTTAATTTTGTTTATATAATCACTTGCAAGATATTCTTGCGGAGTATATTCTGTTATAGGATATCTGCTATTTTCATATGCAAAGGCACAGCAAGGCTTGTAAAAACCATCAATTGTTACATGCACTTGATTTTCTAATGCTTTGCATACAGGCATTATTTTATATCAGGAAATAAACACTCTTGCACAAATACACGCACATCTTCTTCGTCTAGTCCTAAACTAGTCATTGTTCTTGGCGTATGTGGATTTTGTTTTTGATAATGTGCATAACGATTCTGTGCTGTTTTTACTTCATCAGAATCTGCTTCATTGTTGTAATTTCCAATGTCTGTTAGATAAGCATCAACACTATCTAAACTTAATTCTAGCAGTTGATCAAGCTCTTCTGTTTTGCTTACATTACCAGCAGCAACCATGTGCGGAGAAAAGATTGCTTGTGCCCATTCAGGCAGCTCACGTTCTTTGCGCCATTCTAATTTTCCTACCTCATCTCCAAATGCATCAATCATTGGATGGTCAGCAGTAATCGTCCTACTGTAATCATGAAAAAAGCCTGTGATCTTTTTCTTACCAGCTATCACATCCAAACCGAATATAGGTCCATTATTATCTAGTCGTGGAAATACACAACAATGCATCATCCACAAACCTTTACTATCTCTTGCATCAACTACATCTATGTGTGCTCTACGATAGTTTTCACTGCTCCATACTCTGTTTATCCAACCGGGTTGATTAAACCTATCCATACCAGGCTCTTGTATTTCATTGCCTGTTGCATCAAATGCATCTATTAATCTATCTTGTATTTCTATGAGTGTTTCCCAAACTTCACTCATTGCTCTAACTCCTCAAAGAGTTTCATTGCATATTCAAAACATGTGTTAGCCTCTGGTGCCATACCATCGTGCAATCTTTCACGCACATCACTAATAAGTTTTTCTGGGTCAATGAAGTCATAACATGTGCCACTACCAGGCGCACGTTTCTTAATCATTTGTCCACCATGTAATTCGCCAAAGTGTCTTACATAGATATGTGATAACAGTCCTTCGTCATCTAATCCACTAACATAACGCACATATTCAGGCACTACGTCACAAAGTAATTCTGGAACACGCTCTATATCATGTTCGGATTCTAGCTCTTCCATATCTGCTCTAAAGCCTGGAGCTCTACAAATATTTTCTATACCTTCGAGTATGCCTCTATCTTTTGCAAAACTTTCTAATGCTGCATATTGAACATATTGGTTGTATAAAAATCTATGATATTCTCTTGGTTCCATTCCTTTGAGCAGTTTTCTTGCAATAACTTTGCGTTCTGCTTTTTGATGGTTTTCCCATGTAAGTTCTTTGAGTTTGCTCATTCTACATATCCTGTTGGTTGTTTTCTTATTTTTCTATATAGCATAGGAAGATAAACTCCTACTGCTACTACGATCCAAAAAGCAAACACAAGCACTGCATACACTTTCCAGTTTTCTAAATCCAAATATATTCCTATTGCAAGTAAAATAATCCATGTCCAATCAGTAAGTCCGTGAATACGTTTTACTCTTTCTCTTCCAAATTTATTATGTAACTGTTTGCGTTTTGTAGCAAACCAAGGGCTCACGTGACGCATAATCACGAAGCCCTCATTAAAAAACATTATTAAGTAACCAATTATAAAAACTATCATTCTTCCTCAACTTTGATTTGCAAAGCAAATCCATGATTTCTCGCAAGAGTGGTTGTTTCAACTGCTTTCTGTTCAGCAATCTCATATGAATATATTCCTACAACACCACTACCTTCATTATGTATTTGCATTGTAAGATCCCTTGCGGTTTCATCAGTATGTTTGAAGATCTTAACTAGTATATCTATAACAAACTCCATAGGAGTAGAATTGTCGTTGAGAAAAACAACCTTATATTGTTTAGGTTCTCTAACTTCAATATCAACTTTTTCGTCTAATACAATTTCTGTTTCTACACTCATATCATCTCCTAAAATGGGGGGATGTTACTCCCCCCTAGACTCTTAGCCTTCAATTGTGCCTACTTTGCGTATGTTAATTTTCTTTGGTTTTTGATCCTCAGGGATATTCCTTTTCAAATTAACATGCAACATACCATTTTCTAGGTCAGCACCTTCAACTTCTATATGTGCAGCCAATGTAAATTGTCTACGGAAGTTTCTGTTACCGATACCTCTATGTAGGTAAGTTAAAGGGTCAGGTGTATCTGGCGAAGTGCCTTCTATAGTCAATACATTTTTTTCTAATGTAATGTCTAAGTCCTCCATAGAAAATCCAGCAATGGCTAATGATATTGTATACTCATCTTCATTGTCTTGGACTACGTTGTAAGGTGGATAACCTGAACTTTTTGAATTTGCAAACTCTCTTCCGAGTTCTTCAAACATTCTATCAAAGCCAACTGTGGCACGAGCGAATGTGGGTAAGTCTAGAGTTGTTAATCTTGTCATTTCATTTCTCCTTTATAAGCAAGATATGTTAATGAGCCCTTTCGGCACTCATACTTATTTACCAATTGTCGATCCTTCATAAACCGAATTATGTGTTTGTGAACAACGAATAAATGTTGCACACTTACTAAGTTGCTTGAGTTTCATTGCACCTACATATGTGCAAGCACTACGCACTCCTCCTAGTATATCCTGCACTGTTTTAGCTACAGGTCCTCTATAAGGCACAAGCACTGTGCGTCCTTCTGATGAACGATAATTTTTTAGTCCACCAAAATGCTTATCGTTTGCGCTTTCACTACTCATACCGTAGAACTGCACAAACTGTTTTTCGTCAATGACTCTACTGTCACCATTCATTTCGTTTGTAAAATATCTTTTGGTTATAACTTCGCCGCCGCCTTCATCATGTCCGGCAAGCATACCACCAAGCATTACAAAGTCAGCACCTGCTGCGAAAGCCTTTGCCACATCACCACTACTATTACAACCGCCGTCAGCAATAATATGTCCTCCAAGCCCATGCGCCGCATCGGCGCACTCAATAACCGCACTAAGTTGGGGATAGCCCACCCCAGTTTGTATGCGAGTCGTGCAAACCGACCCTGGTCCAATTCCGACTTTGACGATGTCTGCTCCTGCAATGATCAACTCCTCTGTCATTTCTCGTGTAACTACATTTCCAGCAATGATTACTAAGTCTGGAAATTCTTTTCTAACTTTACGCACATGTTGAGCAAAATGATCACTATAACCATTTGCTATATCCATACACACGTATTTTAATCTATGTCCTACTTCTTTACTAACTTGGAATAATTTATTATAATCACTGTCACCTGTGCCAATGCTCATAGCAACAGATTCTGTTCTCTCCCAAGGTCCAAGAAAATAATCAATAAGTTCTTCTGCACTGTAAGTTTTTACAAGACATGTAAACATTTCACCTTCAGCAAGTTTATCTGCCATTTCAAATGTGCCAACTCCATCCATATTGCTTGCCATAATAGGAATGCCAATGTAGTGTGGCTTTTCATCATGCTTATAGTTTCTATATTCAAACTTACGTGCAAGTCTTACTTGGCTACGACTTTTAAGTGTGCTTCGCTTAGGACGTATAAGCACATCTTTGTAATCTAGTTTTATGTCTTCTTCGAGACGCATTTTAACCTACCAGTTATCTTGTTCTTTTGCCCGTTGTTTTTTGTAACGGCGAATTGCTGCTTCTTTTGCTTTACGTTTTTTTGTGCCTTTGCTTTCAAAAAACTCACGCCTACGTAAATCTTGCATCAATCCATCTTCTGCTATTTTTTTCTTTAATTTTCGTAATGCTCTATTGACGTCATTATTTTTGACTTCAACTTGCATACCTGTTTTTTCATAATCTTTTTTATGATTAAATCTAGCCATTTATTCCTCTGTTAGTTTCAACTTTAGCCAATCAAGATCATATATCCGATTAGCACTTATTAAATTATACGGGGTAGTCTCGTCATTTGTCAAGAAAAAAGTTTGCGGTAAACTAATTAAATAGCTTGCAAAGCGTCTTTCTTCTTGTGTCATTATATCTAAATCTACAACAACATAGTCAGCAAATCTAGCAACATTTAACAGCCATGCAATATTGCTTCCAGTAATTGAAGCATCATAAAGATAAAAGTTCAAAGGTATTTCTACATCGCCTATAGCGTTTTGTAGTTTTAATCTTGTATCTTCACTTGGCTGGATTGCTAGTATACTTGTTGCCTTATTGTGCAAAACATCAGGCGGAGTAATAACATTAATCGTCATCTGTCCTCAACTTGTTCCAAAGACTTTCTCTATTTTGTTCAGAGTTTTGAATGTAACCTTCCCAAGGAAGTCTTTCAATCTCTCCGTGTATATAGCGTTCTTTGAATGGTTTGATATTTAGATCTGGATTCTTGTCTTTCCATTTGCGTTTGGCTTCTGTCCAACCTTCTAGCTTTTCAAGCTCGTCTAGTTCTAAAGCCCTTTCTTCCTGCTCTGGGGTAAGTCCTTCGGCAGCACTTCCTCCATTATCGCTGGTTCCAACATAGTCACGCAAGATGGCATCTTTGCTGAGCTCTTCTTCGTTTCTATCTTCTTCGGTGGATTCAACTTCATTAGGTCCTTCTTCGAGACCTCCGGATTGTGCATCTTCAACATGCTGTATATCATTGCTTTCATTGTCATCTATTATCTCCTCAGAGCCTAGCCGATGATGCTCCCGTCTGCGCATCTCGAATGTGGCTTGGCTCGCAATGAGCAGGAGAACCGCTAGTGGATCGAACACAAAGATTATGATAATTATTACCCATCTTACTGCTTCCTCTAGTATATCTTGGTTTGTTTCTCCGTAAACAAATTCTGCAAGATATTTAATTGGTCCTACTTCTGCTTCTAGTTTTCTATACTCTGCTTGCAAACTATACTTTTCATCTGTCAGATTGTCAATGGTATTATTTGCATTTAGTATTCTTTGTTGCTGATCATCAATTATAGCTTCAACATCAGCATCCTTTCCTACAGTCAAACTATCACGCAATCTTTGTATAAGATTATTGCTGGCAGCAATTTGTGCGTCTGCGCCTGCTCGTAAATCTTTTATACTTTGTCTTGCGGCATTGATACGTGGATCGTCTGCTTGACGCAAGGCAGTAATTGCTTCCTGTGCAGATTGCCTTGCGCTCCTATTAGCAGGAATATCTGTGTTCAAGACTGTATCAATCTTTGACTGTATTTGAGTTTTTGCAATCTTGGCTTCATCTATACTATTTTTTCTTACTTGATCAATAGCATCCAATAAGCCTTGCTTGCGTTGTAATATTGTCTCGGTCTGTGGTCCACGCAAATCTTTTACAAGATCTGTCAATCGTGTTCTTTCAGCATCAAGTGTCACTTGTGCTTGTGTTCTTAAATCTGTTTCTTGTGCTTGAAGTTGTGCAATACGTTCTTGCTGTGCTTCTACCCACGTTGCTAATGCTCTACGTGTATTACCACCAAACAAGCCATCACTTGTAACGCCAATGACTGCTTGTCCTTCTTGTATCTTAGCACGTTCTGTGCTTTGCAATTTGTTTGTTGTCACAACAATAGCTTCTTCAATAGCGGCAATACGTGTTTTGAGTGTTTCGATTGCACTGGTGTCTATTTCTAAATTAGAAATACGTGACTCATATTCGTTTGCTTGTGTATTGATACGTTCTAAGTCACTATCTAATTGTGCAATTTGTTCGTTGTAAGGTCTAACTTGTTCTTCAATACTAGCAACAGTTGTGCCTTCTAATTCTTGTCTATAACTATCTACAACATTATTAAGACGCTGTAGGTCCTCGTCTAAACTTTTTATTTCTTCTTCATATACTGCAACTCTATCTTCTAAACTATCAAGTTGTGTTTTTATGATTGCATTCTGCTCATCTATAGCAGGTTGTATTCTATCGTATGCTGTGTCGATACGAGTTTGTTCTTTATCAATTTGTATTTGGATTGCATCATTGCCTTGACCTACACTTGCTTCAGCTTCTTCTATTCTTATTTCAGCTCGTGCAATTAGATCTTCTTGTCGTAAAACTTCTTCGTCAATACGTGCAATTTGGGCTATGCCTTCTTCGGCAGCACTGGTTTGTTCAATATGTGCTTTTGAAAGGAATCCAAAGATACCCATACTGGTTATAAACATTAGCACAACCACAGCAATACTTAGATATGCTCTAAGCCATAATGCTGCCTTACGCCAATACCAATGTAACCAAACTGCGGTTACAAGTTTACCAATTTCTAATGCTCCGCCCATTATAATAATTGGGATAGCGGCAGCCGCAAATATTGCAACCAAGCCACTTACAGAGTAATATATTGCAACGGCACTTATGGTAAGCGCCGTTATCATAACGAGTATTCCTAATATCATAGTATAATATTTAACCTATTCCCAACGGTAGAATATATGCGCACCTATCCTACCTACTAATTGTAGTGTCTTAGCCCAGCTTGGCCTAACATATGTAGCGTGATAGTGCGTGGCACCTTCTGTAATGCCTCTAAATTTTTCAAACTCCATAAGGTTCCAAGCAATCATTTGTGCTTCTACCCATGCGTCTGTGTCATTTGGAATATCTGGCTTTCCGTCACAATACCAACTGAATTGACATGCATTACGGATCATAACCATTTTGTTTGGATCTTTCCAACTTGGCTTTTGCTTGCCTTCATATACAACTTCACAAATTGTATTTGGAAAGCGACTATCATTTACTCTATTCAAAACTACATCTGCAACGGCTGCTTTATCAGCTACATTACTACTACGTGTTTCAAAATAAATGTTTAGTGCCAAACAATGATGTTGTGGATACGTTGTTGCTTCGAACAATGCCATTGCTTGACCTGCACCTGCTGAAATCAACAGGCATGTTAGTGCTATAATATTTTTCATGTGTTTGCCTTTTAACCTCTACGCATTGCGGCGATGTCTTTTGCATCTTCTTTCTTATCTGCGAATACTGGAACCATGTTGCTCTTGTGCATTGTAGCAACACCTAATAATGTGCGTTCGCCTGAATACACATTGCGTTCTCGTTGTGGTGCATGTCCGTCAATACGATCACTAGTAGGAATCTTGTTACCTGATGGAGACGAATAATCTGGCATAGGAGCACGATAATCTTGCTTCGGCGATTTGCCTACACCCATTGATTGTAACCATTTCTCGTGTTCGATTTGTGCTTGACGATCTCTCTTGGTAAGACCTTTCTGTTTGCGTTTCTTGTAATTAGTTGTGGTCATATAAGGACCTACAAGATGCATACTCATAATAAACTCCTGTGTTGTTATTACTGTTACAGTATAGCAGGAGTTATAATGATGTCAACCTTTTTTATCCTTCCAAGCATCCCTAGGATTTTTTGGTAATTTTTTGCCAATCATACTGGTGCGAGCTGCTACAAATCTATCATAGTATGCAATACGTTCAATAAGATAATCATACAAAGGATCGTCTTTAGGTGTTTTCTTTAATTGATATAATGCATTAGTTTTGCGTTTGTTTACCCAACTGTTTATTTCAGCTATTGTGCTTGGACGGGTATTGAAGGACATTACTTTTCTTCCATAAGTTTATCGTATACGTCTTTACTTACCACTCCTTCACGTAATAACTTTTCTCTATTGGCCATATGCTTCATTTGTATTTCTTCTTTGCTTCCGCCAAAATATGCTACAGCATGGCCTTCTTCAACCATTATGTCCGTTACACGCTCTTTTTGTCCTTCATAGCGTTCAACATAAAAGTCTCCTAATATGCGTCCAAACTTACCCTTCATGTCCTCGCCTTTGCGATCTTCTGTAGTAATCAATTTGCCGCCATCTTCCATTAGTTCTTTTAGACGTGCTTTGGCTGCTTCGCCAAACAAGTCTTCTACTTTATCTCTTGTGCGTGATTCTGGTGTATCTATTCCCATAATCCTAACACGCTCATCATGTAGCCAAACTCCAAATCCTAAGTTTATATCTACATCAACTGTATCGCCATCAACTACTTTGACCACGACAACATCATACTCATTCTGTTGCATTATTCGCCCTCTCTTTATATGCCCATATTATTTAGCCACAAAAAAAGCACCCGAAGGTGCTTATTCTGCTCAATTTAACTAGTTTAGAAACTAAAGCCAATTGATACTGTTGGAGTTAGGTCTTCTGAATCGATGTTATAGTTTGCACCGGCTTCTAGTTCTGCTCCACCTAACATATAAGTGTATTCACCACCAATGTTTTGTAGGGCGTCATCTTGGTCACCGTTCATATATGCTGTAACACCTGAAATGCCTGCTGTGCCTTCGTATGCAAATTTTTCAGCATCCATATCGTAAGACATAGCACCGCCTAGTGATGCTCCACCTAAACCAAAATTGCTTATACCTGCACCTAAAATTGTGTTTTCTGTGTCCATGTTGTAGTCGCCTGCCGCTGTCAATTCAAACGCACTCATGTCCATTGTATAAGAACCTTGGATATTACTGATATCTGTAACATCAGTTGTCCAGTCTGTCCAACCCATTGCAACACTTGCTGCTCCTGCTGTAACAGATACTGATTCAGTCATGGCTGGTGCTGCCAAGGTATGATTACCTTCTGCATCTGGCATAACGCCATTGTCGTCACCTATTGCAATACCAATTGAGTTTACTTCAGTTCCTACTGTCCAGTTATCAAGAGTAACTGCACCGCCGTCAACTGCACTAAAGTCAAGGTCTACTGCTGCCATACCTGCCGCATCGATACCTAAGTCTAAGCCCATAGCTCCGCCCCAATTATCGTTAGCGTCTTGTGTGATTTTTATTTCCACTTCACCTGTCAAAGGTGATGTTACCATCCCTGGTGCTTCGGCAAATGCTGTTCCTGCAAACAACGTTGCTGCCAAAATACTAAATACTTTACGCATTATTATTATTCCTTTTAATGTGTATAAAAAAAGTGGGTTAGGAACGTGTTTCCTGCCCACATTTTTATTTATGCAATAATACACACTAAAAGTTAAAAGTGAATCACAAAGTTACGATTGTTGCAAACATGCAACACTTAGTCTGTAAAGAACTTTTCACGCTGAGAGAACGGCACTTTGCAGTATTTGCCTGGATAGTTTTTAACAAGGTCTGTGCCTGTTACAAAACGTATACGCACCTTAGGAAATTCTACAACATCACATGCAATATAATCAATAGTTTCTGCATGATCATGCACTTCTTGTTCTATGATCCGTCTACCTGCTCCTAACATAACACTTGGTGCAAATGTAAGTCCGCCTTTTGTAAAACATTTTGCATCCAATTTACGACCTGTCTGTATATTCACATGATCATATCCTTTTGCATCAACAAAATCTAGCTCAGGAAACCATACAGGTAAGTGATGTTCTAAAAATTTACTTGCAACCCTTCCATCACGAAACATTACATCAATAGTTTCTTTAGGCAAGTCACCAAAAGACGCATTTACTTCAAACGTATACGTTTTGTTATATGAATATTCCATTATACCCTCTGTTACTGTTACTATATTAATATAGCACAATTACAAAGTTTGTCAACCACTAACGTATGTTTTTGATTTTGAACGGAACCAATTTTTCTGATGATGTAAACGACCTAACAGTTCCATTATTTCATCAGCTTCTGCTTTTAATTTTTTCATATCACCGTCGCCGGTAAGCATTTTCATACCTCTACGACCTGCTTTGGCTCTAAGAGCTGATTCTATAATTTCAATATCGTTAACTGTAAGTTCAAACGTTTGATTTGGTTTCATCAAGTATCTCCCTCGTAATTTTATTTTTTGGCATACATGCAACGTTTACCACTGTATCATTGAATCCTGCTTTTGCAATAACTTCTATTGCAAGAACATCACTGTTATCAGGATTATTAATATATTGTTTACATTCGTTTTGCGTTTCAAACTTCAACGTTTTAACAGCAAAAGGATCTGCTTCTAGCATTGTAAAAACTATTAGCCACTTCATAGGTGTGCAACCTTTCTTGTAATAACATCTATCAAACTTGCTAATCCATTGCGTCTATTACTGCTTAGAATCATATCAAGTCCTAATATTTCAAAATCAGATTTTTTTACATTTTTTGCTTCATCTAAAGGCAAGTCATCAAAACAATCACAAACAACATGAGTAACACCTTTTGTAATCATAGCATCACTATCATAGTATATTTTTGTTTTGTTATCAACTTTGCCCACATCAACCCATATTTGGCTAATACAACCTTCAACAAGTCTATCGTCTGATCTCAAACTTTCTGGTAAGGTAGTAGGCTGTTTTGCTAGATCAACAAGATATGCATACTGATCCATTACATCGTCAAATATAGACAAATTGTCTGCCCATGTTGCTATTTTACTCACAGTCTTACTCCACTGTTGCCAAATTTATCTCTTGTTTGATGTCTATGACTAAGCACTGCAATACCTATCATACCAAATGTATATCCATATACAACACCAAAAAATAAGATAGCATCCCACATCATAAATTGATCCATTCAACTTTTGCATAGTGTGCATCAAGACTATCTCTGTAATCTATTGCATCTAATGCATTGTCAAACACTTGTGAAACTGTTTTATCTTTGAAATAACCTATTATTTTAATCATTACCAAAATCCTAATACTCTACCATTACCTGCTATGATTGCACAACAAGTTACTACATGTAATACAATCCAAAATGTTCTAAATGCTAACGCTCGTTTAACATCTTCTTGTGGTATGGGCAAAAACTCTGGCTTGTCTTCGTCATTTAGACCTATTGGCATGCCTACTGTTCTTGCCCATAATTTTAAAAAGCGTCTTTGTCCGCTCAAGTTCTGTTGCCCCTAAGAGCAAAAAATAATCCACCTACCCATAATAAAACATGTAGGTTATCATATAAAATTACATCCATAAGACTATCAGGTTCACCTATCCATATGACGCCAGTAACAATACTACAAATAGTAATACCTGAGAATCTTGTTATTATGTCTTGTAATTCGCTTAATGCTTTCCATATCACTGCACCGCCGACAATCAATCCTAGGCCTGCACCTATTTCGCCGTATGCCGCAAACCACCAAACAATATAAGGTAAGTCATAACTTTCAGCACCTTCAACTGTTACTGGTAGTTTGCTAAATCCTTGTTGTAAGAAAACAATAGCAAGAGGTATACGTATCAACCAATGACTCATACAAAATTCTGGTATGCGTGAAGTAATGGATGATAGTTTCATTTACCTACTCGCTTTCTATAAGAATGATCTGGATCTAGCATTACAATTCTCCTAGTAATGCTTTCATTTTCTTTTTTGATTTGCCACGTAGTTTTGTTGATTTGATATCATCTAAATTAGACATATCATCTCCTACTACTACAAGAGCAATCATACCCATTGAAGCATGTGGTGTGCATTGATACAAATAAACGCCCGGTGTATCAAAAGTCATTATTACTTCTTTGCCATTTTTTGATTTTTTTGGTGCTTCCCAACCATCTGGTCCTGCAATGAATTCTACATTGTGTCCTTTAGATTTTGGATTCCATGTAATAGTATCGCCGACATCAATGCGAGCAATATCTTCACTGTAAACCATTTTAGCGCCATCATCACGCTTGTTTAGCATATCGATCGTCATATCCTCTGCGAGTGCCGGTGTGGCAAGGGCGAGGATAAGACTTGTTGTAGTTAATAATTTTCTCATTTCTTATCCTTTACATTGAGATTTGATGGAGCATATTGTTCTCCATTGTATTGCGAACCTGTTGCATTAGGTCCTGTTTCTACTCCGTTATTGCAACCAAAAAGCACGATCATCAAAAAGATAACGCTGTAGATTGTAACTCTTTTTGTCCAAAGCATAAACTGTTCAAATGTGCGTTCTGCTTCTGCTTGTGCTTCTACTCTTGGATCAGTCACCTACCAGTAACCTCAGGTAAGTTTTTTGTCCAAGGAAATTCAACCTTAATTTTTCTAATTAGCTTCCCCATCCGGCAAACTCCTCTTTGTTTTTCATACGTTCATGTCTGGTTGGCAAATAATTTTGCGTTTCACCTAAACATGTCCAACCTGTTTCAGCTAACCATTCTACTAGTTGTGTTTTACTTCCAAATTCCATTGAAGATACATCTCCAGTATTTGGATTTAATATTGTATAACTATTCATGTTCTCCTCCTGGGTCATTAATATCGAGCGTAACCTTTTTACCATCAATCCACATATTTTGTCTTGTTCTACTTACACTATGATAGCCTGGGCGCAAGTTAAATGCTTGCGGATTGTTTTCTGCTGTGCGAAATACCATTAGTGTAATAAAAATACCAGCAATAAAAACTACGTGGAAGATTGCACTAATACCAAATGCCATAGCACTACCCAGCATCACAGCAAATATACCTGACCACATAAAGGCCAGCATTTGAAATACCATATGAGCTGTTGATGGATCAAGATTACGCAGTGGAGAACCTTCGACGGTCATTACTGCGTTCCAAGAATTCATAATGAAACTTTTCATCTTACTCTCCGTGTGTGTATATACACTATATATAGCAGGTTTTAACTATAAAGTCAACCATACATGAGTGATTTAAGGTGTGCTAAATTGTAGCACTTTTATCCCACTCTTCTCTTTTTGGTAATGTTTCAAATGTATGCTCTGGTGGCGGACAACTTACTGTCCATTCTAGTGTATCAGCATATTCATTCCAATAATTATTCACTGTGATCCTACGTCCAAAAAACAAACTATGTGCAACAATCCAAAAGAACAATATAAAACTTGCAAATGCTAAGAACGCACCCAAACT
>CESM01040678.1_pt1 | contig 19313 bp, 16 predicted proteins | sample 361421 | NCBI WGS metagenome assembly CESM01 (sample SAMEA2622219, study PRJEB7988) | marine metagenome | isolation source: saline water (ENVO:00002010), including | reverse complement strand
CAACCAATACTGTATGTCATAGTTGATGGCGACCTTGACAATCCTGCTTACCCTGTTAATGGAATAATAGTCAAACCCACTGTTACTGCTAGTGAAGGCGATGGTGAAACGTTACCATACATGGTAATTGGAGGAATCGCCCTTGTAGCAATCGCTCTTGTAGGATTCTTCGTTAGCCGAAGTCGTAGTGATGATGATGAGTATTATTACGATGATGATGATGAGTATTATTACGACGATTCGGATGGAAAATTTGATTCCGAAGAAGAATAGTAAATTAGCAAACCCCTTGTATTACAAATGGGCTGTTAATGAACGTCTCGACGCGAGTTTGTACTGAGGAGTTTATAGACTTATGAGCACTAATTGATTCTGCGAGAAACTATAGTTTCTGCGATGGGGGATGGGAATGAACGAGGAATCTTTTGATTTGACGATTGAGGAATTGAAGGTAGAAGTTGACGATCTGAAAGAGTTAGTCAAGACTCTACTGACGATAATTATGGAAGAAGCAGACGGTGTTGAGTCAGGCTCAGCCCCACAGATGATTAATCATCCTAGTCGTGGATATGTAATGTAGTCAATATTCAACAACTTCTGAATCGATAGTTCTCCACATATACCAAACCCCGAGGGTTCGGTATGGCTTCCAAGAATTTGATATCTCAACTAGAGTATTATTATCTAAAGCGTTTCCAGAATTATACACCTTTTCCATACCTCTAATTAATCCAATATCATCTATTGGAAATATGTCAGCTCGTAATAGAGCAAAAATAAGTAGCATTTGCGCAGTCCATCGACCGACTCCTCTTAGAGCGATTAATTCTTTCAAGACTTCCTCATCCGTCATTGATTCCCATTTGAGCAGATTTAGCCCATTTCTCCAAGCCTCTGATATACCAATTATATATTCAGCCTTGCGATTTGATAAACCAACACTTCGAAGCTCTAAATGAGATTTCATTAGGATATTTTCATCAGTAATTTCTCCAACCAATTCACATAATCTATCCCAGACTGCAGATGCAGCGATTACTGATATCTGTTGTCCAACTATTGACTTAATCAGAGTTGCAAAAAGATCTCCACTTGATTGCAATTCTTGATCATCCATTTTGTCAATTATTTTAGCTAGAGATTTGTCAGATTGTGCCAGAACTATTTTTGCCGCACCCCACCAATCTGCAACTTCTCTCGAACTTTGCATAAAACTCCGAACACATCATTCATTATTGTAAGTCCGGTCCCAAGATCAATGGATGAGGTTCAGGCACTATTGATTGCTGGTGCGATTTTCACTGCTGGTTTTGCTGGTTATGTGATACTAGATGATGGGGATGCAGAACCAGAATGGCCTATTGTCGATGTATGTATAGGTGGTCACAGCGATTCTCTTGCAGAACATTATCATCCTATTCTTAATATCATTATTGACGGTAACATAGTCGAAATTCCTGCTAATGTAGGAATAGATGATAGTTATTGCCCCAACGGTATGAGAGGCATACATACGCATGATTCAACGGGTAAGTTACATGTAGAAATACCAGATTCAGATTATGATGCTACAGTTGGAGCGTTTTTTGAAATCTGGGGGATGGAATTTGATGAGAATCATATTCTCAACAAAGTTGCGAATGAAGGCAATGAGGTTGTTATGTTTGTAAATGGTATTCAGAATGACGATTATGAAAATTATGTTATGGAAGATGGCGACCAGATTGAGATCCGCTACCAAGCGAAATAATACAATTTATCCTTTGATTACTGCTATTGGTCTTAATCTAGCCACAGGTCTTGCTAAACCTGCTTCATTGGTTAAACGAATCACTTCATCTACATCTTTGTATGCTTCAGGAGCCTCTTCTGACAAAATATTGGGGGTTTTTGCATGTACATGAATCCCCTCCTCTTGGAGTCTATTGCGAAGTCTAACTGAGTCCACTTGCTTTCTAGCAGCGGTTCTCGACAATCGTCGCCCTGCCCCATGGCAAGACGATGAGAATGCGTCGTTAGATCCTGATTTAGGTCCAGCCAGTATCCATGATGCAGTCCCCATGTCTCCAGGTACTAGAACGGGCTGACCAACTCCTGAGAATTTGCTTGCCAATTCTGGATGATCTCCACCTAATGCTCTTGTAGCTCCCTTTCTATGAACACAGCATCGGCATGATTTACCATGCACAATATGATCTTCTACCTTTGCAATATTATGACTTACATCATATACAACTTCTAGCGTCCCATCTACTCCAAGATTTTGCCTCAAAACTTTACGTAATCTTTGAGTTAGTGCTGATCTGTTAGCGAAAGCGTAGTTGCCTGCTGCACGCATTGCGTCTAGGTAGGCATTACCTTCCTTACTGAATATAGGTGCGGATGCCAGTTGTCTGTCACTAAGGCTATAGCCCCATTCATCAGATATCCATTTTGAACCGTGTTTATGATATTTTGATTCTATCTGATTAACATGGTCGCTACAAACTTGATGCCCAAGTCCGCGTGAACCAGTGTGTATCATGGCTGTCATCTGTCCTTTTCTTATTCCATAAGCTGCTGCTGCCTCTTTGTCATCAATTCTATCAACTACTTGTAATTCCAGAAAATGATTTCCAGATCCTAATGTTCCGAGAGCCTTCATTCCTCTTTTTATCGCCCTTTCACCAACATTCCATTCTTCACATTCCAGCATTCCATTAGACTCTACTGAATCAAGATCTTGTGCCTCTCCCCATCCGATTTCTACTGCTGCCTCAGCACCTTCACTAAGAATCCGGTCCATTTTAGTCTCGTCTAGAGTAACCCCGCCTTTACTAGATGCTCCTGCTGGAATTTCTTGTGATAGTAATTTCGCTAATGCTTTGGTGTCTATCTGATTTACTCCAATATCAAGTGAACATAATCTGACTCCACAGTTAATATCGAAACCAACTCCTCCCGGAGAGATAGCTCCACCTAATTCATCTGCCTCTATTTCAGTAGCGACAACACCTCCTATGGGGAATCCATAACCGAAGTGCCAATCAGCCATAGCCCATGCATTTCCTACAATCCCCGGGATCTCTGCTGTGTTACAGAGTTGCTCAGGGGTTCGGTCATCAGAATGATCAGAAAGATGTTCCGAATCTGAAATTAAGATGGCATCTGTGAGCATTGATCCATGCTTTGAAATACGCATTCGACCCTTGCCATCCGGTGCCAGATGCTCTCTCCACGTGGTACTCATGGAAGAATCGTATAGAGTCCCTGATTTCAACGCGCCGCAGTATTTTCAACAATTGCTTTCAAGACGTGACAGTCAATGGGTCGTATAAGGAGTGATAGTGTGACGTTCGGCGAGATTCACATCCCATATTGGGTAGATGCCGGTTTTGTCCGTCGTACTTGTCGTGTAACAGGTCAATATTTCTGGACTCGAGACCCCTTGAGAGATACTTGCGGCGATTCGACTGAAGATTCATACACATTCATTGGTACACCAATAATTGACGGCTTTAAAATGCGAGGGAAGCCACTAAAAGATGCGATGAGGGAAATGTTTCTAAATTTCTTTGAAGAAAGAAGTCATGCAAGAATTGACCCTTATCCTGTGATTGCTAGGTGGAGGGATGACATTCATCTTACAATCGCATCAATAGCAGACTTCCAACCTCATGTCACCAATGGTACTGTCCCACCTCCTGCTAATCCGCTGTGTATATCACAACCTTGTATTCGATTAACTGATGTTGCAGCAGTTGGACGTTCCGGAAGGCACCTGTCAACTTTCGAGATGATGGCACATCATGCCTTTAATCGTCCAAAAGAGGAGGGGGTAATCTATTGGATTGATCAGTGTGTGAGATTTTGTGACGAGATGCTATGTGAGTACCTTGACATTGATCCATCACAAGTAACCTATCTCGAAAATCCGTGGTCCGGAGGGGGCAATGCTGGACCCGCATTAGAAGTAATAGTTGGGGGTTTAGAATTAGCAACTCTGGTATTTATGAATCTTGAAGAGCATGAAGATGGAGATATAGAAATAAAGGGACTAAGATATCGGGAGATGGATTTGCAGATTATTGATACAGGTTATGGGTTGGAACGATTTTGTTGGGCTGCTGCCGGAACACCTACAATCTATGAGGCAATATATCCTGAATCAGTAGATTGGTTGAAAGAAATGGTCGGATTTGATTTAATGGTTAAGGGGTTGAATCTATCAACAGATACGAATGCACTTCTTGGAGAACTTTCTAGGCTTGCTGGTATTCTCAATATTGATGTGGGTACTGATGTTGAATCACTTTACATTAAGCTATCAGAAAGATTGTTTGAAAATGGAATAAGCGTCTCCGTAGATGAACTAAAAAGACTCACTGAACCACTTTCTAGTATCTATGCGATACCTGATCATATGCATGCTATATGCAATATGTTAGGGGATGGACTTGTACCAAGTAATTCGAAGGCAGGATATCTTGTCAGAATGTTGTCTAGAAGGGTATGTAGAATGAAGGATGATTTAGGAATAGATGTAACCCTCCCAGATCTTGGAGTTCATCATATGGACACGCATCTTGATTTATCGCGATTCATTCAATCTAGAGAAGGCATTCTTTCCATACTTACAATTGAGGAACAGCGTTATTACGAAATGCTGAGAAAAGGGCAGGCTGCTGTCAGAACGGCTTTGAGAGATTTACCAGAAGATGCTGAAGAAGCGCCCGATGAAATATTATTTAGATTGGCTGAGGAACGTGGACTAAATCCTGAAATGGTAGTTTCTATAGCTAATAGAGCAGGTTGGTCTAAGTTAAGAGTCCGAGTAGGATTTTCTGCAGATATGGCTGCTCGTAACGCCGAACGTACCAAAGCAGCCGCAAAAGAGAAAGTTAAGGGTGTAATTTTCTCTATAGACCAATTCCCAAGAACAATTCGAGATTATTATGACGATACTAGCGCCACCTCATTCAACGCGTCAGTTTTAGAATGTAATAAATTGGATGAGTTCCAAATCAATGCACTAAATCTTTCACCTGAAGTTAAGATTAAGCCCACTCATTCAGTAATTCTAGACCGCACCTTATTCTACCCGGAAGGCGGCGGTCAATTGGGCGATCAGGGTGTAATCGGAAATGTTAATGTTGCAGATACAAGAATTGAAAATGAAGTGATTATTCATCTTACTGATGGACCTGTAAAAGTAGGCCATGTCGAGGGGGAAGTAAATTGGCATCGACGTCGGCAGTTAATGGATCATCACACAGCAGTACACATTGTTGGAGGTAGTGCAAGAAAACTTCTGGGCCCCCATATATGGCAAGCGGGCTCGAACAAAGGAGAACGTTATGCCCGCATCGACCTTACTCATTACAACAGGCTGAGTAGAGACGATCTCAATAATATCGAAGATCATGCTAATGAGATCATTGCAGCGAATCCAATTATTGAGAAAAAAATACTTACTAGGGCCGAAGCAGATGAACATTTTGGATTTGAATTGTACCAGGGTGGGCCGCCCAAACAAAGTTTGATTAGAATCATAAAAATTGGGGATCATGACGTTCAAGCGTGTGGGGGGACACATCATGATAAGGCTGGCGAAGTAGGCGAATTACGGATAATAAGGTCCAGTCAAGTCCAAGACGGGGTAGAGCGTCTGCAAATCGTGGCAGGTGAAACCGCACGTGAACACGCCCGGGCCCAAGAGCGGCTACTTGCTGAATCTAGCGATGTTCTAGGCGTTGCCCCAAATGACCTTCCTGCAGCAGTTTCTAGATTCTTTGAGGAATGGAAATTACAGCAAAAGAAGATTGAATCACTTGAATCAGAAATCGTTAGACTACGTACTAGTGGCGGTAGTGATGATGCTATTGAAAAAGATGGAATTAGATATGCTGTAATGGAGGTCAATGGTGATATGAAACAGATGATGACTATGCTTGGTCAACTCACTAGAGATTCATCTAAACCAACTCTCGCAGTATTAGGCACAAGAGACGGAGGTGGTAAGTTGATTGTCGCTTCGACTGAGGATACGATTGCAGCAGAAATGCATGATGCGAACAAGATCCTAAAAGCAATTGCAAGCCATATCAATGGCGGTGGTGGAGGAAGGCCCACTATGGCTCAAGGAGGCGGTTCTAATCCCGACGGTATACCAGCAGCCCTAGAAGCCGCTCGTAAACTTCTAGGATTGTGAATCAATGACTTCGAACATCGATGTATCTGCTCGTGCCGCTGCAATTGAATATGCAATACGTGATGTTGTAGTTCCAGCAATGGAATTGGAGAATAATGGTCATGAGATAATTCGACTAAATATTGGAGATCCTCTTGCATATCAGGGACTACCAACACCAGAACATATGATTTCAGCGTACAAGGAAGCCCTTGATTCTCAGAATAATGGCTACGGCCCTTCCTATGGTATAACTGAGCTCCGTGATGCAATTTCTTTGTCAGAATCAACCAAAGGTTGGGATTGTAAGTCTGATGATGTTTATGTCACTCATGGGGTGACGGAGGCTCTACAGATCATTTTTGCATCATTTCTTGAGGAGGGTCATAAGATTCTTGCTCCCGGTCCACATTATCCACCTTACATGGCATATCCACAGATGTATGGTGCCACTACTATTGAGTATAGATTAGATCCACAAAATAGTTGGCGGATTGACTTAGAAGATATCCGTCAGAAAATGGATGATAGTGTCCGTCTTTTAGTTCTAATAAATCCAAATAATCCAACCGGAAATGTAGCAACAAAATCAGAGATTGATACACTTCTTGAGATTGTAAAAGAATATCCTAAGTGCACTATAATTTCAGATGAGATTTATGATGCATTAGATTTCACGGACAATTTAGTTTCTCTTGCATCTCGATCTTCAAATGTCCCTGTAATTGTCCTAAATGGAGTCTCAAAAGTTTACTTTGCTCCAGGTTGGAGGATAGGGTACATGGCATGGCATGATCCTAAAGGTGTACTTTCATCAGTTAGAGATGGTGCTGAGCGTTTACTAAGGAGCAGATTATGTGCTTCAACACCTGCTCAGTATGGTTACCTTGCGGGTTTGAATGGTAATAGGGAATGGCTGGATAGTCATAAAGAAAATATAAAACAACGTTTGGATTACTGTGTTGAAAGAATTAATTCAATAGATGGTATAGAATGTCAACCACCAGGTGGAGCATTCTATATTTTTGTAAGAATTACGGATGAGAATCTTTCTTCGGATAAGCAATGGGTACTGGATCTACTACATCAGCATCATGTTTTGGTAGTACATGGGTCTGGATTTTCTCCAGAATATGGTAGTGGTCACTTCCGTATGGTTTGTTTACCAACAATTGATATTTTGTCAGAAGTTTTTGATAGAATAGAGAAATTCATTAATGGTAGATAAAATGGGTTTTTTTGATTTTTTACGCTTCCAATCTAAGAAAACCAACGCCATTTTCTCAGAACGTTGGAGATGGATGAAAAATGGTCTTGTTAGGGATGACTTGAGGAGGAATCAACCAGCGTGGATTGTATCTACTAATCTATTTGAAAGTTGGATTCATGGTATTGAAGAGCGTTGTGATCAGAGTCTTGGGCGTCGTTTAGCTCATGCTGCATCTCAATCAGAAGAGGCATTAATAGTCGTTAACTCAAAGCCGAACATACTAACAGGTATCTCTAACATTGATTGGAAAGAACTGAATCAGGATTGGAAAAATCGTGGCTTAGGAGAATTAAGTTTACTTGATAATTCAGACGGTGAATTTAGGTTACTAATTTCTTATCCGGCAAATGAGGCAATGTGTGCTGGTTTTTCTGCAGCCGCAATGGAAAGTTGTATCGGTTCAAGATATCGATTCAGATGGAGCGGAACTCGAGAAAAAAGTGTAGTAGTGAGTTTCGCTAAGGATGAAATTGAAATCCCAGTGCCTGAACAAATCGAGATCAAATGGTTTGATGAGGAGAGTTCAATAATTGAATCTGAAATTTCTAACTTTTTTGAAAATGAAAGTCATGGAAAGATATCTCTAATGGGTAATAGAAATATTATTTTACATCGTGATTTGATACTTAGATTTGTGATATTTTGTGAGCCTTATATTCAGGAGTTATATTCAGGCAGGATTCATCAATATGAATTCTCTGAGGTCTCAGATTCAACACATTTGTTGTGGACTGCAATGGCTGATTCTCTAAGAGAAGTCACTTTCAATTTGGGTCATCACATCATGATATCAAAAACGGATGATTGGCTAAATGTCGGCTCCCGTTATCTTTCAGATTATGGTCTAGGTAGTATTGAGTCTGCCTTTCCAGTTGATGCTAATGGTGGTGTTGAGTTTATTCTAGATGGGTGCTTCCATCCGGCTTTGGTAGGAGGGGTTCTACTTTCTTGCTGGGAACGTGCTTATGGCCGTCAAGGCAGTCTCCAATATAGCCTAAAAGAGCGTATTGTACACCTTATAATTTCGTCTTCTGTAGAAATCAGCAATTGATTTCTGAGACGCGACTTCGCTGAAACATTATAGCCGCACCCAAGGTCAACGAGACGGCCCCATAGGGGCCGGGTGTGAAAAATGTCTCTCTCTCATAATCAATATGCAGTCGCAGCGATTGCCGCAACCCTTTGCTTGGCTGGATTCTACACTATTATAGACGCTGGACTTTCTACAACTGAGTCAGGTGGTTTCGACTCAGCTGGAGAGGATGTAATCATAACTGATTCTGAGGATCAGTATGGAGGGACAGACTTTGACAACGATGGTCTACCTGATAGAATGGAACAGACTCTCTATGGTACCGATTGGAGAAGTAATGATACTGATAATGATGGCCTCGAGGATGGTTGGGAGATTCAGAATGGGCTTGATCCATTAGATTCAGGAGAACCTGATATAGGTGAGGTTCAGAACGAAAACCCCGGAGAAGAAGAAGAAACAGGGGAACAGAATGAAACCTTCCCAGATCCAGACAATGGTCCTTTTGGTGATCCTGATCGAGATGGTCTGACAAATGAAGAAGAGGCGCAAATTGGAACGAATCCAACTGTTCAGGACAGTGATGGAGACGGACTGAATGATCGCTGGGAATCACAATATACTGAGACTGTACAAACTCCTCAGGGCCCCGTAGTTCTTCTCGATCCTCTTGATCCAAATTGGGCATGTCCATTATTAACACCGCAAGTTGAAGCCGAAATGATCCAAATAATAGGTGCAAATACTTGGAACAACCTTCCAGTGGGTCCTAATGGCGATCACTCTTGTGACTCAGTACTAGACATAGATAGACAAGGACCTGACTCCTTGCCAAATTTCCTTGAAGAATTATATGATACAAATCCTCTCGAAGAAGATAGTGACGGAGACTTAATCCCCGACCGAGTAGAGGTTGCATTTGGCAGTTTAGAACTTCAGGTACATTGTGGCGTACCGCAATTTGGAACCATTAGAATGGATGCTCCTTACACTGCATTGATGTCTGGTTCTGGCGATCTAACTTGGTTCAACCAAGATATGGATGGCGATGGCCGTTTGAATGGACCGGGAGACTGGGATACAGATGGTGATGGTATGCCAGATGGATTCGAATATTGTTATGATACTCTTTTAGATCCTGCAAATTCTACAGATGCATATGGAGATGTTGATGAAGACGGTCTGAATAATGTTGAGGAATATGAAGTTGCATACACTTGGGGGCCTGTAAATTTCACTAGCCCACTTGATCCAGATACAGATGGTGATGGTATGCCAGATGGCTGGGAATATAACAGCGGAATACATCCAAATGATGGTTCTAACGCTGAAGAAGATCCAGATTTCGATGGATATGATGCAGACGGAGATGGTGCAGTAAGATACACAGATCTTGTAGGAGTAACTACAGTCCACACCATATCTGTGGAAGTGGGTGATTATGTCCAGGTTAACCGGACAGTCCTATGGGTCAGAACTGTGCAACAGAGTCAATATGTCAATTTGCCCGTTAAGGCACCAACTGCAGGTTGGATTTATTCAATTAATGTAGAGATAGGCCAAGAAGTAGAAAGCAGATTACAGGATCTAATGATTGTTGTAGAGGATCATGAAAGATTTACTAATCTGGATGAATATAATGCTCGAGATAGAGATGGAGATGGTATAGTAGATGGCCGTTCAACTGACCCATTAGATCCCGATACAGATAATGATGGATTAATTGATGGCATTGAGGTGATTGGCTGGACAATACGTATTGTAGACATGGGAGTTCGGGATGTTCTTGTAAGATCAGACCCTGGTGTATATGACACTGATAGAGATGGGCTCTCAGATTCTGTAGAATACTTTGAAACCTTCACAAATACTACTGATAGAGATACAGATAGTGATGGCTTAGAAGATTTCACCGAGTCTTATGATGGTTTTACTTGGAATGGGACAGTTTACTTCACAAATGCGTCTATGTTTGATACAGATAACGACGGCCTGAATGATGGTGAAGAAGTAACTGATGGAGAAGATCAGTACATTACTCATGCAAATAATGCAGATACCGATGATGATGGCCTAAATGATGGAGGTGAAGTTCTCAATATACCTCGGCCATGGCAGTCAGCGACGAATCCATTAGACAATGATACTGATGACGACGGTCAGCCAGATGGTTGGGAGATGCAGGTTTACTCAGTACAACAGAACACCAACAGTCATAGCTTATGGATCACAACTCAAAATTGGCTACCTCTTGGTTGTAATGATATGCAGGAATGCGGGCTTGGTCCTGGTGGATGGGTTTGGAATAGTTATCTCAATGGTTTCCAAACTTCAGGAGACCGTAATGGTGATGGGGCCCTCGATCCCAAGTACTTCATATACGAAATGAACCTTACAGGATTTAACATTCCTGCTAATGGGAGATGGGCCCTAGATCCTTCATTTGGATCACAACCGGACTCTAATTTTGATATTGATAATGACACTCTCATAAATGCTCTAGAGGCTCCAGATAGGTGGGACACAAATCCTGTCGATGACGACACAGATGGTGATCTACTAGCAGATGGTTGGGAGGTTTCTGCCTCTGAGAGAGCAATAAGTGCGGGCTTAGTTGACAATAACACTCTCAATGCACTTGGAGCCCGCGGTCCAATGGATCCTAGGATGCCTGATTCTGATCTAGATGGAATAGACGATGGTTCAGAAGATTTCGATCAGGACGGACTTAATAGGACGCATTTGTTGAATCGATATTGTCCCGGATGGGATGATCCTCAGGCTGCTGAGTGCCATATTGACCCAACTACAGATCGCGGTTTAATGTTCTACAATGATCTTGAGAACTACACTAATTATGAGGAATTTCAAAATAGAACTGATCCAGTTCTAGCAGATACAGACGGAGATGGATGGAATGATGGTTCAGAAGTTTATCACCAAGATCACGATGGAGATGGAATGTGGTCAGGATGGGAATTCTACTTTGATTTTGACCCATATGATCCCGCTGATGCCTTTGTAGATTCAGATGGTGATGGTTACATGAATAAGTGTGAGAATAAGTGGAATACCAATCCAAAAGACCCTACAAGCTTCCCAAGTCAGGGTGAATTGTGTAATGATGACTGAAATAATTCTCTCATCTTCTTATTTGTTAAATTGAAGGTGAGAATATGTCTTGGTGGATAATGCCAACCACTGCTGATATTGGATTTCGAGCATTTTCCAATAGTCCAGAGGGAGTTCTGAGGGAATCATCTCTAGCACTTCAAGAAATTCAGTTATCGGAGCGAGGTTTAGAGTTTTTAGATGGTCATATAAGAAATGTTTCAGAATGGAGTATAAGTATTCCTTCAAATGATATTGAAAGAGGACTTGTACGTTGGTTACAAGAAATTCTTTACCAGGGCTCAGTAGAAGGTAGATGGTTAGTTGAGATGGATCCAATCATTGAAGAAAATGCCATTCGCTGCCAGGTATTATGGGTTGACGCAAGCGACGTGGAATTAGAAATAGAAGTGAAAGCAGTCACATTGCATGATTTAGTTTTTAGAGAGGTCAATTTTGATGAATCAATATTAGGTTCTGAAGGTATTCCTACATTTGAAGGCCCTGGATGGATGGCGCAAGTGGTGCTTGACATCTGAGTAAAAGCGAGCTAGATAATCGATATTTACTCTTCAACATTGAATCTTTGATAGACTTCATTAGTAGTTCTTGTCACTCTAATAAAGGTGGTGCATTTTGGTAGATCTTTTATTCTCCTTGCCCCAACATATGAGCATGCTGATCGGACACCTCCCAAAATAGACTGCACGGTGATTTCTAAAGGACCTCTATATGGAACACGAACTTCCTTACCTTCTGGGGCCCGATGTTTCGCTACTTCTCCGTAGTGTGTCTCCATAGCCTTAGAACTAGACATGCCATAGAATGATTTGTAGATTTTGCCATTATTCATTTTAACGATTTCTCCACCCGATTCGTCATGACCTGCAAACATTCCTCCTAACATTACAAAATCAGCACCTGCAGCAAATGCCTTAGCAACATCACCCGGGCTAGAACACCCTCCATCTGCCATTACATGCCCTCCAAGTCCATGTGCAGCATCGGCACATTCCGCTATTGCAGATAATTGAGGGTAACCAACTCCTGCAACTTTACGAGTTGTACAAACTGAACCAGGTCCTATACCTACTTTCACTACATCAGCTCCTGCTAGTATTAGGGCCTCAGTCATCTCTCTTGTTGCTACGTTACCTGCAATTACTATGGCTTCTGAAAATTCATTCCTAACTCTTTTTACAAATTCAAGAAATACTTCTCGGTAACCATTGGCGACATCTATACAGATCATCTTGAGTCCAGAATGTGTCCCCATCTTACGCTTTAACAATTCAAATGAGTCATCTGTAGATCCGCAGGTTACTGCTATGAATTCTGGATTAACACCATCTTCCCATGCTTTCGCATACTCTTTTGTGGAATAGAATTTCTGTGTGCAAGTAAGCATAGAATGTTTTTGTAATTCAGTAGCTATACTGAATAAACCAGTCGTATCCATATTAGCTGATACAATTGGCACTCCAGACCATGTAGTTTCAGAATGTCTGAATGTAAAATCTCTAACTAGAGTTACATCAGATCTAGAAACCAGTGTACTGCGTTTAGGTCTAATCAATACATCATCAAAAGTAAGCTTCACATCTTGCTCTACGCGCATCAGAACCTTACTACTCCAACGAAGGTGTCTTTAAGACGGTTATTACAGAATCAAGAGTCCTCTGAATTCACAATTATTGGTCCGGGATTATCCCAATGATACCATAATTCTCGACCATGATCCGCTGTAACTCCTTGGAGGAATAGTTTCTCACCAATACTGATATAGTGCAAAGGCCAACTACTATTATTACCCGGATTTATATCAATAGCAATTCTTGTTCCTTCATTTGTACCATCGCTTCTCCATACTTCGACACCATAAGTTCCACCATCGTCAGCAGAGAAGAAAAGTTCACCTTGGTGTACAATTACTATATCCCCTGACCAGAAACCGGCGTCCCAATAGAAACTACTATTGTTTCCTGGATTAATATCCTTAACCATGTAGGTTCCAGAATAAGTTCCATCACTTCTCCATAACTCTCGACCATTTTGCCCATCATCTGCCATAAAGTAGAGAATGTCATCCATCATTGTAAGTTCATTTGGTGAACTTGATCCATTAGTGAAAATATCTTTAATCATAAATGTACCAGATTCAGTACTATCAGAAATCCACAATTCTCGGCCATTTTGCCCATCATCTGCCGTAAAGATAACTTTCTGTCCGAATTTAATCAGATTCATTGGTTCACTTGAATTGTCTGTTCCAGGCCATATATCTTTCACTAACCGTGTTGTAAATGCATCACCCTGACTGAAAAATAATTCTTGACCAGTAGAACCATTATCGGCTGAAAAATAAGCCCCATTGCTACCTGATGTGAGGTACAACGGATTACTTCCTTCTACTCCAGGATTAATATCTTTGATTAAGAACAATCCTCCTGATAAAGCAGATAATCCATAGCGGTATAGTTCGCGGCCATAATTATCAGTTTCACCAGTAAACCATAGGGTGTTACCTTTCATGATCAAGTCTCTTGGTGCAGATCCCTGAAAATCACCACAACAATATTCTGCTCCATCATAAATCCAAGTTTCATCTTCTGGAACTAAGTTAGCAAGCATGATGGTTCCTTGATCAGTACCATCGCTGATCCATAATTCTTCACCAGAGGGGGGGTGGCTCTCAGCGCTTTGACCTCCAATCACTTCTAGAACGCTATAGATTACTCTATCTGGAATGAATCCATTAGAGGGAAGAATGAGTAATTGGCTTGCTCCCGGATAGAATCTCCAGCCATCTTCGCTAGAATAAGCTGGATCCCAATTACTCCATTGATGACGAACAGTATAGGTTCCAGCAGCAGTGCCGTCACTAACTTGTAAATTAGCTGCAGATTCGGAACCTGGCTCTCCGTCAAATCCAGTGAAAAATATTTTATTATTTCCAGCAACTATCTCAGGATAGTGACACGCTCCACTATTCCAACAATGTACTACAAGACTACCTCCGTTTTCACATGTAGTTTCTCCACTTAGGTCACTAGTTGTACACTCTTCTTCACGTAGATCTTTGACCATATATGTGCCAGCAATAGTTCCATCACTTCGCCATAATTCCCATCCATGAACTCCATCATCTCCTGCGAAATATAGAATGCCACCCATTTCAGCAAAGAGAGAGGGCCCCCATCCACCTGAGTTATTCTGAAATTCCAGAATCATACCATTATCTCCAGGGCATTCTCCTATCCTATTCTCAACTTCATCACTCTGTAATAATCCATCATTAGGCAATCCATTTCCACTACCGTCATCATAACCAATGACCATCTCTAATCCGGGATTATCTTGTGGGCATGAATTAATTCGGTCTCTAATAGAATATGTTAGACTGTTTAATGTACTTTGTAAAGCGTTATTTGTTGCTTGTAAATTGGAAATTTGTTGGTTTTTTTGTTGCATATCTTGGTTTATATCAGATATCTGTGCATCCGCATCAGAGATCTGCTGATTCAATTCAGATATCTGATTTTGATAATCAGTAATTAATTCATCATTTTGAGTTTCATTTAGTTGTTGCATTACATTGGATAAGGCAGTGCTCAGGTTAGCTCTGTGCCATTCAGTATTGTTGAGTTGCAATGTAAGTTCCGTCAATGCATCTTCTGTCTCTTCTAAAGTGATTTGAGTTTGAGTAAGTGTAGTTTCTAGAGTTGCAGCATTGGCAACAGCATCATTTTTTTCGGAAGTTAGATTTGATAACTCGGATTGTAATGACGCAATTTCTTCATCCTTTGCTTCATCTGAATTGCTTCCACTACATCCGGCTAATATTGAAGCCAACATTAGGATGACTAACAGTGCGGCTTTTCCTCTCATGATTGTTCTTCACATATTAGGCTATTAAGCAGTTCTCCGTTACTCACTGAATTAGTGAATCATTAGCATAATGGTGCTCGTGCCGGGATTTGAACCCGGGTCGACGGATCGAGAACCCGTCATGATGGACCGAACTACACTACACGAGCGTGTTAGTCAAGCGACTGAGTAAGTGTATTTGAAAGAATGGATATCGCACTATTCTTTACTTTCACTTTCACTTTGGGGTCTGTTGGCGCCCTTGATATGCTAATTGGCATACAACAGTTCATGAACGAAAGCCCAAACAACGAACAGCGCCTATTTTACAGAAAGCGAGCGAACCCATTCAGAATCGTTGGTCTTAATACTCTAAAAAAGACAACAAATGGTAAGAAATCAAACGATAACAATATACTAGTTAATTCAAAGGGAGAACTAGCGAATGAGGGTATGTGGCAACCATTAGTTAGACCTGCTATTCCAGTAAAAATCAGTAGTAATTCATGGTCGGGATTACATTCGAGAGTTATTGCATCCAGAGAGATGAATGTAGGGGTGGCATGAATGTCTAGGACAAGAAGACTCCGTGAAGCAGTTGTTACAATGCTTGAAGAGAAAGGCACAGCAAATACAGTTGAAGTTTTTGATTTTCTTAATGGGAGATTCCGTTGGGGTGCTACAATGAATCAAGTAGGAAACATATTAGCTAAAGATATCAGATTTTCTAAAGTCGGTCATCAACGTGGTGAATTCCGAGGAAGTGTATACACTGTTTGTGTCTGGGGCCTCGCTGAAGAAAGAATGGCAGTAGTAGTATAACCGTGGTAACCATCAAGACCAAACCTCTTACACAGTGTAATGTGGGAAGCATCGCAGATTGGTTCCAATTCTTTCGTTGGGGCAATTGCCTGACTGGGTTAATTGGAGTTTTTCTCGGTGCAATTATGGTAATTGAGGGGATACCTTCAGGAAATGAATTACAGATCACAACTCTTCTAGCAATATCTGTTTCTTCATTTATGGGTTCATGGAATGGCCTGAATGATTATGTTGATGTTGAAATTGATAAGAAAAATAGACCTAATCGCCCACTTCCTTCCGGTCGAATCTCAATGTATTCCGCCAGAAATGTGATTGTATTAATGATGTTAACCTCATTTTCTAGTTTACTATTTGCTGCAAGTATTGCTAAAACAATGACTTCTGACTTTTCAACATGGTATCCTACAATCGCTATTTGGTTTCTAGCAATTTTCTTGTTAGTTAATTATGAATCAACAGGCTCTTTTTCTATGGGCTTGAAGGATAGAGGTCTACCTGGTAATGTCGCAATTTCACTTTCTGTTGGATTGGTGATTCTTTATGGAGCAGCAGGCGTTTTTGATGTTACAAATCCGAAGGCGCTTTCATTATTTTTTGTTGGCTTTTTGTTTAATACCGCACGTGAAATAATAAAAGATGTAGAAGATATGGTGGGCGATGAAGGAAGAAACACACTAGCCATGAGAATTGGACCTGATAAGGCAAGACTAACCGCTTGGGTTTTGCTTTTGTTAACCATGATTTCTTTAATTTTACCTTTTTCATTGGGTGTATTTGAGGCTAAACATATTATTCTAATTGGTCCTGCATTATTTGTATTAATGGGTGTAAAAAAGCATATTGCTCTTGCCGAGGATACTGCTGCATCAAGACAAATAAAAGTTTCAATGACTCTTGCAATTCTTGGATTAATTGCAACTGGATTTATCTGATCTATCTTACTATTTCAGCTCATGGAAACTAAGCCAAGCATCATGATTACACATATAGGTAAGTAATGACATCTGTGCCCACATTCTATTTTCGGCTTGATCAAGAACTATGCTATTCGGAGAATCAATTACTCCATCAGTAACTTCTTCGCCTCTGTGGGCAGGTAGGCAGTGCATGAAAATGTAATCTGGCTGTGCATGAGAAACTAATTCCTCATTTACTTGGAAGCCTTCAAATGCAGAAAATTTGTCTCCCATATGTTCCTCTCCCATTGATACAAAGATATCTGTGTATATCACGCCAGCGTTTCTAACTGCTTCTACGGGATCATTTGTTCCCATTATTTTGGCTCCAGTACGTTGAGCGATTTCTTTTGCTCGGTCCACTACTTCTTGATTTGGCTCCATTCCTACTGGCGTTGCATACTTGAAATCATGGCCCATTGCAACAGCAGCAAGTAGTAAGTCGTGCAATACATTGTTTCCATCACCTACCCAAGATATATGTCCATGTCTATTCCCTCTTTCTGTTATTGCCATTAAATCAGCAGCTGCTTGACATGGATGGTGTAGATCAGAAAGTGCATTAATTACTGGTACTGTTGCAGTGCGTGCTAATTCAACAACATCAGCGTGACCAAAACAGCGATATGTAATTCCATCTAGAAATCTTGAAAGTACTGCGGCAGTGTCTCCTATAGATTCAGACTTTCCTAATTGTATATCATTCTTCAATAAAGTCAATGGCTGGCCACCTAACTTACTTACTCCTACTTCAAAAGAAACACGAGTTCTAGTAGAGGGCTTTTCATAAATCGATCCAATTGCCATTCCATCTAATGGTAGAAATTCTCCATGCAATTCTGTATCGTTTTTGAATCGTATTGCCCAGTCAATTATGTCCGGTAAATCTTCTGTGAAATCATCAATTGCAAGAAGATCTTTCTTCTTAATTTCGCTCATGTTCAATATCTCCTGAGAATCCATCTCTGGTGTCAGCCATTCCACCGAAGATAGTTTGTGCAAATGTCAATAAATCTGCAAGCCCTTCTTCTTCTTCACTTGATAGAGGAATCAGTCCCGGCTGGATTGCTGCATGCTGCATCATTCGTAATTGACCAATTGCGAATTCTGCCCTTGAAGTTCCTTTGGACATGTCCATTGTTTCTGCGGCAGATTCCTCATAAAGTGCAGCCTCTAGAATATCCAGATTATCTCCCCAATCTAGAATTTTCTGAAGTAGATCTGGCTCCAGTAAATCTGCTTTTGAGAGGAAGTTAGCAGTAGGTAAACCTAATCTGAAATGTACAATTGAAGAAAGCAGCATTTGAGATACAAATCCACTTGGAGTTTGAGACAGCATAGGGTCGAATAAGAAGGCGAGGCACGCTCTTCCTTGACCTAATACTTCTACAAGATGGCTACTTGCTTCTCTAAATGCAAAAAGTTCTACTTGTCCGGGTGTATCTATTACAAGCAAGTCGCCGGATAATCCTTCTATTTCTTCGTAAACATCAATTGCCTGAGATGCAACCAAATCTGCAGCCAATATTTGTGCGCCGTTAGGACCTAGATCATATTCGTCCATCACATCAGAAAGAGAGATCAGGTCTCTAACATCAAATTCAGGATCATAATGAACTCTTTCGGCCCCAGGGTCTAGGTTAATTGTTAGTACATCTACTTGAAGAAATCTTGCCCATCGCTGAAAGGCCGTTACTAAAGAGCTCTTCCCAGCGCCCGCAGTGCCTACTACAAATACAACAGGAGGTGTTGTGCCATCTTGGTTACTCACATCACTGCCCAAGATTAGGACTTATTCAACAATTCGTTTGCTCATCCAGTAATATAGGATTGTAGACGAGGAATGATTAAACCAGCCGAATGGACGTCAATAATTACCTTCGGGGCTCTCGCCATGACTGATACCCCCCCTCCTCCCCCTCCACCGGGCTTCCCTCCGATGCCCCCTCCACCTCCACCTCCACATGGTTTCGAAGCCGATCAGGATGAAGAGGAAACTAGTGAATTTTTGGAAGATGTGAGTTTTGATGATCCAATTGACGATGATACACAGGAGGTCGAATTTCCTCCTCCACCTCCTCC
>CESM01120480.1_pt1 | contig 19347 bp, 27 predicted proteins | sample 361421 | NCBI WGS metagenome assembly CESM01 (sample SAMEA2622219, study PRJEB7988) | marine metagenome | isolation source: saline water (ENVO:00002010), including | reverse complement strand
TATTATGTGAAGATGTTGTTAGTTAACCTTACGGATTAACTGCACATTTTTACGTTTTATTCTTTTTTGCATGATGTCTCTAAGACATATTGTAGGTCCATGTATTACTTCAAAGTCTTTAATTGTAAAAGTTACTAATGCTTCTCTAAATTGCTTGAAACGATTTCCCATAATTATATTAATTGGTATTTGGCGGTTAGTTTCCCACCACCATTCACTTCCTAAATCTAAAAATATTCTTTTTGCATCATTACTTTTAATCTGATCGTATACATACATACTAATTACATTATTGTCTTGATTTTGCATTATCCCAACATACTCATTATTACCATAACTTGCAAGTGTTAGGAACGGAAACTGGTCTAAAAGTTCTTGATATTGTTTTCCTATTGTCATAATATTACTTATCATTTAATAAATACTGTTGGAGAATATATAAATGGCATATAACGGCACCGGATATACATATAGCCAACGTGGCGATGTAGTACTTGCTACACGCACTGGTACAACTAGGAATATTCCTAGCTCATATAAACCTTTCAAATTGTTGAAAGGTGTAGACACTGTGATCACTTTCTTTATCAGAGATGCAGACGGTTGTCCCGTCCCATTACATGAAAAAGCACTAAAAGCAAGGTTTACTAAAAAAGATGGAGACTCTGTACTCTTTACTAAAAATTTAAGAATAACAGACCATGATAACGGTGTTGCTACACTGCATATCCAACCTGGCGATATTAGTAGTTTAGATCTTGCGTTCTACAATATACTACTTACTTATACAAGCGATAATAACACTGTTACAGCAATGTATGCTGATGAAAATTACAGACATTGTTATGTAGCAGAAGTAGTTACATGTGGAAGCAAACATGCAGGTCCAGAAGAAGCACTTATATTTGACACTGCTTTAACAACAGGAGATTGGTTCCTGTTTAGTGAAACAACAATTACAGCAGACATTACATTCGAAGCTATATTTGGAATAAGTTTCCGTGGAGGACTTACTGTGGCACAGAGTAGTCAAACACTTGGTGCGCCCACAGGATGTAAAGCAGAACTAGATGTAACAATTAGTTTAACTGGCGGCCCAGGAGGCGGACCAGGATACACAGTATCATTTGTAAATGCAGGACAAGGATATCAAGTTGGAGACCAAATTGTTGTACAAGGAAGTCAAATAAATGGAGACGATGGTCCTACTTTTGGTACAGGAAATGACCTTGTTATTACAGTAAGCGGTGTAGATAGCACAGGCGGTATTACTAACTCTACAGTAGCAGGCACACCAAATACTACACAACGTACATATGTAAGCCGCAAAATACCAGGTCCAGCATTTGGTAGTTTATGTCAGGGACTCAACACATTTAGTATACACAGTCAAAGAGCAAATGGCACAATAAACTTCCAGGGTACACTTAGTCAAGAGCCCACAGACAATGATTTTTATGATGCACGTTTTCCACATGTTTGTGGCGGTAATACAGATATCCCTCTTACAAGCACAACAGGAACAGCAACACAGCCTGTAACTGATGCACACACAGTAGATGGAATGTTCATGTATGTAAGATTTAAAATGACACTTACTATTGGTGTAGTTAACAAGATCTTGTATAGACGATAGTACTTGACAAACCCCCCAAAAGACGTTAGAATAACTTTATGAATGTAGTTCTTGAGTATACACGTAATCTGATTCCTGCGAATTGGAAAACAACTAACACTGGCTGGACCAGTGGTAATTGTCCTATGTGTGTAACTAATGGACAAAGCAGACCAGACACCAAAGGCAGAGGCGGCTTTTTCTTTGAGGAGGAAAAGTTTAGATACAATTGTTTTAACTGTGGCTATAGTACAGGCTGGAGCGAAGGCAAACAACTAAGTGGACGCCTTAAAAAACTATACAGCGTGTTTGGGGCAGACAGTGCAGACATACACAGACTACAAATAGAGCTTATGCGTGAGCGAGATACAGCTGATTTGCTTATGCAAAAGAAAGTAGAAGATGCTCCTATTGTAATTGACTGGCCGGAAATGAAACTGCCTGCAGATAGTCATCCTGTAAAAAACTTTCCTGTAGAAAAACTAGACGGTAAAAATGTAGATCATTTTGTTAAGGCATGTGAATTTTTGGTAGAGCGTGGACTTGACAATTGGACAGACTGGCACTATAGTACATTTAGTCACTTCCGTAACAGAATTATATTGCCGTTTCGTCACAAAGGCAAAATAGTTGGTTATACTGCACGTTGGATTGGAGATGTTCCAAATAAAGAAACACCCAAATACTATGTGCAACAACCTAATCACTTTGTGTTTGGATTAGATCGTACAAAAGATAAAAAGATAACTATTGTTACAGAAGGACAATTGGATGCAGTGTGTATAGATGGTGTTGCTGTTGGCGGTAACAAAATGAGTCTTACACAAAGTAAAATAATAGAAAAAACAGGTAATCAAGTTATATTGTTGCCAGATGCTGATCAAGCAGGCCGAGGATTAGTAAAACAAGCAATACAACGTGGATGGAAAGTTAGTTTTCCGCCCTGGGATCCTGATGTTAAGGATGCAAATGATGCTGTACAAAAGTATGGAAAACTTTTTACAGTAAAGAGTATTTTAGATTTTAGTGTAGACAACAGTACAAAGGCAGAAGTAATGGCAAAGAGTTACTGCAAATGAAGCAAAGAGGTAGATTCAATTATGTACCAGGATCAAACAAAAACTACGAACCAATATGGTATGATGCGGATTATGATGTGAAACCCATAAGTGCTTATACTGATATACAATACAGAACACACGAACAATTTGCATGGATTCCAACACGTAGCGATTTTGGCTCGCTTATTTGGATGAAAACGTGTATAATAGTGGAACATTATATGACAATGAATGGAACACATCAACAATTAAAACAAACAAAATATACAGCGAGTGAGTATGTTGAAGCTAAGTTAAAAGGCGAAATAGAAGTTGGCAGAAGATTATAATTTAGAATTACAAAAACTGTATTTGGAATTTTTGCAAGCGGACAGAGAGTTATTTGTTCGCTGTAATGCAATTTTAAATGCAGAATATTTTGATAGAAGTTTGCGTGGTGCAGTGCGGTTTATGCAAGAGCATGTAGAGGGCTATGGCGAGATGCCTACACTAGAGCAAATGAAAGTAAAAGGTAGCATAGAGCTACAGGATTTGCGTGATACAACAGCGGCACATCAGGACTGGTTCCTGGATGAGTTTGAAAAGTTTTGTAGACACAAAGGATTAGAAAAAGCAATCTTAGCAAGTACAGACAAACTAGAAAAAGGCGAGTATGGTAGTGTAGAAAAACTTGTTAAAGATGCAGTACAAATTGGACTTGCAAAAGAACTAGGTACAGACTATTGGTTAGATCCTGCGGCAAGACTACAAATTATTAAAGAACAAAAAGGCGGAACTAGTACAGGTTGGAAAACATTTGATAAGTTTTTATATGGCGGCTTTAACACAGGCGAGCTAAACATCTTTGCAGGTGGTAGTGGTAGTGGTAAAAGTTTGTTTATGCAAAACATTGCACTAAATTGGGTACTGGCAGGCTTTAATGTTGTGTATGTTAGTTTAGAGCTAAGTGAAGAGCTGTGTAGCATGCGTATGGACAGTATGCTTACTGGATATAGCACACGTGACTTGTTTAAGAATATGGATGATGTTGATTTAAAATTGCGTATGCAAAGTAAAAAAGCAGGTAAATTACAAGTTGTACAACTGCCAAATGGATGTAATGTAAATGACTTAAAGGCATATTTAAAAGAATATCAGATACAACATGGTGTTACAGTTGATGCAATGTGTGTGGATTATTTAGACTTGATGAGTCCGGCAGGCAAAAAGATCAGTGCAAGTGATTTGTTTATTAAAGACAAGTATGTTAGTGAAGAATTACGTAACTTTGCAATAGAACAAAATATATTGTTTGTAACAGCATCGCAGTTAAATCGTGCAAGTGTTGATGAAGTAGAATTTGATCACAGCCATATTAGTGGTGGTATTAGTAAAATTAATACAGCAGATAATGTTATTGGTATTTTTACAAGCAGGGCTATGCGTGAGCGTGGCAGGGCACAAATACAATTTATGAAAACACGTAGTAGTAGCGGTGTTGGACAGAAGCTAGACTTAAACTTTAACATAGAAAGTCTTCGTATTACAGATTTAGATGAAGATGAGTTAGAGGATAATAGTAATGGTACTAGCGCAATTTATGACAAGTTAAAACGACAGAGCGAAACCAAAACTGCTGTTGGTATAAGTCAAACAAACAATATCGTAGAATCCGCCGTGCATAATACAGATAAACTCCGTAGCATTTTAAAGCGGGCTGAATAATTATTTTTCGTTTGAGGGTTCTTCTTGGTCGTCTCCTTTTCCCATATTTGTTTTAATTCTCTGAAACATGCTCATGTCACTGGTTATTAGTTCAGTGAGGGTACCCAGCATATTCAGTAACACATCTCTCTGTGCCGGAGTTGGAATTCTTCCTGCGCCCATAGTCACCATTGCCGCTCTTACTAGTCGAACATCTTCCTCTGGTACAAGACCCGCTCTTGCCAAGATCATCAGTTTGCTCAACTGTGAGTTATCCATGCTATCGTTTTCTTCTATTTCACGGAGTCTATCAATAGTTAGACGGATATTTTTTGCGCTTTCTGACATTATTATCTCCTTCATTACTAATTATCATATTAAGCTAAATACCATTAACAAAAGGGCAAGATTATGAAAAAACGCACAAGATCTATCCTAGAAGAGATTAATAGTATAGGTGATCAGCATGATCGCAAGTACTTAGTTGAAAATACTGCAAGCAATGTGATTGCAAGTGCTAGTAATTTAATTCGTCTTATCAATGAGACCTATGACAGTGAACAGAGTAATGATCTTATCAAGCGTTTGATTAATAGTATTAGAACACAAGACCCTAATAAGTTTACAAGAGGAATTAGGAAGGCTAATGAAAGTAAAAGACATACTGGGCGTAAACCCTGATAATAAAAAACATCGAGGACCACGCAAGCCTAGAATTAAAGGACGTAACTTACGTGAAGGCGGAAGTATGCCTGGTGTGGGCAGTATCCACATCAGTGAAATCGAACCTACTCTTGCAAAACTAGAAAAAGAACTTGGCCTGGACCTACGTAATTTTACATTGGGTAGTGTTGGCAAGAAAGAATTTAGTGGCGATATTGACATTGCAATTAATTTAAAGCCTGAACAACTAGATGACTTTGGTAAAAAACTACAATCAGCACCTAGTATAAAAGACATGAAAAAAAGCAGTGTGTTTATGACATCAGTGGACATTGTTGGATATGATGGCAATAAAACAAAAGATGGAATAGAACGTACAGGTAAAGTACAAATTGACTTTATGCCAGGCGATCCAGGTTGGATGAAAACCTACTACCATGCACCACACGAAAAAGACAGCAAGTATAAAGGTGTTTTCCGTAACATCATGATTGCCAGTATTGCGGGCAGATTAAATGTGGTATCAAGTGACGCAAAAACAGATGATGGACGTCCGCTGGAACAGGAACGCTGGATGTGGAGCCCTACTGATGGTTTAATTCGTGTTAAGCGTACACCAGTGCCTAAAAAGAACGGCGAAGGATATACACAAAAAAATGCAAATGAAATTATAGTAGGTCCTTTTAAAGATAAAAATGAAATTGCAAAACAATTAGGTCTTGACAGTGGTGAGGATTTGTATAGTTTTGAAACATTATGGAGTGCTATTAGCAAAAAATATCCTAAAGATTTAGTAAAAGCAGTTGCAGATGATTTTGCAAATAACAAAGCAGTAAAAGACATAGGCATACCTGATGAGATTTCGTGAACTAATTACAGAAAACAAAAAGCCTTTACATGAAAGAGCTGAAGCACGTATCCAGCATTTAGAGGATATGGTTATCTTTGGCGGCAGTAAAGGCGCACGTAAAGCATTAGATACACTAGAGCAAATGGAAAGCAATCCCAAAAGTATTACTGTAAAGTGGGACGGATCTCCAGCAGTTATATTTGGAAGAGATGCACGTGGCGAATTTGTGTTGACAGACAAAGCAGGCTTTAGTGCTAAAAAATATGATGGTATGACCAAAAGCGCACAAGGACTAATGAGCATGTTGGGTAACCGTGGAGATGGTAATCCTGATGAAGGCCGCAAAGCATTTATCCAAAATATGGGTAATGTTTTTAAAGTTTTTGAAAGTGCAGTACCAGATAATTTCCGTGGTTATATGTGGGGCGATTTGCTATATTACAAAACACCACAAGTAGACGAAGGTGACTTTGTTTTCCAACCACAAAAAGTAATGTACCGTGTTAAGACTGAAAGTGATATAGGCAAGCGTATTGCACGTAGTACAGCAGGTGTTGTTGTACATTATATGCTGGGCCTAGACGGTAGTAGAGAAGTAGCAGATGCAAAGATGCTTAACGAAGGTGCATTGTTAGTAATGCCTCCTGTGACTGCACAACAACCTCCTAAAATAGACAGAAGCATATTTACAAAAGCAGAAAGCATGCTACAAAAACACGGCAGTAATATAGACAAAATACTAGATCCAAATACACTAACATCATTAAAACTAAAAGACTTGTCAGATATATTTTATGCATACATTAACTTTAAAACTAAAACACGTAGTTTAGACAATTTAGCCAAGGAGTTTGTTGATTGGCTTACAGGCAGTAAAGTAAGTGGTGTAAAACAAGAACGTATTAAACAACACATAGGTAGTGAAGCAGTAGCGTTTCAGGGCATGTGGGATATTGTAACAAGTATTATGCAAGCAAAAAATGATGTTATTGCACAACTAGATAATCAGGATGCAGATGTAGAAGCATATTTAGACGGCCAACGTGGCGGTGAAGGTTATGTTATAGGCAAAGGCGATGCCAAGTTAGTTAATAGAAGTGGCTTTAGTGCGGCCAACCTTAACAAGCAAAAATAATGGATAAATATTAACATGGAACAAAAATACACTAGAACACAATGGGCCGCAATGGAAGGTGGACACACCATGGAGCCACATAAAGAAAAGTTTAGTTTTGTAAAGGATCTAAACGAAAGTCGAGAGTACAGGACACGTCAGCAAGTACGTAATCACAATGCGAGACAAATTGCTGATCATGCATTTATTGATTTAATGACGCTATACATTTTATATAACGAATATAAATTTAGTGTTGTTGCTATTAAATATGCAAACCGTACTATGATGTACAGTAACTTTAAAGGTTACAGACAAAACGGCACAGACTTATATATGACTATGCACTTGTTAAGTAGTGGAAATGCTGATAATTTAGCAGGCGGACGTAGTGATGATGCACTACTTGGAAAACTTAACTTTCCCGAACAAAAAATCAAAGCCTTTTTAAATGGTATGAAAATGAACCGTCTTAGTCCTAGTGTAGCAAGAATGACTCTACAGGATGTAGAGAGAAAATTTATGATAACAACTAGTGGATATCGTAGTGCAAGACGTCTTGCACAGGATTGGCCAAAGTTAAATGAAACACAACGATCACTTGTAGTAACACGCTTGTTGCAATTTTATAGAACAAACGCACGTAGAAGTGAACTATTTGGATTTTTACAAGACTTAGCACGTACTAGAAAATTAGAAATACGAAACGCACACAATGCTGAAAAACCTAGAAGCATAACTGCAAAAACCGCCGCCGCTGCTGTAGCAATGGGTGCCGGTGCTTATGCTGGATACCAAATGGGTAAAGCGGCTTCAGATGCATTACTAAAATAAAGGAGATCGAGATGCCAACACAAGTACATGGCACTGGAAGACCTGGAGAACATCTAACAGGCGACATAGAGTACTTTACTGCTTATACTTTAGCAGATTGTACAGATAGCGGAATTACTGATCCCAATAGTGGCGATACAAAAGGCTATAATCAATCACAAAATTTAAATGTTTTGTTACAACTTACAGGGCTAAGAGCTCAACCTATTGTAAGTAGTGTGCTAAAACGTGAAACACAAGACATGGCAGACTATAGTTTTGGTAGTGGCTTTAGTGGCAACCAAACAATATGGATTATAAAATTTGCAACAGAATACAAGGGTGCGTGGGCAAACGCAGGCGATAACACATATCACTTAGTACAAGACTGTAATGGTGTAGCTGTTACAACTGGTCTAGACGATACTGCAACACTGAATGCAAATGCATTTGACACAACAGATGCTGTAAACAAAAACTTATATTTTGTACGTAATGACAATTTATAAGGCAGTATAATATCTTTACACCATATGCTAAATATTACTGTAGGACGAGAATGTCCTATTAAAAGGCAATTATATGGCAAAAATTTTAGGCAAATCCGGAGTTAGTCACTAGCCTCCGACATCAAAAGGCAACAAACTCACTATTAAAGAATTGTATCGATGCAATTGATTTATAGAAAACGAGAAATATGTCCGACCTGGAACGAACAAATTTAGAAGCCCACGTTGATCTTTGTGCAGAAAGGTACAAGGGATTGGAAACACGTCTGGATAACGTCGAGAAAGCAGTTAAGGATCTCCACAGCGAGATGCGTAGAATGCATGACGAAAATGTGAAAAATCATCAATCAACTAACAAAATAATGTTGGGTGCCGCCGCCACTGTAACTGCTGGTATACTTTCCACAATCATTGTTCTATTAATGAACTAATTGCCTGTTATATTTTTAAACTCCGTATCTCCGTAAAAAGATAAATATCATTAGGAGTTTTTTGTATGCATTTAACCGAATTATTAGATAGTCCAGTTGTAGAGGCAAAATTAGTGTGGGCTCGCAAAGGAAAGCAGCTTACACGTAAGTTTCGCTGTACAGTTGGTAAACGTGCGGGTAGAGTTGTAAGTAAACCTAGCCAATGTAGCGCACCAATTGATCTAAAAAAACGTTTTACGCTTAAAAGAACAAAAGCAATTAAAGGTGCCCGTATGGCACGTAAGGCTAAGAGAACTAAAAAGTTCAATCCAGCCAGTAGAATGGTAGCAAAGTTGAATAAAAAATGAGATTACTTGAAGGTTTAGAAAAATATGGACATCAAATGCATCTTGCACTTAGTGCAATGATGAAAGACATGTTTAACATGGAAATGTCAGATGATAAAGCACGTGAAATTATCGATACACTTGCACTAAGCGATATGCTTCAGTTAGACACAGCAATTGACGATAACGACAGTGCAACAATTATGGATATGCTGGGCAAATATATGGATGTAAATGAATATAGTTTGCCAGGCCGTGGTGGAAACCTAAGTAGTCAAGCAAGCACAAGACCCACTAGTAGCAAAAACCCTGGTACTACTAGTACAACACAAATGACTAAACCTGTTGCTGGAGGAAATACAACCGCAACTGGCGGCGCAGATGAAATTGATGATGATCAGATGGATGCAGAGAAAGAAATCGCAGATAAACAAAAAGAACTTGACGATCTGAAAAAGAAGGCAGGACTAAAATGAGAACGTTTACAGTCAGTGGCGGAATAGAAACATTTGTAACACTTAACGAGGGCAAGTGGCTGGAAAAGCACATTGCTGATAAAGTTTACAAGGCTGACTTATCTGAACGTGAACAATACATGGCTAAACAGTTATGTAAAAAAGGCATTTTAAATTTACATGTAAGAGAAGGTAAAACATTTTATACACGAAATGTTAACAGGGTAGTATCATGAAAATAGACAGTATTCTTGTGGATAAGTTAGACGTTGTCACTGAAAAAAGTGTAAAAAGTTTAGTTGAAAAGAGCAAAACTGATGCTGAACTTGCAATGGCTATTGCAACAACACGTACAGAAACAGGTGTACAAATTGGCGAGTTTTTTATAGAAAAACAAGAATTTGATATTAGCGGATTAAAAAAGAATTATTATAATATAATAGACACTGAGCAAGATGAAGTCTTGTACAGTGAATTAGCAATGTTTGAAAGTGTTATGGGCATTGTTAAAAGATTGCTAACAAGTAATAGTACTCAAAAAACTGATGCTATTGCAAAATTAGATGAAGAATATGACCGCAATTTGCTAGAAGCATATGGTTATAAACACAGACTAAAAAATACAAAGGATACTATGAAACGTGATGTTTATGAGGCAAAGTATAGTAATGCTATGGCTAAAGTAAAAACCACTAAACATAGAATCCTCAAAACACTATAAATACAATATAATGTAAACGGAGATCAACAATGTTTTTACAAGATTTAGATACAAAAGAACAAAAGTTCGACAAAATCCAAAAGTATCTTGAAGAAAATTACGGATATGAATTGGATATGAGTGCTATGGATTCAGACAAAGTTGCTGGAATCATCAAAAGCACAACAGATAAAATGAAAGTAACTGAGGATGCAAAAGAGTATACTCGCTTACACATGATTGCAGAAGGTCTAAAATTATGGACACCTGCACCAATGCAAACAGAGCTAACAGAAGTAGTTACAGAAGCTGCAGACGAAGAAGCTGTTGAGCAAGCAAAAGTTATTATTGCGGCACAAGAAATGAATGACGCATTACAAAAAATGATTGAAGACACAGCAGAAATGCAAGTACAAGATCTTATTCCACTAGTAGATGCAATGAAAGCAGAGCTAGGAATGGAACAAGCAGATGCATTTAACTCAGCAGTAGATTCAGCACTAGGCGGACTAGTAGATGCACTTAAATCTGCAAAAGAGGGTGTGGAAAATGCAATCCTATCAGCACAAGGAATGGGTCCTGCTACTGATATGGAAATGCCTGCAATGGATCCAGAAGCACCTAGCGACATGGACATGGACGGTATGGATGCAGATGCTCCAGATGACGACAGTTTTACAGGTGATGATGCCGCTGCTGATGCAGAAGGCGAGCCAGAAGGTCGTGAAATGAAAGCAGAAGCGGCTGACATTTTTGATGCAATGCTAGAAGATCTTCAAGCAAAAGTAAATGAAAATGGCGAAGTAAGTCGTGGCGATCTAGAGGAAGCACTAGCACAGTTTCGTGAAGGCAAATAATGAGATACAAGCAACTACTAGAGGGTTATGAGGACGAATTAAGAAGTGCTATTGTTAATATACTTACAGCAATTAATGCTGAAGGTATTGACACAGTCGACACTGACCAGCTTATTATTGATCTCCAAGCACAAGGGTTTAGTGTAGATAAAAATAGTATTTTTAAAACTCTGGAATTACTTCCAATAGTTGCGAACGCTACAAGTCAAACTATTAACATACGTAGTAATGATGTTACTAGAGCATCTGATGCTGAAACAAAAGGCAGAGAAGCAAGTAAAATTGACAAAATGGCACAGAAACATGCTAAAAAGGACCTAGGATTATGACATTTTATTTAAACAAAACAGAAGCTAGAATACACGGGCGCAACAATTTAACAATTTTTGACGAAGTGCATGACATTATGCGCAAAGTAATTGTTGCAAGTGATGCTGGGTCTTATGATATTACTATATCAGATACAACAATGACATTGGCAACGCCAACAAGTCAAGTTACAGGTACTGTTAGTAATCCAACAATAACAGGAACACCTACATTAATCATTGCAGGTGCAACAATAACACTAGGTACAACAGGTACAAATCTAAATAGTGTTATTGCAGATATTAATGACGCTGGAGTAGCAGGGTTGGTTGCAAGCAAAGACGCAAGCAACAACCTTGTGCTCAGCTATACACACAGTGCAAGCAATTGGAGTGTAGCAATTGGTGCTGGTACTGCCAATACTGATTTAGGATTTGCTCCTACTACAGTAAGTCCTACAAATCCTGTTAGTGTAGATTATTATAATGTATGGACAGGCGGACTTGATAACCGCAAGTATGATGATGAAATGACACAAGTTATAAAGTACTTTCAAAACTTGGGTTACAATATTGTTCAGCAGAAGAATACACTCACTAACAGTACATTTAAATGGAAACTTTTTTGGTAATTTTTTACTAGACATTCAAGCACTTAGGTGCTATACTTAAAGAATGTTAACTATAAATTACAAGTACCCATACAAAGAAATCAAACGCAAAAAAGTAAACGGAAAACGCCTGTATGAAACAGAGTCAGGCGCTTTGCCATCTGTGACAACTATTTTAGATAAAACAAAACCTAGACAAAAACGTATTGCTCTTGCAAATTGGAAAAAACGTGTAGGAGAAAAGCAAGCACAAAAAATTGTAACAGAAGCGGCAAGCACAGGAACTTATATGCATGCGATACTGGAATCATGGGTTTTAAACGAAGAGTACTCTGGAGAAAGCACTGTACAAAGTCGTATGATGGCTGAAGTTGTAAAAAAGAACACACAGGACGACATAGACGAAGTATGGGGTAGTGAGGTAAATTTGTACTATCCAGGATTATATGCTGGTACTACAGATTTAGTTGGTGTATACAAAGGGCGTCCTACTATTATGGACTTTAAACAAACCAATAAACCTAAAAAAAGAGAATGGATTGACGATTATTTTATGCAGGGTGCGGCTTATGGATTAGCACACAATGCTTTATATGAAACAAAAATAGAGAATATAGCTATCTTTATGTGTAGTAGAGATTGTGAATGGCAACTGTTTGAAGTAGATGCACAAGAATTTCCAGAATGGGAACAAAAATGGGCAATGCGAGTAGAACAGTTTTACGATCAAAGCTAAATATAGATAGCGAGGAACTAAAATGACAGATACAAGAATAAGCAAAATTCAAGTTCGTAGAGGCAACATGACAGACCTTCCTATTCTTAGTGAGGGCGAGTTAGGCTATGCACTTGACGCAAGACGAATTTTTATTGGTAACAGTACACATACTGTAGGAACTGGAGATGGAAATGAAACTTCATTTATAGTACCAACAAGTAGTGCGTATCCGTTAGCAAGTGTATATAGTCCACGCTTTTATCTAGACGGTAATGAAGTAGGCGCAAATGATTATACAGTTACTAGTACTACAGTGACATTTAATACTGCTCCTGCCGCTAACATTGCAATCACAATGCGATGGAATAGCGAACTTGTTGTGCGTAATAATCTTATTACACCTCCTACTATAGAACTTGGCGCCAATCAAGCGGCAGGTACTGGAACAGGATTTAGTTTTAGTACAACAGCTCACAATACACTTTTTATGAATTACAGTGTAAAACTAGGTGCAGGAACTGGATATAGAGTAGGCAATCTAAGAATAGTTGTTGACTCTAGTGCAGGAACATACTATATTGATGATCAATACAATAATTTAACAAGTAGTATGGGACTTACTTTTGCAGGTAATATCACTAACAATGTATTTGAGCTTACATACGAAAATACAGAATCTTCAACAGCAACAGTTTATTACACGTTTGAATTGTGGAAAATGTAAATCAGTTAAGAACCATGTGGTTTGACCCTCCCCAAAGACGCCTAGCGGCTTGGAGAGAGTTTCGTCGAAGTTTGGATACAAGCAATATAGAAGATACTTGTAACCGTATTTTTAGTTGGTGGAGTTTTGCTCCACTGGCGGCAATAAGCATTGATCCCTATAATGTACGTACTTGGCCCAGTGTTTGGGAGATGTTACACCAAGGAGATTATTGCAAATTTAGTACTGCAATTGGCATGAGCTATACGTTTTTTTATATTGACGAAAAGTTAAAAAATAATATAATAAGAGTGTATGATCATGAAAATTCAGATATATATACGACAACCCTTATTGACAATAAGTGGTTATTAAATTATAACATGAGCTCAGTTGCGAAGTGGACAGACGTTCAGGATAAACTTACAGTACAAGAGTCCTGGGCATGCACAGACATTGTGGAAGCCACAAAGCATAATGTAGCGGTAGAATAACAATAGGATTAGGTAGAAGTAGATGAGTGATATTCAAGTAATTAAAAGAAATGGTGACAAAGAAACACTAGATATAGAAAAACTACACCAGGTAGTATTTTATGCATGCGAAAACATTAGCGGTGTAAGTCCAAGCGAAGTAGAAATTAAATCACACATTCAGTTTTACAACGGTATCCAAAGTAGTGACATTCAAGAAACACTTATTAAAAGTGCGGCAGATTTAATTACAGAAGAAACGCCAAACTATCAGTGGGTAGCAGGACGTTTAATTAACTATCACTTACGTAAAATGGTTTATGGCGACTTTGAACCATGGCATATTTTGGAACTTGTAAACAAGAATGTAGAGCGAGGATTTTATGATCCAGCATTACTAGAAGACTATACAGCGGATGAATGGGAAGCATTAAACAATTATATTAAGCATGCACGTGATGAGGATATAAGTTTTGTAGGCATGGAGCAATTCCGTGGCAAGTACTTGGTACAAAACCGTGCAACAGGACAAATTTTCGAAACGCCACAAATGGCATATATGTTAATCGCGGCAACATTGTTTAGTGATTATCCAAAAGAAGAAAGAATTAAATGGGTAAAGGATTACTATGATGCAGTTAGTACTTTTGATATCAGTTTACCTACTCCTGTTATGGCAGGTGTACGGACGCCTCAGCGACAGTTTTCGTCCTGCGTTCTTATTGAGTCTGACGACAGCCTTGATAGTATTAATGCTACATCTAGTGCAATCGTCAAATATGTAAGCCAGAAAGCTGGCATTGGCGTAGGTGCAGGTAGTATTAGAGCTATAGGTAGCCCTATACGTAAAGGAGATGCAACACACACTGGTGTTATTCCTTTTTATAAAATGTTCCAAGCGGCTGTAAAAAGTTGTAGCCAAGGTGGTGTACGTGGCGGTGCCGCAACACTTTATTATCCTATTTGGCATTTAGAAATAGAAGATTTACTTGTTCTCAAGAACAATAAAGGAACAGAGGACAATCGGGTACGTCATTTGGATTACGGTGTACAGTTTAATAAACTGATGTATGAACGTCTTATTCAAGGCGGTAATATTACACTGTTCAGTCCTAATGATGTACCTGGTTTGTATGATGCTTTCTTTCAGGATCAAGACAAGTTTAAAGAGCTTTATGAAACAGCAGAGCGTAATACACGTTTACGTAAGAAAACTATTAGTGCGTCAGAGTTGTTTAGTATCTTTATTGAGGAACGCAAAAACACAGGGCGTGTGTACTTAATGAATGTAGATCATGCAAATGATCACAGTGCATTTGACAAGCATCAAGCACCAGTGCATCAGAGTAATTTGTGTTGTGAAATTAATCTTCCCACTAAACCACTACAGCAAATTGATGACCCTGAGGGAGAAATTAGCCTTTGTACATTGAGTGCAATTAATTGGGGTAACTTACGTAACCCTGCAGACTTTGAAAAGCCATGTACACTTGCTGTACGTGGATTAGATGCATTATTAGATTACCAAAAGTATCCTGTACTAGCGGCAGAACTCAGTACTAAAAAACGCCGCCCACTAGGTATTGGTATTATTAACTTTGCATATTGGTTAGCAAGAAACGACACAACTTATCAGGAACCTGATTTAAATCTAGTAGATGAATGGGCAGAAGCCTGGAGTTACTACCTAATCAAAGCTAGTGCAGATTTGGCAACTGAAAAGGGTGCATGTCCAGGAACACCTGAAACACATTATGGAAACGGTGTAACACCGAATCAGACTTACAAGAAGGATGTAGACGAACTCGTACCCCACATTGAGAGAATGCCATGGGACGATTTAAGAGAGCAACTGAAAAGAACGGGGATTCGCAACAGTACATTAATGGCTCTGATGCCCGCAGAGACAAGTGCCCAGATTAGTAATAGCACAAATGGTATTGAGCCTCCTAGGAGTTTTGTAAGTGTAAAACAGAGCAAGCATGGTGTACTTAAACAGGTTGTTCCTGGCATACACAGATTAAAAAGCAAGTACGATTTACTTTGGGATCAAAAGAGTCCTGAAGGATATTTAAAAATTATGGCTGTACTACAAAAGTATATAGACCAAGGAATTAGTGTAAATACAACATACAATCCAACGTTTTATGAAGATGAAAAGATTCCGTTGAGCGTAATGCTACAACACTTAATCATGTTTTACAAATATGGTGGAAAACAATTATACTATTTTAACACATTTGATGGACAGGGAGAACTGGATATCAATGCAGATGAAGAATTACCAGCAGGTGAGCTGGACGATGAAGATTGCGAAGCATGCGTAATATAAGGAGTAGAATCAATGAGCGTATTTAATGCACAAAAAGAAGGACACCACACAGAAGCACTGGCTTTTTTAGACCCAGAAGGCGGTGTGGATATCCAACGTTACGATACACTAAAGTACCGTAAGTTTGATCAGTTAACTGATAAACAACTTGGTTTCTTTTGGAGACCAGAAGAAGTAGACATCCTACGTGATGCAAAAGATTTTAAAGACTTAAACGAACACGAAAGACACATTTTTACCAGCAACTTAAAACGCCAGATTCTACTAGACAGTGTCCAAGGTCGTGCGCCTGCAGAAAGTTTTGGAAGTCTTGTAAGTATTCCTGAATTGGAAAATTGGATTATTACATGGACATTTAGCGAAACAATTCACAGCCGTAGTTACACGCATATTATTCGCAACGTATACAGTGACCCTAGCAAAGTATTTGATGAGATGCTAGAGCTAAAAGAGATTGTAGAATGTGCAGATGACATCAGCAAGTATTATGACGAGCTTATTACACTAGGCGGATACTATAATCTGCTGGGCGAAGGAACACATACTATTAACGGTAAAAAGGTTGTAGTTAACAAATACGAACTAAAAAAATCATTATACAAAACTATTATGAGTGTAAACATTTTGGAAGGTGTTCGTTTTTATGTGAGCTTTGCGTGTAGTTGGGCATTTGCTGAACTTAAAAAGATGGAAGGCAATGCTAAAATTATTAAACTTATTTGTAGGGACGAAAACCTACACTTAGCAAGTACACAATATTTGCTAAAAATTCTACCAAAAGATGATCCAGATTATGCAAAAATTGCAAAAGAGGTAGAAGAAGAAATGGTACAAATGTTTGTAGATGCAGTTGACCAGGAAAAAGAATGGGCACATTATTTGTTTAAAGATGGCTCAATGATTGGTCTAAACGAAAAACTACTTAGTGACTTTGTAGAGTGGATTGCAAACAAACGTATGACAGCCGTGGGACTAAAAAGTCCTTACAGTGTACCACAAGCAAGTCCATTACCCTGGACACAAAAATGGATCAGTGGAGCAGACGTACAAGTTGCACCACAAGAAACAGAAATTAGTAGCTATGTAATTGGCGGTGTCAAGAAAGATGTAGACACAAATACATTTGCAGGACTAAGCCTATGACGGAGGTAGTTGTATACAGTAAAGACAATTGTCCATATTGTGTTATGGCAAAACAACTACTTAAAAAGAGTAACATTGCTTTCACTGAAAAAACAATTGGTGTTGATGTTACTCGAGAGCAACTTTTGGAAGTTGCGCCTAATGCTAGAACTGCACCACAAATTATAATTAATAAACAAGTTATTGGTGGTTATAACGAACTAGTATCGTACATGGAAAACACTAATTTTAACGGAACAGGATACACACTATAATGTTACTAGACGTAAGAAAAACTGGCGATGTAGTCGCCATAAAACTAATGAGCGGAGAAGAGGTAGTTGGAAGTTTTCAGTCTGATGCTGATAACAAGATTACCCTTCGTAAGCCTTTAGCAATGGCACTGTCGCCACAAGGACCAGCACTAGCACCTTGGATTGCAAGTGCAGATATTGACTCAGTAAGTAACTTTGAGATCAACAAAGACCACATTGTTACAATAGTTAAAGCACATAAGCCTATTGCAGATGTTTATACACAAGCAACAACAGGCATAGACATGAGCATGCAAGGCACAGGTATTACTCCCAGATAAATATAGTTGGGTAGGAGAATAAAATGCCAGCAGTTCATAGAGATACAGATCCACGTAATTGTGGTGCAAAAACAGTAGCCGCAAATCCAAATGTATATACAAACAATTTACTTACCGCAGTAAACGGTAATCCAAATACTCATGGAGGGGGCGAATTAAAAGCCGCTAATCCAAATGTGTATATTGGAGGTGTACTAGTAGTAATTGATGGTAATTCAGCATCATCAGATACTTATTGCCCTATACCACTGCATTGTAATCCAAAAGCAGAGGGCGGAAGTCCTGATGTTATAATAGGAGGATAGTAAATGTCCGTAGATTTTCCCAACGGCGTTGCAAGTGTTAATGAATACTTAGATACTAGACATCATATTAAAACTGATGTAACAGGTCAAGTAGGCGATAATGCAAAAATAGTTGTAAAAAGCGAATATGATTACACAATGCGTGAAATCATATGTAACCTGTTGGCTGGAAGAGGACTAAAACTACCAAATACACAGATTTGTTTGAGTGTAAATTTAAAAGCAATTATAGGCACACCAGGCATTCAGCAAGAATTATTAGACGCACTAAATGAATTAGACAAACAGTTTGATGAATTCATGGACCACACAAACATAGAAAATGTGTTGGGACGTATTAATAAAGCTCTAGCAGAAGTTACACAAATTGCAAATATGATTAATTTTTGTGCAACACCAGTAGACCCTGTTGCTATTCCAAATGTACTAGAGCAAACTATGGATAGTTTTTTAGGTGCTGGTAAAAGTTTAATAAACCAAATAGGTAATATGATTCCAGATCAAGTTGGTGGTTGTTTGAGTTTTGATGGACAAGAGTTTAACTTAAACTTGTTTAACGGAGGAATACTTGGAGACCTTAGTGCTGATTGGTTACGAATAAAAGGCGGACAACTTAGTCAAAATGAATTAAGTGCATTTAGTGCAAGAATAAACAGTATTAAAGACGATCTAAAAGGACTAATTGACAGAGAAAATAGTGTAATAGGCACAGAGAAACTTGGCGGAAGTAGTCATGCAAACGATACTGATACTAACACAAGCCTTAACACAGGCATGGGTGTACTACACAACGCTGAAGAAGCTGGTATTCAGGGAAACACACGTATTGCAAGTTTAATTAAAGCACTTTATGATAAGTTTGCTGGTTACCCTGTTGTAGATGCAGATGGAAATGTTTACAACAATATTTTTGAATTAATACTTGAGCCTGGTATGCTGGACTTGCTACGTGCAGATATAGATCCAAGTCCTGATATTAGTGCAACACAGCCAGTATTTAACTATTGTGGAGAAGTTGTAGGATATACTACAAGTTTTGATCAAACAAGTCCAAAAGAAAGTACTGGAGAAACACCAGTAGATACTAGTAGTCCTGGATTCAA
>CESM01072852.1_pt1 | contig 19369 bp, 17 predicted proteins | sample 361421 | NCBI WGS metagenome assembly CESM01 (sample SAMEA2622219, study PRJEB7988) | marine metagenome | isolation source: saline water (ENVO:00002010), including | reverse complement strand
AAAAATATATTTTAAATATATTTAAAATGAATAATATATTTAAAATAAGATGAATTTAGTACAAAAATATTTTGAAGATACAAAAAAATATAAATTATCACATGGAGAGAAAACTATTATTTTGATACAAGTTGGATCTTTTTTTGAATGTTATGCAATTATTGAATCAGACGGTTCATATATAGGTTCTAGTATTGAGGAATTTTCTCGTATATGTGATATGTCAATTGCTCGTAAAAACACTAGTGTTGGTGAAAAAAATGTAGTAATGGCAGGATTTGGATTAGGTCAATTAGAAAAATATGTGAAACGATTATTAGAACATGGTTATACTGTACCTATTATAACTCAAAATGTTCAAGCAAAAAATACAGAGAGAAGTATATCATGTATATATTCGCCCGGTATGCATTTTAATGAAGAATCAGATAATTTAACTAATAATACAATTTGTATATGGTTGAATGTTTCAAAAGCTAATAGTGTAATTAAAGAACCATTATTAACAATTGGTTTATCTATTATAGATATTTTAAGTGGAAAATTAATAAATTTTGAATATACTATTCCTTATAATAATAATCCAATTGTATATGATAATTTAGAAAAATATATATCTGTTTATAATCCATCAGAAGCAATCATTATTACAAATAATAATGAAAGAGAATATATTGATAATGTTATTAATTTTATAAATTTAAAATCGAGTAAAATACATAAAATTGTTTTAGAAAATATAGATAAAAATGAGTTAATTAACATTGCTTTAAATTGTGAAAAACAAAAATATCAAGAATGTTTAATTGATAAATTATATGGTATTGGTAGTTTTCGAGAGAAATCAGAATTCTATGAATATCCAATAGCGAATCAATCTCTCTGTTTTTTATTAGATTTTGTTGAAAAACATAATCCAAATTTAATAAAAGATATATCTTTACCTGATTTTGAAAATCATAGTGAAAAATTAATTTTAGCAAATCATTCATTACAACAATTAAATATAATAGGTGATAATAATTATATTGGTAAATGTTCTTCTATAACATCAATGTTAAATAATTGTGTGACATCAATTGGAAAAAGAAAATTTAATTATGAATTATTACATCCAATTAGTAATATAACAGATTTAAACAAATATTATGATATAACAGAACATTTATTAGAAACAAAATTTTATAATATAATAAGAGATGAGTTAAATAATATAAAAGATATTGAAAGAATTGAGAGAAAATTAATTATGAACAAACTAGAACCAAGAGATTTCTATATATTATATAATAATCTCTCTAAAATTAAGATACTATTTAAAAAAATATCAGATGCAAGCGAAAATTTAAAATTATATGAATATATTTCATCATTTATAAATTTAAAAATTGATATTATTTGCGATGAAGTCCGTAATTTTATAGATGAAAAATTTAATGTAGAGACAATAAATAATATAGTACTTGATAAATTAGGAAATTATAATTTAGAAGATTTAGATTTTATTAATAAAAATTATGATAAAAATTTGAATTTATTTTTGAGAGATAGTATAGATTCAAAAGAAGTATTTGAAGCTATTCGCAACTATTTCTCTCTTATTATAAAAAATTACGAAAATAAAGATTCTGAATTTGTTAAAATTCATGAAAGTAGCAAATCAGATTCTATATTATTAGCAACTAAAAGAAGAACAATGATATTACAAGATTGTTTAAAAAAAGAAGGCAATAGCGTAAAAATAACATATGTCTCTAAATTTTTGAAAAAAAAAGAAATTTACACATTAGACTTATCTAAATTAGAATATTTAGAACACGGAAGTAATAAAACTAATAATATTATAACATCACCTCAAATAAAAAAAATGGCTTCAGTTATTCAAAATGATAAGGAAGTACTAATTAGTAAAATTAATTTAGTATATAGCAATATATTGAGAGAATTTATAGAATTCAATAATAAATCTAAATTATCAATCGTCTCTCAATTTATTGGATTGATAGATACTGCCCATAATAGAGCATATAATGCTAATAAATTTAATTATATTAAACCAATAATTCATGATCAAAATAATAGTAAATCTTACTTTAATGCAAAAAGTTTAAGACATCCACTAATAGAACAAATAAATCAAAATGAATTATATATTAGTAATGATATAGAATTAGGCAATGATTTTAATTGTTCTCTTATTTATGGAACAAATGCAGTAGGCAAAAGTTCTCTCATTAAATCTATTGGAATCAATATAATATTAGCTCAAAGTGGTAATTATGTAGCATGTAGTAACTTTAAATATTATCCATATAATACATTATTTACACGTATTCTTAATACTGATAATATTTTTAAAGGTCTCTCTACATTTGCACTTGAAATGAGCGAATTAAGAAATATTTTAAAATACTCAGATAAAAATAGTATTGTTTTAGGCGATGAACTTTGTAGCGGAACAGAATCTGTATCTGGTTTAAGTATTTTTACCGCTAGTTTAGAGAGATTACACAATAATGAAGTAAGTTCTATATTTGCTACACATTACCATGAATTATTAAAATATGATGAAATAAAGAATTTAAATAAATTAAAAATTAATCACATGAGTGTAATATACGATAAACAAACTAATAAATTAATATATGATAGAAAATTAAAAGATGGTTCAGGAGACATGATGTATGGTATACAAGTTGCACAAAGTTTAGATTTAGATAATGAATTTATAGAGAGATGTTATAATATTCGAAATAAATATAATCAAAATAATGATTCAGTAATGGATAGTAAAATTACTTCTTATAATGCTAAAAAAATTAAAGTCAAAATATGTGAAATATGTAAAAATAGACCAACTACTGATACACATCATCTACAATATCAAGAAAATGCAGAATCAAACGGATTTATTAATAAACAATTTCATAAAAATATAAAAGCTAACTTAATATCTATATGTAAAGAATGTCATAATAAAATACATAAAGATAATATAGAACTAAAAAAAATAAAAACAAATAAAGGATATGAATTAATATATATATAATTTATTTTAAATATCTTCTCTTTTTACTTTTTTATTTCTTGGGAGTTTTACTCCTAATGCTTTATCAATTAGTGAAATCTGTGCATTTGTTAATGTTTCTTTATTTGATTCCCATCTATTTAATGTTTGAACACTAATGCCTAATTTATTTGCTAAGTCTTTCTGATTTAATTCTTTTTTTAGTCGTGATTGTGATATTAATTGACCTAAATTTTTACTTTGTTCTAATTTAAACATTTCTGAATTTGTTGGTTTATTTGAATATGCCTTTTTTTGTTCTTCTTTTTTTATATTATTAGAAACAGTATTAAAAGTTATATTATTCCAATCTTGATGACTCATATATTTTATATTCTATATTTTATTTTTTTATTTTACTATTCAATTTTAATTATTTATTCTTTTAAAATATTTATAAATTTATTTATGGGTTGACTGTCACATATTATTTTATTATATTTATAAAAATGTTATATCTATAAAAATTGATAATATAAATTATATATTATCAATTACACTATCAATTATTATATCTAAACACATCTAAACACATCTAAACACATTTATATGTATTATTTAAATAATACATATTTTAATAATCTTCCCAATGAAATTATAGATTATATATGGGAATTCAATTATTATGATGCAGCACTTATTATCAACTATTATATTAGAAGATATATTATCAATTCTGTTAAAGAATTAGAAAAAATGATTTTATTTGCTACAGATTCACATTTAGGATTTAAAATGTCAAACTATAAATTATTTTATAAAAATAAAATAATGAATAAAAATGATGTATTTTTACGTATGAAAGCATGTCAGTGTTGTAAAAGTCATCAAATATTAAAACCTACTAAATTAATTCAATGGATTGAAACACCTGTTAATTCGCATTATAATATTAAAACATGTAAATGTATTTGTAGACATTATACTAGAATATTATGTCGTACTTGCAATTAAAATATTAATATTAATAAAAAGACTTTTTATTAGATAATAATTAATATTATTTTTTTATAATGTTATATTAAATGGCTATTTCTTCTAAATTTACTAAATTATTACCAACTATAATATTAGTATTAGTACTAGTTTTAACTAGCGTAATTACATTAAATTATTTTAAAATAAATATGAATGATAATACTGGATTTAGAGTTTTAAATAGAACAGCAACAATTGAAACTTTAGATAATAAAAAACCATGTAATAATAATAAGTGTAAAACATGTAACGAGATAAATTGTACCTTACATCAACATAATGATGATAATGGTGATATGGTTAGTAATTATTTTGATAACTTTTTATAATAATCATTAGTTATTTATTATTTATTTTATATTTTTATAAAATTGATATAAAAATTAATATAATATAATTTAGTATATTATATTATATTAATGATTATACCAGTAAAATGTTTTAGTTGTGGTAAAGTTCTAGCAGATAAATATAGATTCTATCAAACTGAAATTAGAAAAAAGAAAATTTCTAGAAAACTAGATACTGATAAAGTTGAATATTTAACACAAGATATGATGGATAAAACAGTAGAAGGAGAAGTCCTAGATTTATTAGGATTTAACAAATATTGTTGTAGAAGACATATGTTAACACATGTTGATATTGAATAAATTACAATATTAATAAACTATATTTTTTTATTATATTATTATATTATAATATTATGGTTGTTCGTAGAAAATATACTAATAAAAAAAAACTAAAAAAATATGCAAAAAAAAGTATACTAAGAAATAAATATACTAAAAAAAATTTAGGAAAAAAAACTAATAAAAAAACTAATAAAAAAACTAATAAAAAAACTAATAAAAAAAGAATACAATATGGTTGTAAAAAAAATTTTAAAGGTGGTAGTGCAGGAGGTTTGATATTTAGTGATGCAATAAATAATGTAGAGAGTTCAGTCATGGGCACATATAATCAATTTATGGGTAATGATCCAGAAACTAATCCTGGTGGTAATAATAGTCTACTTTAATAATATATAATTTATATAATTTTAATATTTATATAAATTATATAAATAATGCTTTTAAATAAATTAATTAAAGATTTTAAAAATTTATGTTCACCAGCATTCTTTTATTTAATTGTTTCTATTATTATTTTTATATTAATGGCTTTACAAAATTTTGGTAATACTGATATTTATTGTATTGGTAATTATGAATGTTATGTACCAAATACATTTATTATTTTTGTATTTAAAGCTATATATATATTATTTTGGACTTTCATATTAAATTCTTTATGTAAAGCAGGCTACAAAGAAATATCATGGTTTATTGTATTATTCCCAATTATTTTACTATTTTTAATACTTGGATTAATAGTATTATCATATTCTAATATAATTTAGCAAATGTAATTTTATTATTAATTAATTGTTTATAAGAAATATAAGAATATTATACTATAATTATAATATAATATAATATGAGTAATAATGATATTGTATCATGGAGAATAATTGATAAATATTTTAAAGATAATCCTAATATATTAATTATACATCATTTAGAATCATATAATAATTTTTTTAATAATAAAATTTTTGATATAATTAAAGAAAAAAATCCTGTTAGAATTTTTAAAGATCAAAATCCAGATACTAAAGAATATAATTTAAAAGCTGATATTTATTTTGGAACTAAAACAGGCAATAAATTATATTTTGGTAAACCTATTATTTTTGATGAATCTAGAAAACATTATATGTTTCCTAATGAAGCTAGATTAAGAAATATGTCTTACACCACCACTTTACATATGGATATTACTATTATTTATAAAATAATAAAAGACGGAAAAGAAGAAACTATAGAATCTACTTTAGAAAAAATATATTTTGGAAAATTTCCAATTATGTTAAATTCAGACTTATGTATATTAAATAAATTAGATAATCATGTAAAATTTAATATGGGAGAATGTAAAAATGATAAAGGAGGATATTTTATTATTGATGGAAAAGAAAAAGTAATAGTACCACAAGAAAAATTTGCAGATAATATGTTTTACATTAGAGAAGATTTTAATGAAATATATTCTCATTCTGCCGAAATAAGAAGTGTAAGTGAAGATGCATCTAAACCTATTAGAACTTTATCAATTAGAATTGCTAGACCTTCACCAAAATATAAAAATGGTAATATTGTTATTAATTTACCTAATGTTCGTAAACCTGTACCATTATTTATTTTAATGAGAGCATTAGGTGTTCTATCTGATAAAGATATTATTCATTATTGTTTATTAGATTTAGAAAAATATGAAAATTATATTGATTTATTTATACCCTCAATTCATGATGCCGGTAATATTTTTAACCAAGAAGTAGCCTTGAAATATATGGCCACATTAACCAAAGGTAAAACTATGGCACATATATTAGAAATTTTAATGGATTACTTTTTACCTCATATTGGAGAAAATAATTTTACAGATAAAGCTTATTTTCTAGGATACATGGTAAGTGAATTATTAAAAGTATATAAACATGAAAAAAAAGCTACTGATAGAGATAGCTTCAAATTTAAAAGAGTAGAATTAACCGGAACATTAATATATGATTTATTTAAAGAATATTATTCATTACAACAAAAACATATTTATACTAAAATAGATAAAGAATATTATTATAAACAAGGTATATATCAAAATGATTTTACATCTTTAATAGAAAATAATTATCAAGAATATTTTAAAGATAAAATACTTGAAGATGGTTTTAAAAAAGCATTTAAAGGTAATTGGGGCGCAGAACAACATACCAAAAGACCAGAAGTTATACAAGATTTAAATCGTTTATCATTCAACTCATTTTTATCACATCTTAGAAAAATTAATTTACCATTAGATTCTACTGCTAAAATTATTGGACCTAGATTATTACACTCTTCACAATGGGGAATTATTGATCCAGTTGATACCCCTGATGGAGGTAATGTTGGTTTACATAAACATATGAGCATTTCTACTCATATTACAAATGGATATTCTAGTAAACCTATTATTGAATTTCTAAAAAAAGTTGTTTTTATGGAATCATTATCCGAATGTACTACTGAATATATTTCAAATTGTATTAAAATTTTTGTTAATGGTAACTGGGTCGGCATTGTCACTAATCCTATTGAAGTTTTAGATATTTTAAAAAAATATAGAAGACTTGGACTTATACCAATTTATACAAGTATTTCATGGTCAATTGTTGACGAAATTATTTATATTTACACTGACTCTGGAAGATTATGTAGACCAGTTTTTTATATTAATAAATTAATTCCTAGTTATCAAAATAAAAATATACTAAAAAAAATTCTTGATGAAAATTTCTCTTTTGACGATTTATTAATAGGCTTCAATGAATTCAATAAATCTGATAAAATTATTAGCAATAAAAATACTTTTATTAAATCTAACATTATTTATGATAATTTATCTGATCTCTATTCATTCAAAACCGATGAAAAATCTTTAACTGATTCTAATTCTAATAATAATAATATTATTCTTGATGAATTATTAAAAAATTCTGGAATTATTGATTATTTAGATACCGCTGAAACAGAAACCTCATTAATATCTACTAACGAAGATAATATTAATAAATTTACTACTCATCTTGAAATACACCCATCATTATTATTAGGTATAATGGGAAATCAAATTGTTTTTCCTGAAAATAATCAATTACCCAGAGACTTATTCTCATGTGGACAAAGTAAACAAGGTGTCAGTCTTTATAACTCTAATTATCAAAATAGAATTGATAAAATGGGTATAGTATTAAATAATGGACAAATTCCAATCGTCAAAAGTAGATATTTAGAATATATTTATAATGAAGAACATCCATATGGAGTTAATGTTATTGTTGCTATAGGTTGCTATGGTGGTTATAATGTTGAAGATTCTATATTATTTAATGAAGCATCTATTAAACGTGGAATGTTCAATACTACTTATTTTAATATGTATGAATCACGTGAATCTAGTTCAAAAGTAGGTAATCAAACTATGGATTCTAAATTTTCTAATATAGAAAATGAAAATGTTATTAATAAAAAACCCGGTTATGATTACTCTCAATTAAATAGTTATGGTTTAATTAATGAAAATACATTATTAGATGATAAAAAAGTTATTATTGGTAAAGTTAATACTAATTTTAATAACCCTAACAATTATATCGATTCATCTATTACACCTAAAAAAGGTCAACTTGGATTTGTTGATAAATCATTTATTACTGACGGCGAAGAAGGCTTTAGAATTGCTAAAGTTAGAATTAGAGAAGAACGTATTCCTGCTATTGGTGATAAATTTTGTAGTAGATGTGGTCAAAAAGGTACTGTTGGATTAATTATACCTGAAAATAATATGCCATTTACCGAAAATGGCATTAGACCCGATTTAATAATCAATCCACATGCTCTACCCAGTAGAATGACTATTGGACAACTAGTTGAAACATTAATGGGTAAAACATGTTCATTATATGGAGGTTTTGGCGACTGCACTGCATTCGTTAATAAAGGTTCTAAACATGAAGTATTTGGTTCATTGCTTAAAAATATTGGATATAATTCTAGTGGTAATGAAATATTATATAGTGGTGAAACCGGTAAACAATTACAAGCTGAAATATTTATTGGCCCCTGCTATTATATGAGATTAAAACACATGGTTAAAGATAAAATTAATTACAGAGCACAGGGACCTAGAACTGTTCTTACTAGACAAACTGTTCAAGGTAGAGCCAATGATGGTGGATTACGCATCGGAGAAATGGAAAGAGATTGTATTATTGCACATGGAGCTACCAACTTCTTAACTGAATCTATGCTTAAACGCGGCGACGAATATTTTGTTGCTATCTGTAATAACAGTGGCTCAATCGCTGTTTATAATGAAACTAAAAATATATTTATAAGTCCTTATGCTGACGGTCCTTTGAAATTTAATACTAATATACAAAATGAAAATAATATAGATGTAATTACTAAATATGGTAGAGAATTTAGTATTATCAGAGTACCTTATTCATTTAAATTATTAATGCAAGAATTACAAGTTATGAATATTCAAATGAGATTAATTACAGAAGATAATATTGATCAATTAACTAGTATTAATTACAATAATACATTGAATATTATGAAAAATACATTATTAAATAATACACAAAAAAATGAATTTGATGAATACTATAAATCTATTAATTTTAAAAATCAAGATGTAAACCAAGAAGAAAAACAAATTAAAAAAAAACAAGACAAAGATGAAAAACAAACAGAAAAACAAGAAGAAAAGCAAGAAGAAGAACCAGAAGAACAACAAAATGAAGAACAAGAAGAAAAACAAATAGAAGAAAAAAAAGTAGAAGAAGAAAATAAAAATGAAGATATTGATGAAGATATAAATGATGAAATTAAAGATTTAGAAAAAAAAAATGATATATATGAAAATGAAGGATTATCTCCTGTTACAATTGAAGCTCTTAAAAAAGCCGAAGAAGAATACGAAAAGTATAAAAATTTAGATGATAGTGATGATGATAGTGTAGAAGATAAACCTAAATTATCAATTGGCGAAGAAATTAAAGGTACATTAAATGGATTTATTGAAACTTTAAAAAATAGTATAGAAAATAAACCTGATAAAATTGATAAACCTGATAAACCTGATAAACTTGATAAAACTGATAATTCTAATATACTAGATAATAAACAAAATATTCTTTCTGTTGAAACTGAAAAAAGTGACTTAGAAAATACTAATAATTCTATAGAAAAAATTGAAGGCAATGATAATTCTCAATCAGAAATTAAAAAAACTATTAAAATAGATCAAGAATAAAATATTTAAAAGATATTAAATTATTATAAAATTGAATAAAGATTTATTTATTTAATATTATATATATTAAATAAATGGCTAATAGTCATATCATTTCTATATATAATGCTAGAAAAAATTTATTAGATATTTTAGAAGAGAGGAATTATGATATTACAAATTATAATAATTTTACTATTAATGAAATTGGTATTATGACAGAAACAAATCAATTAGATATGCTTTTAAATGAAAAAACAGGGAAAAATAAAATTTATGTTAAATTTTATATTAATAAACTCTTAAAACCACAAAATATTTATGACATGGTAGAAGATTTATTTCATTTAGAAAATATATTAAATAAAACTGATGACTTTATAATTATTACAAAAGATCAACCTAATGAAACTTTAATTCAAAATATTAAAGATATATGGATGAGTGATAATATATATATATCATTATTAGGAATTAAACATTTACAATTTAATATTTTAAAACATCAATTAGTTCCACCTCATAAAAAATTAAATGATAATGATGCTAATGAATTTATGAAAAAATATAATATATTAGATGTTAAACAAATTCCAGACATTTCATATTTTAGCCCTGTTTCTTTAGTCTCTGGATTTAGACCAGGTGATATTATTCATATTAAAAGAAAAAGTAGAACATCTATTTTTACCGATTATTATAGAATTTGTAAAATATAAAAATAAATTAACATATATATAATATTTACATTATATAGTATATAATATATGACAACAGACGATTATATTCCAGATATTACTAATGCTTATACTATTAAGCCAAATCTTCTAGCTGATGATTATGATATTAATCAATATTTTTATATTGATGAATTCCAACTATCAATAGATCAAATTAATGGTAATAATAATTATTTAGATGAATGTAAAAAAAAAGCTGATATAAGTAATGCATCATTTTTTTTAGTATCTGATTATAATCATAACAATGATGATTATTTAAATAGTAATTATAAATGTTATATACCTAAACCAAGAACTAATGTAGTAGATGACTATAATAAATTTTATCATGGATTTATTTCACCTATGGAACAATATGAAGATTTTTCAAATAATTTTATTAAAGATACTGAAAGTATAAGTTATAATAATGATATAACTAACAGTGATAAAATGACAGAACTTTCAGATAAAAGTTTTTATTTTACTCATGATTTTAAAAAATACTATTTTGCACCTACAAATAAATTTATTTTATATAAAAATGAATATGTTGATAATATATTTAATAATGATGTTTTTAATAATTATAAAAATTTAATTAATTTACAACCTGATACATATTATGAAAATATAAGGCAGGTGTTTATGTCACAAATAGCTGATTTTTTATCTACATATCGAGAAAATTTACTCAACATATTTAAACCATATAATAATGGTAATAGAATTTTTTGCAAATTTTATAATCAAAATAGTAAAAATATAAATAGTGAGTTGGATGATATGATCAAACAAGCATTAACAATAGATAGTAATTATCATAGACTCAATTCTCAATTCTTAGTTTTAGAAAAAAAAATTAATAAATTATCAGATTTAGCAAAAAAAACATACAGTTATAATGTTAATAAAAAATTAATTGATAAACAAAATGAATTAAATAGTTTATTAGGTTTTGATGGAGCAAATAACGGTAAATTACATGATACAAAACTATTAAAAAATTTTAAATTATCAGAAAATATAATATTAATTTTAATAATAATTTTTACTATATTTTTTTACATCAAAAAAAATTAAATAAAATATTAAATAAACATTTTATATATACAAATATTAAACATGAATTTTGATTTACAACAGGCCAATTATATTAATAATAATTATAAGAAATTACTACGTAATAGTAACTACAAATATATGAATACTAATACTGATTTGATAAATAATAATAAAATTATCAATAATGAAAATATTTTACTTAATAATAATATAATCAATTATATTATTAAATATTTAGATATAATAATTACCTATATATTTTTATTTTTATTAGTAATTTTTGTATTAGAAACTACTATTAATTATAATTCAAATTATTTAATATACATTATAATAATTACTTTATTATATATATATTTAAAAACATATTTCAATATTTATATATGATTTAAATATATTTATATATGATTAAAATATATTTTCATATTATATATTTATAATATGAAAATTAGTACTAAAAATATTAAGCTTAAATTTATTATATTATTATTATTAATAATAATTCCTATATGTATATTGTACTTTGATTTAGGAGAAGAAATATTTTTCTATTTAAAAAATAGTAATTCTAATATTGATAATTTTACAAATAATAATTATATTAATTTATGTAAAAATAAAAATACTTATTTTTATGATTTCCCAACTGGTACAGCTAATTATTTAAAAACTCCGCAAATACAATCTATAAGTGAATGTGAAAGACAGTGTAATGATAATAAATGCCAAATTTATATACACAATAGTTATAATAATACTTGTTATTTATATGATTTTAGTAATAGTACTACTGATGCTAGTTATATTATTCCCTATAATATTGATTTCAGCATTAATTGTAATGATAAATATCTACCAACTAATTATTATCAATCAGAATATGCTGGTGAAGGTAAAATAAATAGATATTTATATGATAATAGTAATAACAGAGATAGATTTAATCATATTGATTATTCGTTAATTGAATCTAATAAAATGATAAATGATTTTAATTATATTAAAAAATTAAGAAAACATTATAAACAAAATTTTGATGACAACAATCATATGGAGTCTACTGTAGATGCTATATTTTATCATTATGATAAGATTCATCGTGACTTAAATAATTTTAATTTAGATTTATCTAAAAATATGATATTTGGCGATAATATAAAAGATTATTATAAATCATATCCATATATAGAAAATTTACATACTCAGCAATATAATACTGATGATGAGAGTAAAAAAAGTACGGGATATACTCTATTTTTAGATAAGTTTAATGATTTAAAAAATCTTATTTATTCTCCTAGTAATAAGATTTTAGATGATAAACTATTAAGTTATAATATACATAAAAATAATACAAATTCTGAAGAATTAGAATCAAGATTAAAAGATAATAGAATAGAAACAAAACGAAATATTATGTTATATAGTATTTTAGCAATTATTATGATTATATCTGTTATAATTTTTTTACTATATCAATTTATTCCTAATATAATTCCCGATTATGTAATTATATCTTACTTTATTGGTATATTATTATTACTTTATTTTATAAATAAATTATATTAACATTATATTAACATTATATTAACATTATAATTTAAATAATTAATATACAAAAATTTATTTTTATATATTAATTAAAATGACTGATATATATTATAACCCTTTAGGTAAAATATATACTACACAAACACGCCCTGCTGATGTTGGAGGATTAAAAAATACTGGATATATTGATGATTTTAATACTATTAGCTATAAAACTACTACGGATAATAGTGAAATTGTTGGTGTCAATAATAACGATCAAATTTATAGCGGAAATATTATAAAAAAAATGAGAAATACTAATGTTACTATTGATTCTATGTTAGATGACAGTAGAATACAAAATAAAAGTGCCAATTTACAATTATCTATATTATCAGGTATCACTGGTATATCTATAATAGTATTTATGTTATTATTAAAAAATATCAATACAAAATAATATTATAATATATTAATATAATGAGTGAATTTACTCCAGCCGACAAATTAATAATGGATCGATACGCAGCAAGTGTACATGCTGCAGAAACACATAAAGCCGCACAGAAGTCTGTTGTCACAAGTGGCGATCTAAATAGAACAACTCAAGAATTTATAGATGGTGAGGAACATAGAAAGCTTACTGATGATATAACTGGCTTAACATATAATGCAATGTTATTAAAACATATACAGAATAGTAATGAGCGTTTAGCAGATATGGGTACTATGTGCGATGAGTCATCTATAAATGATGATGAAAAACTCCTCGAGGGGATAATTCAGGATAATAAGAAGATTATAGATGCATCACCAGTTATTTTTAAGAATAATAAAAAAATAATTTCTATTTTATCTTTTTTAAATGATAATGATACATTAGCTTGCGTAGTATTTATTTATAACGAAGATCCATCTAATAAAGGATTTTCTTATAAACCCCGTGTATTAGGTACATTACCATATAATCGTAATGGTAACCTAAATTACAGTGATGTTATGGTAAACTATGATAGTATCTATACAGAACAGCAAGCACAAGGAATGTACGATATTGACTATGAAGAATTGGAAGAAGACGTTGATCTTGAGTATGAGCGTATGGAACGTCGTGGCGCCACACCGAAAAAAAAATATAATTTAGTTAAAGATATAGTAATGCATATTCATAGAGTGCTAGATGGTAATAAAAATGTCACTTTAGCTGATATTGAGAAATTAAAAAGTAAATTAAATACAATTAATAATAATCAGAGTAGTGTATTATCTCCTAATAGTGTTAAATATGATATTCTTACGAAAAAAGAATTTATAGAAACCGTAACCACACATACACGAAAGACAAATACTTTTCCCGAAGAAATAACTTTAACTACTAGTAGCGGAAACACTATAAAATTAGGCAATAAGCTTGAGGATATACCATATTCAGAATTTAGAGTTGATCCTGGATACAAAACTGTAGAGCAATGGGAAGAAGAAAAACTTAGTGCTCTTAAAGATCCTAAATCTACTGAATGGAGACCAGCAAGTATTTTAACTAAAGAAGAACAGATAAAAGCTACTAACGCACGAGATAAATTTAGAGGTAGAGGAACTATTCTTGTTGGTGCAATTAGAACAACACGTGGTGATGAAGATGACTGTAGAGACGAAGAAGGAGGTATATGTTGGAGGTGGTTAGATGGTTCGGTATGGGGTGATGATCCTTGGTATACTGAGGATTGGGATGAACCTAATGATGCGGGAGGGGAATCGGCTGCACAGCTTTGGGATCGTACCCAAGGAAATATGAAAACTATGAATGATATACCTATTAGTAGTAAAGGAAATATGTTAATGAAAAAATCTAATATCAGCAATATGAAGATTATGCAATCGCCACAATACATTAACAGAACACAACAGATAAATGATATAAATTTAGATGCTAGATCAAGCAATAATATGTTTATTATTGAATCTAGACTAACAGATATAGAAGATGATGCACAGGCAGCTATGAGAGGTTCATTAACTAATACTAATAATATGCTAGTTAACTTAAAAAATAACCTATCAAGTATATGTCAAAATAGCATACATGTAGATGGTAAAGGAAAACCAACATTGACAGAGCAAGCACATCAGGTCAAAAGTAGTATAGACCAATTGAAGAAAGATAACGCAGATAAAATAAAAGCAACAACAATAATACAAGGAACACCAAGTATTGAAGATGCAGAGAGGCTAAGGAGAATGGTAGACGAACAAGAAGACGGTGAAGACTATCTAGTAGAGCCTTTTAGTAATTCGTATATAAATTCAAATAATTCAAATAATTCAAAAATACTATTATTTTGTTTAATAATATATCCTATAATTATATTTTTAATTTTAAAGATAATTAAAAAATCATATTTAAAAAATATTTTTATTGTAATTACTATAATACTATTTATAGCTATAATAAATTTATATAATTCAAATAATATTGAAAACTTTAGTAATAGTAATGATGATTTAAAAAACAATATTCTATTTAATAGTATAGATAATACAGCTTTAAGCATTTTACAGAGTTTTTCTGATTTCACGCCGCCGAGTATGCCGTCGTACCAACAAGTAACTTTTGTACCACACAATGAAGATAACAATTTTAACGAAGATCGAAACAATTGGTACATGGGTTACTTACAGGGTAGTGATGGCACAAGTGAAGATATAACTAAGGATTCAAGTGTTACTCTTGAGTTAAATCCAAGTGTAACGTATACACTTAGAAATTTCATGTCCACCAACTCGGATCTTGCATTACATGTTAATGGTAGTATGGTTGGAGCTAACGACGACTATCAAGAGGATCGTGAATATATATTACCAGTAACAAATGGTATATTTACGCGTACTGATTTTACATTGGCGATGCAGGAACCAGCACCATCGCAACCGAGTATGACTTTCGGAAGCGACTCAGAGAGGGTGAACTATGAAGAAATGGGTGAGGACGCGTTTAGGATGTTTTCATAGAATTAAGAGTACACAAGATGATTAATTATAGTAAAAAATAGAAATATTATTATATTCATATAAATATAAATATAATAATGACGCCGCCGCCGCAGGTGAGTAGAGATCAACTAATCAGTACACTCAACAACGCTAATGCTAAAAATAAAGAATTAGAAAACTATTTAACAGATGGATTAGATAAAGAAAATAGTAAATATTTTTTTGAAGTATTAAATTCTAAAAATAATTTAATAGGAGATGCATTTACAGAATATTTAATGAGTAATGATGATGTACCATCCTTAAGAAATGCATATGAAAGATTGAAACAAAATAATTTAACAAAAAAAAGACAAATTGAAATCAATAATTATAATAACAAAACATATATAGATTATTCTAACATTCTTAAAACTATAATACTTTTAATTATAAGTATGGTTCCTTTTATAATTTTAGCTAAATTTGGATTTTTAAATAAAAAAATATCTTTATCTATTATTATTGTTATAATATTTTTAGGTTCATTATATATTTTATATCGATTATATTTATTAAATATTAAAGATAATAAGGTTTACCATAAAGATCAAATTCCGCATAATAGAAAAGCTTACAAATTAATGGAAGAGGGTAAATTTAAACCTAAAGTAAGTCCATTAAAAGGTTTCGGTATAACATGTATAGGCGAAGAATGCTGTGATGTAGGAATGTTATATGATTCTACTAGAAATAAATGTTATAAAGAGCCACCAGAAGAAGAGCGCGACGCCGCTGACGCAGAGTCAGGAGAAACGTGATAAGCAACGACAAGATAAGATAACATAATAGAACTAGATATTTAGTGTTTGGTATCGGTTCTAACCATAACAAAGTGAATATTAGTTGATATATAAATTGTCATAATATTTATATTTAGGAAAATATATTTAGTCAAAAAATTTTTTTTTATATGTTTTTATATTAATTAATTGAAAATGAGTTTTGATGAAGAATTTATTAAAGCCGTCTCAAGTGATCTGAAAGATAATGTTGGTACATTATTGATGAATAATGAAGAACTAATACCTAAAAACGCCAAAGAATGGTTGCCTAAAGCAATTGAAAAACTCAAGCCTGATTATTTAAAAAAGAATGAATGTAACGATCCTGTGTGTTGGGAAGATATTAAAGATTTGTATCAATCATCTATAATATCAACTAAACCAGAACCATTTAAAAATATAAAAAATACAAAAAATAAAGAAGTAAATTTAGAATTATTATTATTTATAATAATAAGTATCATAGTTTTTTTTACAACATTAAAACATATTAGTAATAAATAATCTTATATTAATATAATATTATACTAATTATGCAACAAATACAACATAGTAAAAAAGATATTATTGATATAATTAATTCAGAAAATATGCAAATGTTACAAAATTTACAAAATCATATAGATGATAGTGATGATTATAATCCTGTTTTATATAGTCATTTAGATAGTTTATGTAAAGATAAAATCAAGAATAATAAGCATGTTGACTATGAAAATCGTGTTAAACAAAAAATTGACAATAAATATTATCAATTACTTGATTTTTATAAAAAAAAAAATAATCAATTTATAGAAATTATAAATATTTATAAAAATTTTGATTATATGTTTTTAAATGAAAACGCGAATTACAGAGAAAAAAAAAATAATTTAACGAAAATTCAAAATAAAATAGATACATATAAACAAAATTTATTTATAGATGATAGAAAAGATAAATATGAAAATAAAAATTACACATTTTATAAATCATTTCATTTTTATTTATTATTTTTTTATTATGGATTAATAATTTCATATTTTATTTTTTCAAATTTTTTTAAAGAAAAAAAATATAAAAATATATTTTTAATTAGTCTAATTTTATTATATATTTCAATACCATTTATATTACCTTATTTAATGTCATTAATTTATAATGTATATATATATTTATTAGAATACAAAAATATAAAAGAAGATGTTATAAGTTATCCAAATATTATTGAAGATGAAAACTAAAAACTAAAAACAAAAAATTAATAAATAATATATTATATTTAAAATATTATTTATTTTAGTCATAAAAAACTATCTAAATATTATCATAAATAATATATAAATGGATTATAATAATAACAAAACTATTAATTTTTTAGAAAACATGATAGATATATCTGTTGATGATATTAATTATATAAACGATGTATCAGTTATAGTAATTGATACATCAAATCATAAAATAGGAATAAATATATTAAATCCACAATATGAAATAGATGTATGTTATGGCATAATAAAAACTTCTAAATTATTATCAAATGATATATGTACAAATAATATTTATGTTAATAATAATGATGATTTAAAAATCTCTAATAATACAATTAACTTAGTAGAGAATACAAGTTCTAAACTATATATAGAAAATACAGATATAAACTTTTTAATTACAAACAGTCTAGAAATAATAAATTTTGATTTAGACCATTTTAATATTAATATTCATAACAAATACGATGTAAATAACTTATATATAAATTCTAATATTATAAATAATTATTCTATACAAATATATCTTGATAATACAATTGATGCACCCCGACCAATAGATATTTCTAATAAACCGAATGAAACAATTATTATATATCCAAATACATATATTGAGAATAATAATAACCATTCATATGGAAAATTTATATATAGGTCATTGAAATCTATAAAATTATCAGATAAAATAAATAATAATATTACTTTAAACACAGCAAATTATGCTAATATACCATTACGATTAGATAGTCCAGTTGATACAACTAGCGTAGAATTTTCATACAGTAATTTTCATAGTGAATTCTTTGAGTCACATAATAGTATAGTAAATGGTGATTATGGCGGTATATTAATAAAACTTGATAACATCTACGATTATATGAATGATACTAATACTGCTAGTTTTGTATACTATACGAACAGTATTAATAGTAGTAAATATTGGACTACATTTGGTGATAATTTAAATTTGTATGATGGATCATTATCTTGTACTTCTATTAATATTACTAATAACAATAATATTTTTACAATTGATTTTAGTAATATAAA
>CESM01128001.1_pt1 | contig 19387 bp, 15 predicted proteins | sample 361421 | NCBI WGS metagenome assembly CESM01 (sample SAMEA2622219, study PRJEB7988) | marine metagenome | isolation source: saline water (ENVO:00002010), including | reverse complement strand
GGTGACAGTATCAGGATTTCTCCCTCGGTTTATAATACAAAAGGAGAAATAGAAAAATTGTTTAAGTGTATTGCGGAAAATGCATAGAATAGCATTACTCTTTCTTTTGCTTTTTGTTAACTCAAAATCCCTTTCACAGTTTAGTAAATCTGAAATAGCGCCACCAGGTATAAGTTGGCAGTATAAGAAAAGTAAAAATTTTAAGGTTTATTTTCCAAAAGAATTAGATTCTATTGCCAACTACACAATCTCTTTTCTAGAAAACAACATTAATGACATAAAGGTAAATCCAAACGACAAAATAAGAAGAAGTAGAATTATTCTCCATAACCAAAATAGTATCCCAAATGCTTTTGTTACATCAAGTCCCAGGAGAAGTGAGTTCTATGTAAACGCAAAGGCTGAATCACCTCATTTTATTCACAACAATAACTGGATTGATTTGTTGTCTGTACATGAATATAGGCACCTTGTTCAAAGGGAGCTTGGACACAATAACTTGTTTAATAAAGCTGTCTTCTATTTGTTTGGAGAGGGTTTGTCTTCTGTTCTAAGCCGTTCTACTGCACCGAATTGGTATTGGGAAGGAGATGCTGTATATACAGAAACCGCTACGGGTAATTTTGGGAGAGGAAAAATACCGGGATTTGTTTTAACAACACAAATGAATGTTTTGTCAAAAAAGAAAATTAAATATGAAAGACAAACCTTAGGAAGTTTTAAACACAAAACACCAAATGAGTACGAGACGGGATATTTAATGGTGAAACACTTAAATGATTCTTATGGGAAAGATGTGTTTAATAAAATTGTAAAAAAAGCAAACAGACAGTCTTTTCTTCCTCTACCTTTCTTCAGGGCTCTAAAGAAAGAAACCGGTTTAGGTTATAAAAAACTGTACTTTGATGCTATTAGCTCTCTCCCACAAAAAGAACTAATGGGGGAAAAAAAGCCTATTAATATAAGGGTTAATAATTCATATTCAAGCTTCTTGTATCCAAAAGAAATTAATAATGAAAGGTTTGTTGCTTTAAGAGAGGGGTATGGAAGTTATCAGGATTTTAGAGTTATTGACAACAAGGGAAACGTATCGTTGTTGTTTACACCTGGTTTGATTAATGATTTTGGAAGAATCCCATACTCAAACAATATGATAGCTTGGCTTGAGTTTGACAAAGACCCTAGATGGGACAAGAGGGTTTTTTCAAGCTTAAAAATTTTAGAGTTAAGCTCTAAAAAAATATTAAACCAACCTCTTAAGGGTTTCTTTTCATCTGCCGACCTTTCGCCTGATGGTAAGCGGGTATTGGTTGCTAAAAACAATCTTGATGGCTCCCAAGGATTTGAGGAATATGAGATGAAAACAATGGTGAAGGTAAAAGAAAAACATTTTGGAAGTGGTGTTGTTTCTTCTTTAAAATATTACTCAAATAATACTTTAATAGGAATAAAAACATTAGATGGGGTTAAGAGTGTTTTTTTATTTGACCTAAACAAAAATCAATTAAAAGAAATATATAAAACAAATAAAAACATTGGGTGGCCATCTAAAGTAGGGAACCGTTTAATTTTTTCTGTCGAAAAAAATGGCTTTGAAGAGATCGTGTGTGTTAACTTAGAAAATAACGATGTTTATATGGTTACCGAGACTAAACTTGGAAATTATTATCCAAGTGTAAATGAAAATAAAATCATATTCTCTTCTATGGGAAACAATGGTTTTGATATTTACTCTTCCGATTTTGAAGAAATGGAGAGAACATTAGACTACTCACAAAACCTGCAGCCAAACCTAAGAAAAGAAAAAACAAAACAAAACAACTACAAAACACAAAAAACAAACCCATTAGTAGATTTTATTTATCCAATATCGTGGGGGGTAAGTGACTACGGGATATCAGAAAAAGGTTTAGATTTTTTGACAATTGGTTTAGAGTCACGGAACTTATTTGGGACATTAATGTTTAATGGTGGACACAAAATCGATGTAAGGGACAAAAAACACGAAAATTACTTTGGTATAAGTTATCAAGGTTTTTTTCCAATAATTGACCTCACAGTCTCTTCCTCAAAAGATTACTTTAATCAAAATATTATTATAAACAATAAAGAAGGAGATAAAGACACTGTATATGATGCTGATATAAACTTCAAAATAAAAGAGATAAACTCATCTATAAGGGTCCCCCTTTCTTTTACAAGGGGTAAGTTTTTTAGTTCTTTTTTAGGTTCTCTTGGGTTTTCACATCAAAAGTTTAAAGACTTTTATACTACAGCCCTCACAAGTGAGTCTGGTAGATTTCCTTTAACATCATCCAGAGACACAAGATCCTATGTTTCGGGTTTACTACTATACTCTAGGCAACATAAAAAATCCAGAAGGCAAGTTTATAGCCCTTATGAACAAACTTTATTATTGGAATTAAAAAGAACAACACCAAACAGTGACTACAAAGGAAACTACATAAGGTCTGATCTATATTTAGCTTTTCCTGGATTTCAAAATTTACACTCAACAAGACTTAAGTTTAGAGGAGAGTCACAGGATGATGAAGATTATTTATTTAGAAACAACATAAACTTTATATATGGTTACGATAATAGTTTTCGTTTTGCTAGTTTTTTTGGTTGGGGTTTAGAGTATGAGCTCCCGTTGTTTTATCCTGATTTTTCAATAGGCCCTATAGCTTACATACAAAGGGTTCGCGGTATGGCTTTTGTAAATGGAGGCACGGTTAAGGGAACCTCTAATAACAGTGGTAATAATTTTAAAGAATCCCCAAAAAGCTTAGGTGTAGGAGTGACTTTAGATTTAAACCTATTTAGACAAAACTTTATTTTTGATTTAGGTGTAAAGTACTCATATGTATTTGGAGTAAATGACCTTGACAAAGGACCAAGTGTTGAGGTTACCTTGGGAAGTATTACTTTCTAAAGTTTTAATTATTAAAAATTAATTTTTAATTTCGAAAAAAAAATTATGTTTCCTACAAACCCTGCTGTTACTGATGGTGTCGAATTATTTGTTTGGATTGTTGTTATCCTAATAAGTTTCGTTGGCGCTGTTTCTATTGTTGATTTTAGAAACGTTAAAAAGAAAGGTTAAAACTCTGAGTCTTTTTGATGTTTACTCACTTTGCTGTTTGGTACAAAAACAGAACAAAGTATAGCTGAGACAAACAAAACAATAATTAAAATTAACATTTCCATAGTCTTCCTTTTTTTGCAAATATACCCATGAGCAATTAAAATTTTAGCTCATATTTAAATAAAAATAATTACTTTAATTAAACTTGTTTATGCAAAACCCATTTCATCTTGCTTTCCCCATAAGGGACATTGAAGAAACAAGGTCCTTTTATAAAAAGTATTTTAATTGTAAAATAGGTAGAGAAGATAAAAAGTGGATTGATTTTGACTTTTACGGACATCAACTTTCTGCACACCTTAGACCAGAAGAATTAAAAAACACAAAGAAAAACTCGGTAGATGGAAAAAATGTTCCTGTAAGGCACTTTGGTGTGATTTTGAATTGGGATGAATGGCACAAACTTTCTTCTAAACTAAAAAACAATAATATTAATTTTATCATTGATCCTTATATTAGGTTCGAAGGCGAAATAGGTGAACAGGCTACTATGTTTTTTTTAGATCCTAGCGGAAATGCGCTTGAATTTAAGTCATTTAAAGATCCTGATCAGGTTTTTGCAAAATAGATCACCTCAAATAACTGCCAGCATTAACATCAATAGTAGAGCCTGTACTATGATCCATTTTTCCAGATACAATTAGTTCTACTAATGGTGATATATCTTTTGGTTCGGTTAAACGATCCAGTTTAATTCCTTTTTTTACCAAATCCTCTCCGTTTTTTTCTATAAAACTTTTTGCCATTTCTGTATTGACAAAACCTGGGGCAATACTAAAAGCCAAAACATTATCTTTTATTCCAAAAGAACGGGTAATTGTTTTAGTTAAAGAAACTACCCCCCCTTTTGAACAAGCATATGAAATAAAATCTTCAACTTCTCCTCTAAACGCAGCTCTTGAGGCAATATTTATAATCCTTAATCTATTTGATATATTTTCTTTTCTTTTCTTTAAAATAAACTCTTTACATATAATAGCTGGTGATTTTAAGTTTACTGAAATGGTTTTATCAAATTCTAATGACCATTCTTTTGTTTCTTTTTCAATTGGTGAAGACTCAGCAATTCCTGCGTTATTAATTATTGCGTCTGGAAAACCAATTAATTTACAAGTTTGATTAAAAAGGTCTAAAGCACCTTTATGTGAAGATAAGTCTGCTTTAACAAGATGGTTTAAGTTTTGGTTTTCTTTAATAAACGCCACAAGCGAATCCGGAGATGAGTTACAGTGTAAAACTAAATCATATCCTCTTTTTGCTAAATCTTGTGCAATTTGGAAGCCTATCCCTTTTGATGCTCCTGTAATTAATATTTTCATACTTTGTGTTATTTGAACAAAATTATTCTTTTTTGTAAACTAATTTTTAAATGAAGAGTTAAAATAACATGTCAACAGCAGTAATTGTTTCTAAGTACAAGGAAAAGGTTAAAACAATTGACATTCACTCCAAAATAGAAGAAAGTAACCTTACTTCTCTTTCTGGTTTATCTGGCAATTTAAATGTAATTGTTCCTCTATCTGTTTCTCAGAAAGATTCTTTTTGTCATTGCTTCATAATTGCAGATAAAGAGAAAGCTTTAATTTATTACAGCAACTTGTGTAATTTTTTAAAAAAGGAAAAGGTTTATTTTTTTCCATACTCTTTTATTGCCCCTTATGATGACGAACTTATAAACAACGCTAATGTTGTTATGAGAACTGAGGTTATTCAAGCTCTTTTAGAGAAAAGTAACGAAAAAATATATATAGTAACTTATCCCGAGGGTTTATTTGAAAGGTTTCCTGAAGAAAGAGCTCAAAAAGAAAAAAGAACAATAATAAAAATAAAAGATAAGCTTAATTTGGTTGAATTTATTGAAGGCTTAAACAAAAACGAGTTTAATAAAGTAGACTTTGTTACAGAGCCTGGTGATTATGCCGTAAGAGGAAATATAATTGATGTTTTTTCTTATTCTTACAAAAAACCAATAAGAATAGAGTTAGATGGTAACGATGTAGAAAGGTTAAGGTTATTTGACTCCAATTCACAGTTAACAGAAAGTGACATTAAATCGGTAAAAATTATTTCAAACAACGACAACGGAATTAATTATAATTATGTTTCTCTTTTTACATTTTTAAAAAAAGAGTGGGTTTTATGGACAGATGAAGTTGGTTTATCCGCTAACATTATTGAGGAAAAATATATTCAAGCACTAAAAGCATATGATAAAATCTCCAATAACAGCAAAGTCGTCTTAAGCCTACCACCTGAAAAAAAATTTCTAGATCACGATTCATTTTTAAAAGAAATTAAGAGATTTAAATCAGTTGAATTTGGAAGGGGTAATAAAACAAAAAGATCATTAAAAATAAATTACCAGTCATCTCCTCAACCAAAATTCAACAAAAACTTGTCTTTACTAGTTGAAGATCTAAAAGCACACGAAGAAAACAAATATTCAATAACTATTTCTTTTCAATCTGAAGAACAATCAAGAAGGCTATCTTCTTATTTTGAGTCTGTTGGTTTTGATGTTAACTATAAAAAAACCATTTCAAAACTCAGCGAAGGGTTTGTTGATCACGAAAATAAATCTGTTTTTTATACTGACCATGAAATATTTAACAGGTATTTTAAACATACCCACACACCAAAAATTTCAAAAAAACAAAAAAACCCAATTAAAGATAGGGGTGAACTCAAAACGGGAGACTACATCGTTCATATTGATCATGGGGTAGGAAGATTTGTTGGGTTGGAAAAAATGAAATCAGGAGAATCCGAGCATGAGGTTCTTAGGTTGGTTTATAAAAACAACGATATCGTGTTTATAAATGTTAACTCACTTCATAAAATAGCAAAATATTCTGGTTCAGGGGAACCTCCTATCTTAAACAGCCTAAATAACCAAGAGTGGGTTAAAAAGAAGAAAAAAATAAAGACAAAAATTGTTGACATGGCCAATGACCTTATCCAACTTTATTTAAAAAGAAGAGAGGTTGAGGGTTATGCTTTTGATAAAGATTCGTATCTACAGATAGAGCTTGAGTCTTCATTTATATATCAAGATACCCCCGACCAAATTAAAACTACAGAAGAAGTAAAAAAAGACATGGAGGGTGTGATTCCAATGGATAGGTTAGTTTGTGGAGATGTGGGTTTTGGGAAAACAGAAATAGCGGTAAGAGCGGCGTTTAAGGCTGTTTGTTCAAACAAACAGGTCTTGATTTTAGTTCCAACAACAATCCTTGCTTTTCAACATTACAAAACTTTTAAAAAAAGGCTGGAAAACTTTCCTGTCAAAATTGATTACATATCAAGATTCCGCTCAACAAAAGATAAAAGGAGGGTAATTAATAGTTTAAAAGAAGGCAAAACAGATATAATAATTGGTACACACTCTGTGTTAAGTAAAAAAATAGAATTTAAAAAACTAGGGCTCTTAATTGTTGATGAGGAACAAAAATTTGGTGTTGCGCTGAAAGAGAAAATAAAAAAGCAAAAACTTAATCTTGATTGCCTAACCTTAACAGCAACCCCAATACCGAGAACACTTCATTTTTCTTTAATAGGTGTAAGAGATATTAGCATTATAAGAACTCCCCCAACCAATAGGCAACCCGTTCATACTGAGGTTCTAACGTTTGATGAAAATGAAATAAGAGACATAATTAATAACGAAATATCAAGGTTTGGGCAGGTTTTTTTCGTACATAATAGGGTTGAAAACATATATGAAATTGCTAATATAGTCCAAAAACTTGTTCCAAATGCTAAAGTTGCTGTGGCTCATGGGCAACAAAAGGGGGATTTGTTAGAAAAAACAATTTTGGATTTTGTGGATGGGCGTTTTGATGTGCTTGTTTCAACAAACATTATAGAGTCTGGTCTAGACATACCAAACGCCAATACAATAATAATTAACCAAGCTCACATGTTTGGGTTGTCTGATCTTCACCAAATGCGCGGTCGTGTAGGAAGATCAAACAGAAAGGCGTTCTGCCGTCTTTTGGTTCCTAAATTATCAAGCCTAAACGTAGATGCAAAAAAGAGACTATTTGCTTTAGAGGAGTTTTCAAATTTAGGAGATGGTTTAAATATAGCAATGAAAGACTTAGATATTAGGGGCGCTGGTAATTTGTTGGGTGGAGAGCAAAGTGGTTTTATAAATGACTTAGGTTTCGAAACTTATAATAAAATCTTGGACGAAGCATTAAGCGAAGTTGACCTACCAAAACAAAATAAAACAATAAAAGAGTTTGTTGGTGGAAATTGTTTGGTAGACCCTGAAGAAAAAGCCTTTATACCCAAAGGTTATATTTCTAATTCTGACGAAAGACTTAAAATATATGGACTAATAGAAGAGAAATCAAAAAAAGGAAATTTTGATGAAATTATAACAAACCTAGAGGATAGATTTGGAAAAATACCAGAAGAGGTTTTCTGCCTAATTGAGGTAATGAAAATTAAGCAACTAGCCTCTAAAATTGGTGTCGATAAAATCTTAATTAAACAATTTAAAGTTTCGTTTGTTTTTTTTAACAATGAAAAAAACACAAACAACAAACAAGAGGTTGTTTTGTTTTTATTAAATAAACTAAACTCATATGGGCATAAAACAGATGTTAAAGAGAAAAAAACTCAACTATCTATTATTTGTAATTCTTTAGGCTCTGTAACAGAAACGCTTGTTTTTCTTAAAAAAACAACAAAAAAACAACAATAAGTTTTTACTTTCTGTGTTAATTGTTTTCAAGAACTGATTTTTTTGTATTTTTGATAAAAATTTAAATAATATATTTTCAATAATGAAAAGTTTATTTGCTGCTTTTTTTATTTTCGTTGTATCATTTGGTTGCTCTGTTTTACCTTTTGGGAACTCTAACCCGTCTGCAAGGAACCCTGGCTCAACAAGCACAACAACTGATCTACAATATTTCTCTGACGCATATGCCGAAGAAGAGGAAGAGGGTTTTAGTGTTGCTGATTTTGGCGGACAACCTCCGGGTCCTAACCAAGTATTAGTTCAGGGGGGTAGAGCTGTGTTGGGAACTTTTGAAGAAGATGTTTTTTATACGCACGACAACGTAGAAAGAACAGTAACGGTTCAATCGTTTTTTCTAGATCAAACTGAAATTGCTAATATACATTGGTTAGAGTATCTACACTATATACAAAGAGATTCAAGTGAAACATATTACCAAAGCGCATTACCAGACACAACGGTGTGGGAAAAAGAACTTGCCTTCAACACACCATACGTAAGTAATTATTTGAGATACCCTGGTTTTAGATACTACCCTGTGGTTGGCGTTAGTTGGGAACAAGCAGTAGATTATTGTAGGTGGAGAACAGAGGCTGTTAATATGCAAAGGGCAATGGAGTATTATGGTGAAGATTACATTGATGGAGATATACCCCCTATAGAATCAGGTATTTATTTACCAGAATTTAGATTACCAACAGAAGCCGAATGGGAATATGCCGCTTACGGGCAGATTGGAGACCAGTGGTTAGACGAAAACCAAACACAAAGACGACTATATCCTTGGGACGGAAGAACCATAAGAAGCTCAAAAAGAGGAAGTGTTGGAAAGTTTCAAGCAAACTTTAAAAGAGGTAGGGGTGATTATGCAGGAATTGCTGGGGCTCTTAATGATGCTGGATTTGTAACAATGAACATCTACGAATACGCACCTAATGATTTTGGCTTGTATAATATGGCGGGAAATGTTAATGAGTGGGTATATGATATTTATAGGCCTTTAAACTTTCAGGACATGGAAGACCTAAACCCAATTAGAAAAAGTGATTTTCTTGATTCAGAAGAAAGTTATGATGCTGATAACTTTAACTCAATGGTAAGTAATAAATCAAGAGTGTATAAGGGTGGCTCTTGGGCAGACGGTGCAATGTGCCTATCACCAGGAACCAGAAGGTTCTTAGACCAAGACTCATCGTCAGCAACAATTGGGTTTAGATGTGCAACAACAGCACTTGGAACAGCGGGGAACTGGAATTAATTAAACCTTTCTTTTTTTACTTTTTTTAAACAAAACCAAAACTTATTTCGTATAATACTAGCTTAGGCTTTTTATAAAAAATATTAAAGAAAGTTTATACGATAACACCATGGTTGTTAAAATACCCTCAATTAAAGAAAACGTTTCTGTTGTTGAAAGTTTTATTGAAAACATCGGAGAGAAAGTGTCAATTCAAGAAGCTGTATATGGTAACGTACTTGTCTCTGTTACAGAAGCTGTCAACAACGCAATTGTTCACGGAAACAAAGAAGATAAAAACAAAAAAGTTAGGCTTGGGTTGAAAAAAAACAAAAAAAGCGTTCGTTTTGTTGTTGAAGACGAAGGAAATGGCTTTGACTTTAACAATCTCCCAGACCCAACCAATCCAAAAAACTTAGAAAAAGTAAAAGGAAGGGGTATATTTCTAATTAAAAGTCTTTCTGACAAAACAACATTTAAGCGCGGAGGAAGAACTGTTGAGATGCTTTTCAAACTATAAAATGTACCTAACAAATTTTTTCACAGAAGAAAAAAAGTTCACATTAAAAAACAAAAAAAAAGTACGGGAACTAATAAAGCATATTTGTTTAGCTGAAAAAAAGAGCCTGGGCTTTATTAATTGTGTTTTTTGTTCAGACGAGTATTTATTAAAAATCAACAAAAAATATCTTAACCACAACTACTACACCGATGTTATAACCTTTGATCATACCGAAGACAAGAAAAACATTGAGGGTGACATTTACATAAGCTTAGACAGAACAAAGGAAAATGCAAAAAAATACAAAGTAAGGGTTGAGGAAGAACTTCTGCGCATAATAGTTCATGGAGCGCTTCATTTAATAGGCTATAAGGACAAGTCTAAAAAAGAAAAGCTTATGATGTCTGAAAAAGAAAATAAATATCTTTCTTTGTATAAAAAACTGTAACGTTCCACGTGGAACACCCAAAAATATGTTTACAAAATACGATGTAATTGTGGTTGGAGCTGGGCACGCGGGGTGCGAGGCCGCAGCAGCAGCAGCTAATATGGGCTCTAGAGTCTTGTTGGCAACAATGAACATGGGAACAATAGCACAAATGTCATGCAACCCTGCAATTGGTGGTGTTGCAAAAGGGCAAATAGTAAGAGAAATAGATGCTTTAGGTGGGGTAACAGGAATTATAACAGATGAGAGCTCAGTCCAATTTAGAATGTTAAATTTATCAAAAGGACCAGCCATGTGGTCTCCGAGGGCTCAAAGTGATAGAGCGGTTTTTGCAGAGAAGTGGAGGTTAGCTTTAGAAAAAAACAAAAACATAGATTTTTGGCAAGAAATGATTGTAAATATTATTGTTGAAAAAGGGAAGGTGATTGGGGTAAAAACCTCATTAGGATTAGAAATAAAATCAAAAGCTGTTATTCTAACGAACGGAACTTTTTTAAACGGCATAATTCATGTCGGAGAGAAAAACTTTGGCGGTGGAAGAACAGGTGAAAGAGCCTCAAAGGGCATAACAGAACAATTAGAGGGTTTAGGTTTTGTTTCTGGTAGAATGAAAACGGGTACACCACCTAGGCTAGACGGAAGAACAATAGACTACAAGAAAATGGAAGAACAAAAAGGGGATGAAAACCCTGGTGTTTTTTCTTTTTTAACTAAAAAAGAAAACAAAAAACAACTTTCGTGTCACATAACCTACACAAACCCAAAAACCCACTCGGTTTTAGGTGATGGTTTTTCAAAATCACCCATGTTTAACGGTAGGATTAAAGGTATTGGGCCAAGGTATTGCCCGTCTATAGAGGATAAAATTACAAGGTTTGCAGAAAGGGACAGACACCAAATCTTTGTAGAGCCAGAAGGATGGAATACTGTTGAGGTTTATGTTAATGGGTTTTCAACGTCATTGCCAGAAGATGTACAACTTAAAGCTCTTAAAACAATAAAGGGGTTTGAGTCTGTAAAAATGTTCAGGCCTGGTTACGCGATAGAGTATGATTATTTTCCCCCAACACAACTAGAACACACGTTGGAAACCAAACCAATTAAAAACCTATACTTTGCAGGACAAATTAACGGAACAACAGGTTATGAAGAGGCGGCTTGTCAGGGTTTAATGGCCGGAATAAACGCTCACAACAAAATAAAGAAAAAAGAGCCTTTTGTATTAACAAGGTCAGACGCTTATATCGGTGTATTAATAGATGACCTGATAAACAAAGGAACAGACGAACCATATAGAATGTTTACCTCAAGGGCAGAACACAGGATTCTTCTTAGACAAGACAACGCTGATTTAAGGTTGACAAAAATAGGTTATAACCTCGGTTTAGCCGGAAAAGAAAGATTAGACGCTGTAGAAGAAAAAGAAAAAGAAATTAAGAAACTGGCTTATATTATTAAAAAAACAAAGATAGAGCCAAAAAAAGCAAACCCTATCCTAAAAAAGCTAAAATCAGCTGAAATTAAAGAAAAAAGAAGTGTTGAGTTGTTGACAAAACGGCCTGGAGTGTCTCTCAAACACCTGATGGATAATAATGAGTATGGTCAAGATGTTGTCGATCAGGTTGAGATTAACCTGAAATACGAGAGTTATATATTAAAAGAAAAAGAGGTTGTTGGTAAAATGAAAAGCTTGGAACAGAGCAGAATACCCGATCGTTTTAATTATGATAAACTGGTGTCTCTTTCTGCAGAAGGAAAAGAGAAGCTAAATAAAATTAAGCCAAAATCTATAGGTCAAGCTTCTAGAATTAGTGGTGTATCACCTTCTGATGTTTCTATTCTGATGGTCCATTTAAGAAAATAAAATGAGTTGTTTGGTTTGTGGTAATAAAGAGTTAGATGTTTTTTTAAAAACAAAAGACTATTCTTTTTCTGGTGATTCTTTTGAGTTAAGAAGGTGTAAATCCTGCGAGATTCTTGTTACGACCCCAATTCCTAAAAATACAAACAAATACTACAACCTTGAAGATTATGACTCTTATCAACAAAAAACTTCTTTTTTTGGTGTTGTTTATGGGTTTATCCAAAGAATAAACACCTCTTATAAGTTGGGGTTATTAAAAAAGAACAAAACTACGCTTGATTTCGGTGCAGGGTCTGGTTATTTTGTAGAGGAAGCTAACAAAAAAGGCTTTGAGACATACGGTTACGAGCCTATAAACCAAACAAAAAACAAACGAATAACCAAAAATCTTGAAGAATTGCCAAAAGAAAAATTTGAGCAAATAACCATGTGGCATGTTTTAGAACACACTAAAAACCCAAAAGCAGAACTTGTAAAACTAAAAAAAATGTTAAAGAACAACGGTAAGGTGTTTGTTGCTCTACCGAACATTAGTTCATACGATAACACTTATTACGGAAAGTATTGGGCGGGCTATGACGTTCCACGGCATCTTTACCATTTTACAGAAAAATCATTTAGGGGTTTATGTGAGCAGACTGGATTTAAAATTCAAAAAAAGATACCACTATATTTTGATTCCTTCTATGTGTCTATGTTGAGTGAAAAAAACAAAAAAAACCCACTGTGGCCTGTTTTTGGTTTTTTTGTTGGTTTAATCTCTAACATTGTCTCTGTTTTTACAAAAAATCATTCTAGTATTATTTATATTATAAAATAATGATACGTAATTTTTTCATTTTACTTTTATGTGCATTTGGTTGCGCTCAAGTAAAACCATTAACTGGGGGTGAGAAAGATACAATACCACCTAATATTATTAAGTCTATACCAGAGGGCTTTTCAACAAATACAAATAGTGACTATTTCTTTTTTGAGTTTGACGAATTAATTGACGCTTCAACGTTGAAAGAGAAGTTAATCATTTCTCCTTTTTATGGTGGTTCTTTTGAGGTAAAAACGAAGAAAAATACAATTACTATACTTTTTGACTCAATATTTGAAGACAACACAACTTATATATTTAATTTTGCTGATGGTGTTTCAGATGTTACAGAACGAAACCCGTCACTTACTTCAAAATTTGTTTTTAGTACAGGTAACAAGATTGATTCTTCGTATATATCTGGGATAATTCACAACCCACTAAAAAACGAACTAGTTGAGGGTGCTTTAGTTGGGCTCTATAATAAAAACGATAGTTTAGATCTTTTTCATAAAAAGCCTTTATATTTTTCTTTGACTGATGAAAGTGGCCGGTTTAAAATAGAAAACCTTAAAAAAGGTGAGTATACTATCTATGCTTTTCTTGACGAAAACAACAACCTTCAGGCTGAATATAAAAAAGAACTTTTTGGTTTTTTAGAAAAGTCTGTTTTAGTTACAGACAGTATAGAAAACCTTTATTTACCGATTTTTAATGAAGACCTAACTAATTTAGAATTATTAAGGAAAAGAGAGAAGGGTAGTGTTGTTGATTTAGTCTATAATAAAAAAATTAAAGAATATGAAGTTTATTGCGACGAAAACGTTTTGTTTGGTTTAAGCGATAACAATTTACTGTCTGTTTATAGAAATAACGTTCAAAAAGACTCTGCTTTTATTAGGGTTAGTGTAAAAGATATTAATAATTTTATAGCAAAAGATAGTTTTTATATAAAGTTTAATCAAGAGGAAAACACCAAAAAAGAAATAAGGTCTGATTTTAAGCTTAACTCAAATAATGCGGATGATTCTATAAGATTTAAACTAGAAATAAACAAACCTCTAATTAAATACAGCATTGATGATATTAAAATAAAATATGATACCGTTGTGCTACCAAAAAAGTTTTATAGTTATTTCACTAAAAAAGAAAATAATAATGTGATTGAGGGTGGAGTGTTTATTCAAGTAGATTCAACATCTAAGTACATTGACAAAATTAAAAAAAAGATAATTGCTGACAGTTTGTTTTTTGAAAACGATTCTATTTATAAAATAACTTCTGGATATTATAAAAGACTAAACACAAGTAAACTAACCTTAGAAATAAAAAAAGGTTCTTTTATAACAATAGATAATGATACAATAAAAACTATAAATGAAGAGTTAAGAATCAGAGGTAAGGATTATTATGGTGGGTTGTCAGGCACTGTTGTTAGTTTAGAAGATAATAAAAATATTATAGTAGAGTTGGTAAATGAAAAGTTTACACAGATTATTAACAACAAAAAGAAAGGGTCATTTTTTGGGTTTCAAAATATCCCTCCAGGAAAATATTATTTAAGGGTTATTGAGGATAAAAACAATAATTATGAATGGGATTACTATAGTATAAAAAAGAAAAGAGGTAGTGAGAGAATAACATATTATCCTGAATTAATTGAAGTTTTATCAAACTGGACGATTGAAGATTTACTTTTTGATGTTGAAGAAAGTGTTGAAAAAATGTTTGAATAGTTAACAATCAATTAAACTCTTTTGTTTATTGTTTTTATACCAAAATAACTAACATTAAAATATTAACAGATTAAATTATATTTTTTTTATATATAATATAAAATACTAATTATCAATTAGTTATATGTTAATAAACTGTTAGTTTGTTATTGATAAAAGTTATACACATATCAACATTATAATAATTAATATAAGATTTTTTGTATCAAAAAAAAGTAATATTATTATAATTAGTATTTAAAAAATATAAAGTTTATTAACATTAAAATCATAAAATAATTTTTGTATTCTTGCTACATAAATGGATAAAATTAACATAAAAAAAGTTGCTGTTATTGGTTCTGGAATAATGGGTTCTAGGATAGCTTGTCACCTTTCTAATGTAGGATTGAGTGTTATATTATTAGACATATGTCCCATAGAATTAAATGGAAAAGAAAAAAAATTAAATAAAAGCTTAAAAGATAAAAGTGTAAGAAATAGAATTGTTAATGACTCTTTAATAACTTCTATTAATTCTAAACCTTCACCTCTTTTTTTAAAATCACTATCTGATAATATAATTACGGGCAATATTGAAGATGATATCCATATGATATCAGAAGTTGACTGGATAATTGAAGCTGTTGTTGAGAATTTACAAATTAAGAAAAACGTCTATAATTTAATAGAAAAACACAGATCAAATAAAACAATTATATCAACTAATACATCTGGTATTCCTATTAAACAAATAACTGAAGGTAGATCAAAAAACTTCAAAGAGTTATTTTTAGGTACACACTTTTTTAATCCACCTAGGTACTTAAGATTATTAGAAATAATACCTGGTAAAGAGACAAACAAACAAGTAATTGATTTTTTTATAGACTTTGGTTCAAAAACCTTGGGTAAAGAAACCGTAATATGTAAAGATACACCAGCGTTTATTGCTAACCGCTTAGGAATATATTCTTTAATGTCAACCATTCATTCGGTAGAAAAGTTTAATCTTAAAGTTTCGGAAGTTGATTTTTTAACAGGACCAATTATTGGTAGACCAAAGTCCGCTACTTTTAGAACTATGGATGTGGTTGGTTTAGACACGGCGGTTAACGTTTCTAACAACTTATTGAAAGATTTAAAAAACGATGAATCAGTATCTATGTTTAAACTTCCTGATTCAGTAAAAAAATTATATAAAAACAAACAATGGGGAGACAAAACAGGTAAAGGCTTTTATAAAAAAGAGGTAGACGAAAAAGGAAAGAAAACATTTTACGAAATAAATTTAAACACTGATAAATACGAAACCTACGATAACAATCAAGAAAAAGAACTGCTAAAAATAAAAAAAGAAGAAAGTTTAGAGAAGCGAATTACTGATTTAGTATCTCTTAAAACAAAGCATGGAGATTTTTATAGGTCAGTTTTTTATGATTCTTTTAGATATTGTTCTTTACGGATACCGGAGGTAAGTGATGATATTTATAAAATAGATATGGCTATTTGCTCTGGTTTTGGGTGGAAAAAAGGCCCCTTTGAAACATGGGATTCAATAGGAGTAGAAAAAGTTTATAATGAAATGTTAAAACTCAGACTAAAACCCGCACCATGGGTTGAGGAAATGTTGTCTTTAGGAATAAAATCATTTTATAAATTTTTAAACAACAAAAAACATTTTTATGACATACAAGAAAAACAATACAAGCCCGTTCCTGGATCAGAAGGGTTGGTCGTTCTTGATGCTTTTAAAGAAAACGATGTGGTCTGGTCGAACAAAGGGGTAACTCTATACGACATAAAAGACGGTGTCCTGAATCTTGAGTTTCACACTAAAATGAACACAATGGGTAAGGATGTTTTAGAAGGAATAAATTATGCTATTGATATTTGTGAAAAACAATATGTAGGCTTGGTAATAGCAAATGAAGCAGACTATTTTTCCGCTGGTGCCGATTTGGGTACTGTTTTTATGCTTGCAGGAAACAGAGATTTTGATTCGATAGAAAAATCTATAGACGCCTTTCAAAAAACAACAATGAGGATAAGATACTCGTCGGTTCCCGTTGTAGTTGCAACATCTGGATTGGCTCTTGGTGGCGCTTGTGAACTTAGTATGCACGCTGACGCAGTTCAAGCACACAACGAAACATACATGGGTTTGGTAGAATTAGGAGCAGGCCTTATTCCTGCGGGAGGAGGAACAAAAGAAACGGTTTTAAAGGTTTCGTCAGAATATTCAAAAGGGGACCCTGAGTTTAATAAACTAATGGAATCTTTTATGACAATCGCTTCAGCTAAAGTAAGTACATCAGCACTAGAAGCACAAGAAATGGGTTTTTTCAAAAAAGCAAGAAACACAGCAAACAGAACAAACCTTATTAAAGACGCCAAAAATAAAGTTTTAAACATTGCATCTTTGGGATATGTTAAACCAACAATAAAAAAGAAAATTAAAGTTCACGGAAGATCTGCTTTAGCAATGTTTAATGCGGGAATAGAAACCATGAAACAAGGTATGTATATCACCGACTACGATCAAAAGCTTGCACAAAAGCTTGCACATATTATGTGTGGTGGAGACCTAACCCAAGAGTGCTATGTTGATGAACAATATTTGCTAGACTTAGAAAGGGAAACAATGGTGAGTCTTTGTGGTGAAGAAAAAACACTTCAAAGAATGCACTCCATTTTATTTAAAAGAAAACCATTAAGAAATTAAAATGAAAGAAGCGTATATAGTCTCGGGGTTAAGGTCCCCTGTAGGTAAAGCAAAAAAGGGAGGTTTAAGGTTCGTTCGCCCGGATGATCTTGCCGCAACCATTATTAAAAAGCTTGTTGAAAACATTGAAGGACTAGAAGGGAAAATGGTTGACGACCTAATTGTTGGCAACGCAGTACCAGAAGCAGAGCAAGGAATGCAAATGGCTAGATATATATCTCTGCTATCGCTACCAAAAGAAGTTCCAGGATTGGTAATCAACAGATATTGTGGCTCCGGTTTAGAAGCAATTCATTTAGCATGCGCGAAAATTAACTCTGGCTCAGCAGATTGTGTTATTGCTGGAGGCACCGAATCCATGAGTATGGTTCCAATGACGGGCTATAAGTCTGCGTTAAATTATAATATCTCTCAAAACAACCCAGAATATTACCTAAATATGGGCCTAACAGCTGAAAAACTTGCGCTAGAATATGATATTAAAAGAGAGGAGTCTGATGTTTTTTCATTAGAGTCTCATCAAAAGGCTATAAAAGCGATTGAGAACAAATTGTTTGATAAAGAAATACACCCCATTGACGTAGAGGAAATTACAGTTGTTGACGGAAAAAGAAAATCAAACAAATGGACAGTTAAGGAGGATGAAGGGCCACGTAAAACAACAACAATTGAAGCCTTATCTTCACTTAGGCCAGCATTTAAAGTAGGTGGGCAGGTAACCGCAGGAAACTCTTCTCAAATGTCCGATGGTGCTGCTTTTGTTGTGGTTATGTCTGGTGAAATGATCAAAAAACTCAACCTTCAACCAATTGCCAGAATGGTTTCCTATGCTACCGCTGGGGTTGAACCTAGTATTATGGGAATAGGTCCAGCTGAAGCTGTACCCAAAGCTCTTAGGTTTGCCGGGTTAAAGCTATCTGATATTGATCAAATAGAACTTAACGAAGCGTTTGCTGCTCAGGCTCTTTCTGTGATTAAAGCATTAGACTTTGATAAAGAAAAGGTAAACGTTAACGGAGGTGCTGTTGCTCTTGGTCACCCTTTAGGAATGACGGGGGCAAAACTGTCTATTCAATTAATTAACGAACTAAAAAGAAGAAAACAAAAATACGGTATTGTAACAGCTTGTGTTGGTGGCGGCCAAGGGGTTTGTGGTGTTTTTGAAAACCTTTAATTTAAAACCTCAACCACAACCTCAATTTCAACAGCAATATCGCTCGGCAAGGAAACTAATCCAACAGCAGATCTAGCGTGCCTCCCTCTATCCCCAAAAATCTCAACAATAAAATCAGAAAAACCATTAATAACAGCGGGCTGTTGATTAAAGTTTGGTGTAGAGTTAACCATACCAATTACCTTAACAAAACGAACAACTTTGTTTAAATCCCCAATTTCTCCTTTGAGAGAACCTAGAATATTAAGCGCAGTAAGCCTTGCTGCGTCATAACCCTCTTCGATTGTTAGATCTTGATCAACTTTGCCGGTTATGTATGTTCCTTCGTTGGTTTTGGGCCCTGTTCCAGAAACATAAACCAGTTTCGTTTTTCCTGACTCTGAAAAAGAAACGGCAGGAACATAATTTGCAATAGGTGTAGATGGTTCAGGAACCTTAAACCCCATTTCGTTTATTTTTTTTTCAATATCATAATCATATAATGGCTCATTTTGTGTGCAACCAACAACCAATAAAACAAAAAACAAGCTAAATACCTTCTCCATATGATGTAATTATAATTTTTCTAACCTTTCCACCGTTCCGGTGTTCACACAAATATATTCCTTGCCAAGTTCCTAACAAAGGAACGCCGTTTTTAATTGGAAACGAAACCGAACTACCTAATAAACTAGATTTAATATGCGAAGTCATATCATCAGGCCCCTCAGCGGTGTGCTTGTAATAAACCTCATCTTCAGATACCATGTTGTTAAAGTGGGTTTCAAAATCTTCTCTTACTGTTGGGTCTGCGTTTTCATTTATTGTTAGGCTTGCTGATGTGTGTTTAATAAACACGTTTACAACCCCAGTTATCATTGGTAAGTGTTTAGTTATTTCATTGGTAATTAGATGAAAGCCCCTGCCGTAAGAAGGAAGCGAGATTTCTTTTTGATCAATCATTATTTCCCGCCTTCATTCTTTCTGCGTTTTCTGCAATCCTAAGCTTTTCTGTAAAAGAAAAAAGATCCCCCGAAACA
>CESM01104266.1_pt1 | contig 19396 bp, 17 predicted proteins | sample 361421 | NCBI WGS metagenome assembly CESM01 (sample SAMEA2622219, study PRJEB7988) | marine metagenome | isolation source: saline water (ENVO:00002010), including | reverse complement strand
GTCTTCTAAATTTATATTAATTTTTTTATTTTCTTTATCATATAAATTTGAAAAAAAATTAAATACATTTTTTGCATATAAATTTGATGCAGAAATTGGGAGTTTATTTAAAATATTACTTTCTCCCATAATTTTAACACCATTTTTATCTACAATTTCATCAACTTTAGTAAAAGCCGTGTTTCCTCCTTGAATTGCTGCCAAATCATAAATAACTGAACCAGAACTCATATTATTAATCATATCCTCTTTGACAATTATTGGTGCTTTTTTTCCTGGAATCAAAGCTGTACAAATCACAATATCAATTTTCTTCAAAGTTTCTGATAATAGCTCATCTTGTTTAATTTTAAATTCATCCGATGCTTCTTTTGCATAACCACCCTCAGTTTCAAGATTTTCCGAACCTTCAACTGTTAAGAACTTTCCTCCTAAACTTTCCACTTGCTCTTTTGAAGCCATCCTTACATCTGTTGCAAATACTATTGCTCCCATTCTTTTTGCAGTTGCAATTGCTTGTAATCCAGCAACCCCAGCTCCAACAACCAATACTTTTGCCGCCGGGATAGTACCTGCTGCAGTCATCATCATTGGAATTGCTTTTTCAAAAAAATTAAATGATTCTACTACTGCTTTATATCCAGCAAGATTCGCTTGTGATGATAATATATCCATTGATTGTGCCCTCGTTATTCTTGGTAGCAAATCAAGTGAAAAAAGATTTATTTTTTTTTTTACCAAATCATTAATTTTATCTTTATTAACATAAGGGTTTAAAGCTCCAATAAATATTTGACTTTCTTTTAATAAAGAATTTTTATCATCATTTAATAAAGTTAATTGAACAACAACATTTGAGTCATTTAAAATTTTTTTTTCATCTTTAATTATAGAAACTCCCATATCTTTATATTCATTATCTTTAATTCCTAAATGGCTTGCATAATTTTCACACAACATAACCTCTGCACCAAGAGAAATATACTTCTTTGCAATTTCTGGAGTAATTGCTACTCTCTTTTCTAAATTATGATTTTCTAAAATTGAACCAATTTTCATACGCACTTCTTACAGCAAGAATATTGCCATTAAAACTAAAACTACTATTACAGCGACAGTTCCCCACAACACAAACTTTGTAAAGTTATTCCAAGTATTCTTATGGTTTTCATTATCCATAAAAATTATTTTTGTCTTGCTTTAAATTTTGGGTTTGTTTTATTTATGACATAAACTCTTCCTCTTCTTCTAACAAGTTTAGAATTTAGGTCTCTTTTTTTTATCGACTTAAGTGAACTTTTTATTTTCATAACTGTTTAATGCCGGCAACGTCCTACTCTTCCATGTCTTAAGACAAAGTACCATTGGCGCAGAAAGGCTTGACTTCCGAGTTCGGGATGGGATCGGGTATAACTCCTTCGCAATAATCACCGGCGGTTGTGTTATACCTAAAATAAAATTATTGTAAACTAAAGAATTATATTCTTTTTAAAGGATTTTTGACAATCTCTGATATATAATCTTTAAGATTTATTTTTCCATACTTCTTGTTAACTTTATTTGATAGATACATATTAGTGAGTGCTGATGCATATCTTTCACCACTCCTAGGTGGATAAAATTTTATTTTACTATCGAACATTTTTGCAACTTCAAGTATCGTGTAACTTTTTTTATGGGATATACTATAATGTTTACACATATCTTTTTTCCAAGCATAGTAACATGTTTCAATTGTATCAAAAACATGAGTAAATTTACGAGCTTGGGATCCAGGCCTAACTACTGTTAGAGGTTTTCTAGTTCTAAACTGTTCTTCAAATATACCAATAACTGTGGCCATATCGCCCTTCTTTATTTGCCCTGGTCCATAGACATTATAAAAATAGATAACCTCATACCTAAAATTGAACCATTTTTTCAAGTTTTCTAACAACTCTAAATTTTTAGCTTTTGTAAATGCGTAAGGAGATAAATTCTTATCATCACCTTTATTTCCAATGCTTGCAGAAGTTGCTGAATATATAAGTTTTATATTATTAGAAAGGCAAAAATTAAAAACCGCATTCGAACCAACTGTGTTAAAATCCATACAATCACTCATTTTTAAAAAACTTTGATATATTCTTGAGAATTCTCCAAAATGAAAAAGTGAATGAATATTTTTATTTATTGGTTTTAAAATTTTAGAGATATTTTTTGTATCTGCTTTAATATATCTAACTCTTTTATTCTTAATTTCATTTTTTTTACATCCAGTATAATAATTGTCTAAACTTATTATATTAAAAACAGTTTTATCTATAAAATACTTAATCAAGTTTGACCCAATAAATCCTACACCTCCAGTAACAACTATATATTTTTTTTTCATTTTAAAACTTAGAAATATATGATTTCATAATTGCAATATTTTTGTAATCCTCATTGATCAATTGTGATTCTATAATTAATCTATTAAAAACTCTTTTTTTTCTTGCTATTATATTATTTTTTTTTGGTAACATTTATTTTCTTCAGTTCCTCACTTACCATGTCTTTTGCTAATGATTTAATATTATGAATAGGTTTCCATTTTAATTCTTTTCTAGCTTTTTTGGAATTTCCAAGTAATGAGTCAACCTCTGTTGGTCTAAAATATCTTTTGTCTATTGATATTATTGCTCTGCCATTTAAGTATGCTTTTTCGTTAATTCCTTTTCCTTTCCATTTAATGTTCATTTTTAAAATTTCACATATTAGATTCACAAAATATTTAACACTATATTGTTTGCCTGATGCAATAACATAATCATTTGGTTTTTTTTGTTGAAGCATTTTCCACATTGCCAAAACATAATCCTCAGCGTGACCCCAATCTCTTTTAGAGTACAAATTTCCAAGATATAGTTTTCCCTTTTTTAATATAGAAATTTTGCATAATGCAGTTACAATTTTTTTTGTGACAAAAGTTTCACCTCTTAATGGGCTTTCATGATTAAATAATATTCCATTACAAGCAAAAACGTTATATGCTTCTCTATAGTTAATTGTTATCCAATGAGCATATAATTTAGCAGCTGCATATGGACTTCTTGGATAAAAATTTGTATTTTCTTTTTGAGGTGGCTTTGAAGCTCCAAACATTTCGGAAGTGCCTGCCTGATAAAACTTTACTTTATCTTTAATTCCAAGAGTCATTATTGAGTCTAAAATTCTTAAAGTTCCAAGAGCATTAACATTAGCGGTATATTCTGGAACTTTAAATGAAACACCTACATGTGATTGGGCGCCCAAATTATAAATTTCATTTGGTTTAATATCTTTTATTATTTTTAAAACAGATAAAGAGTCAGTAAGGTCTCCATAATGTAAATAAAAATTTGTTTTTTTATGTATATCAAGATAAATGTCATCAATTCTTTTTGTATTAAAAGATGAACTTCTTCTCTTCACTCCATGAACAACATAATTTTTTTTAAGTAGAAGTTTTGCAAGATAAGCACCATCTTGTCCTGTAACTCCAAAAATTAAGGCAATCTTTTTCATATACTTTAAATTTTTAAATTATAATATTTTATTTTTAAACAAAAAACCTATACTTGAATAGAGTCAATATTGCTTTTACTCCATCCATAAAATTAATTTTTTTACCCTCTTCATAAGTTCTTCCATTATATCTTATTGGTATCTCTTTAATCTTTATATTTTTTAGCCCAATTTTTGTTGTCACCTCAGGACAAAAACTAAAACCTTTTTCTTTAAGTTTTATTTTCAAAAAAATATCGCTTCTAAACATTTTGTAGCATGTGTGAGCATCAGTCAGATTTTGCGCATTTAAAATATTAGAAATAATTGTCAATACATGGTTATAAAATATTCTTAATAAAGATGAAAAATTTTTTAATAAATATCTATTTTTTCCAAGGACACGAGATCCATAAACTACCTTATGACCATTGTTAATAGCATCTAAAAGTTTGCGATAATCTCTTGGATCATATTCTAAATCACCGTCTTGTATTAAAACTATTTCTCCTCGGACTAGTTTTTGAGCTGTTTGAATTGCTGCTCCTTTACCTTGGTTTATTTTATGACTCACAAGGTGTGTAATTTTTTTTCTATTTTTATTTAAAATATCTTTTGTTCCATCGGTTGAAGCATCATTTATAACAATGATCTCTTTTTTTAAATTTTTTAATTTATAAATTTTATTTAAAAGTTTTTGGATAGTATATTTTTCATTGTATACTGGAATAATAATTGATAATTTTTTTTTATTTTTATTCATCAAATATATGTTTTTATTTATTAGGCTAAAATTTAATATTTTAAAATTAAATTAATTTTTTTTTTTTTTGATTAATAAATAACCTTTTTTTGTTTTACTTAGGCTTATATCATCAAAGTTCTTAGTTCTACATATAAAAGGCGTATCCCAACATACAGATGTTTGGGGTTTTCCAGTTGGAATTATCGTATTTAGAGATAAATTATCTTTATAAACAGTATTATAATCAACCTTTTGAAAATACGGCCAAAATAAATTATGCTCATTATCATTTATTTTATTTACTCTATTAAAATTTTTAATTCCTAAAAATAAGAATGAAAAAATAATTAAACTAAAAACTATTTTCTTAGGTATCATAGTAACGAAAATTTTTTTAAAAATTTTAAATCCAATTAAAATTGTAAATATAAGCAATACAATGTAATGATTTCCCATCCTTATAACTGGAGAGTTATAAAACCAAAGAAATATACAAACTATTAATAAAGCTATTAAAAAGAAAATATCATTATTATATATCCGATATTTTTTATTGTTATCTTTTTTTCCTTTAGTAAAGATAAGTAAGATTATTAAAGGTAAACTAAAAGTAATCAAATATTCAAAAAGTTCATTTGCATTCCTTTCAAACCATGTTGGAACCCAACGAAAATTTTCATAATATTCAGCATTTGTTAAATTACCCGTATAAGTCTCAAAACTTTTATTTACTACAAATGTAGAGTCGGAAAAATTTTTAACAAAATCTTCATTATACCAGGATGTGTTGAAACAAGACAATTCATTTGGAATAATTAAGCAACTTGTGTATATAAATTGCTGCATAACCCAAAAACTAAAAAAAAAGAAAACAAATAAAAAAAATTTTGAAAATAAAACCTGATAATAATTACGATTTTTTAAGAATAAATAAATTATAAGTAATGCAAAAGGTAAATTGCTAATTCTTGCAGTAATACTAAATAAAATAAAAATACTGATGAGCATAAAATAATTAAAATTTATTTTTTTGGATTCAAAGGTTTTAAAAAAATATAAAACTGAAATTATTAAAAGATAATTTGCAGGAACATCAATTCCATATGAGTTAAGTCTAGAAAATTTTATCACAAAAAATAATAGAAATAAAAAAGAAAAGTAAAATATTATCTTTGAATTATAATTTTGTGAGTTTATTTTTTTAATAATTTCAGATGAAAAAATTGAAAATACATAAATAAAAAAAATTGAGTTTAATATATAAACAGATTTAAAGTCTGATATAGGCGTTACAAAAGCTGAATGTATATTTAGCCAAATAGAATTCCATCCTTGCTGTACTTGCAAAGAACTTAAACCAAATATAATTTTCTCATTAGTAAAATTAACAATGTAAGGTAAGTGATAAAAACCAAAATCTTCATTAGGTTTGTGTGCGTAAAATAATATTAATGCTAGTAATAATGATAAAAAAAAAGCAGAAATTTCAAAATCTTTAAGTTTTTTTAGGAATTTTTTATGGTAAATGAAAAAAAATAAGCAGCCCACAATATGAAAAAATATATTAATAGTAATACTCAATGGGGAAAAAAAATGAAAAAAGGTAGCATAAAAAGCTGTAAAAAATAAGCCTAGTAAACCAATTTCACCTAATGAACCTTGATTATCATTTTTTAAAATTTTTTTATTTAAAAGTAATCCATATCCCAATGTTGAAAAAACAAAAAAGAATATTAAAAAAAAAAACTTTATCATAATATCTTATTAATTTAATTGTCTTAATTATTGAAATTTAAACTAATTAATATAATTTTAAAATAATCTATTATATAGCTTAAATCATAATCATTAAAATGAATATATTATTTAAATTAATCAGGTACCCATTCAGATTATTTGTAAAATCAAAATTTATTAATAAAAAAAAACTTAAAGATAGATTTTTAATTATTTATAAGAATAATTATTGGGATAATTCTGAGACTGTATCTGGGCCTGGCTCAACCCTAAAAACCACTGTTAATTTAAGAAAAAAACTGAAAAAAGTTATAAAAAATTATAATATTAAAAGTATTTTTGATGCTCCATGTGGTGATTGCAACTGGATCGAAAAAATTATTACAAATTCAAATATAAGATATATTGGTGCTGATATTGTTAATGACATCATTTTAAAAAATAAAAAAAAATTTAATGACAAAAAAATTTCCTTCAAAAGAATGGATATAACTAAAGAAAAAATTCCAAAAACAGATTTGTTTATTTGTAGAGATTTTTTATTTCATTTAAGTTATGAGGATATTTATATATTTTTAAAAAATTTAAAAAAATCAAATTCAAAATATCTTTTAATTTCAAGCCATTATAAAAATGAAAAAATAAAAAATATTAATAAAGATATACACTCTGGTGATTTTAGAAAAATTGATATTTTTCAACCTCCTTTTAATTTTACTAAAAATTATTTAACTGTAATTGATGATTATTGTGATAACACAAAAAAATATTTATATCTTTTTAAAAAAAAAGATTTTATTAAATTTTTTGACTTAATGAGTGATTAGTTTTTTCATTTAAATACAAAAATATACCGATAGGAAAAAAATAAAATATGTTGATATAATTGTTGAAAAAACTCCCTGATGTTGTGATTGGCCATAATGTAATAAGCATTGATCCCATCAAGCAAATTTTTGAAAAATTATATACTTCAATTTTTTTGAATAAAGCCAAATAAATATGATTTGCTGATTTAAATGATAAAATTATAAATAAACTAAAAATCATTAAAAAACCAGATAACCCTGTTTCAGCTAATAATTGAATGTATGAATTGTGTGGATGAGTTGAACAAACATATGGCATCACACTATATTTTTTATCATTATAGCAATACTGTCTATAATTCTTAGGACCAACACCAATAAGTTTGTTTGATTTAAAAAGATCCTCTGCAATTAAAAAGTGGCCTTTATAAAGTGCTGAAAAATTTGAGTCTCCACTTTGACTTATTCCCAACTGACTCATTGTAAAATTAAACATTCTTGTTTTAATCTCATTATTTAAAACTGAGGAAGTAAAAATTAAAATTAATAATGACACAAAACATAAAAAAAAATATTTTGAATATTTATTAATCATAAATATTAAATACATAAGAAATAATATTGACAAAAAAAATGAGGCCCTCTCACCACTTAAAAAAATTGCTAAGAAAGTAGTTAAGATGAAGAAAAAAAATATAAAAATTAAAGAATTATTTTTAGAAAATTTGGTTAAAAAAAATAATGCCATTAATATAGGTAATAACCTTACGAGATAACTTCCATAAATCAACTCATCACCAAAAAAACTTGAAAGACGAACTCCATTCATAGGCATTCCTGTAATATTATAACCAGTAAAGTATTGAAAATAACCATCCAAAATTAAAGTAAGGAAACTTAGAAATAAACTAAAAAATAAATATTTAATTATCTTTTCATTAATTGATAACACAAAATAAAAAGCAATAGCAAATATGCCAAATCTTAAGTATAAAATTGATTTAATAGAGGAAACTAATTTAAATTCTGAGAATAATGAGCTCAATAAGCATAATAAATAAAATATAAAAAAATATTTAAAGAAAATATTATCAAAAAGTTTAAAATCTTTAAAATAAAAACAGTAGACAGTAAAAATAATGGCACAAAGTGATATAATTAAATCTGATAAAAATGGCCCTGAAATTAAAGCAACTGGAAGAAGTGAAATAAGTATGGTTAGTGATTGTTTTGTAAATAAAATTATACGATTACTCATTAAATAAAAATAAAGAATTACTTCAACTTATAAATTATAATTGAATATATCAATATCTGAAATGGCATATAAAAAACTAGCAATGTGTTTGTCAAATAATGTAAAATTAATGGTAAAAAAGATATTATCAAATAAATCACGATTGTTAGTTTTAGATCAAATTTTTTGTATAAAAGATGATGAAAATGATTAAGGTCTCTATTGAATGGATTAGATTTATTTAACAATCTTAAAAAAATTAATCTAACCATATCTAGACCCATAATAAAAAAAACTGATATCACTTCAAATACATCGACATAATCATAATAATTTCTATTAATTAATATATAGATAAAGTATGCAGATAAGAGATTTGCTCCTGTATTTCCTAGAAATACTTTATTTCTATAATTAAAATATAAAAGTGTTCCAAGACTAGAAAGTAGACTTATTTCCATAAATCCTAAATCGCGTTTTAAAACAAAAATGTTAACAATGGTTAATGCAATTATAGCAAAAGATATTAATAAACAATTAATACCATCAGACATATTCAAAGCTATATAGAGTAATAATACACACATAATTGTAATTGGTATTTTAAAATAACCAAAATAAAATTCATTATTAGATATTTCGAAAAAAACTTTGTGAATTAAAAAGCTTTCATCAAAATAAATTAAGATTAATGAAATTAGAATTACTGATAAAATTTTATACTTTGAATTTAAATCGAACTTATCATCGATAAAACCTAAAATAAAAAAAGCACTTAAGTAAAAAAAAAGATATAAATTAATATTTAAATTAACAAAAAAATTTAATGAAAAACATCCTATTAAGAGAATGTAAATTATAATACCGCCTATAAAAGGTATCGGAGAAGAGTGAATTTTTCCTTCAGATGGATGGTCTAAGAAATTATATTTTTTAGATATATTGTAACTTTTTAAAACTATCATTGAAACAATAATTGAGTTTATTACAAAAAAAATTAAAACTTTAATCATATGCACTTAATATCAATACTTTAATAAATAATATAATGGAAGATATTTTTTAAATTCAAAAATTAATTGAAATTAAATTTCCTTTAATTCTTTAATGAATGCTTTAATAGCTTTATTTGCTTTTTTTTTAAATTTTTTAATCTTGCTAATTTCATTTTTTGAAAATTTTTTAAATAAAATTGGTTTTTTTTTAAGAGAATTAATATCAATTATACGATTTTGCAAACCTATCATATCCATCAAACCTTTTACTTTGTAAGTGTCACTTTCAAAAGTATAAAATGCTCTCATCTTTGCTAATGCAATAAAGATAGAGTGAAACCTTCCGGTTATAATAAATTTTGAGTTATCAATTTTCTTTAAAAATCTAAGCACATAAAGTTTTTTGGTAATTAAATAAAATTTAGTAATAGTTTTTATTTCATATAGATTTATTAATTTATAAGTAAAATACCTAAAATATCTTAAGTAATTATTGTACAAGATTGGTATATATTCAAAATTATTATATTTTGAAAATTTTATTAATTTTTCATTATTAATATTAACTGAACTATCATTTACAATGACGTTTTCACCAATTTTAATATTTTTAAATTTTAATAAAGTTAATAAATCAGGAACAATCTTTGATTTAATTCTATTTTTTTTTAAATAATTGAATGAATAATATTCACGTACATATAGCTTGTCTACCATTTTTAATATTTTCAATTGATTTTTTTTTAAAGAGGAAATTGTACTGTTAAATATAATAATAGGTATATTATGTTTTCTTTTTACAAATTTTATAAAATTAAAAATTTGGTTAACTTTTTCTCTATCAGCATTTTTGTTACCATGAATTGTTCCTTCGCCATTAATCAAAATTAAATCGTAATCCATTTTTTTTGATAAAAAATTTAAAAAATTTTCTTCAAAAAAAATTCTATCTTTAATAACAAAATTATTTTTTTGAAAAAGATCATAAATACATTCCATTAACAACGTGCATCCATGATGACATACTAAAGAAGTATCATTAATTAAAAGAACATTTTTTTTCATTCTTTTATTTTTTAAGATTCGTTATGTATAATCGATATGATTTTAATAATTCTTTATATTTTAATAATTTCGAATATTTTATATCTTTGCTTTTAATCCTTTTATTAACCTTTATAATCCAAGAACTGTACATATGTTTTTTATTTACGTCTGTTACATAAATTTTAAAATTGTTATCTAATGCAAATTGATCAATAATTTGCTTGTTTAGCTCCCATTTTTTATCGTAGTCATCACCTGATAAAATTCCATTTAATTTAATCTTTTTTGACCATTTAATTATGGTTTTACCATAATCTTGACCTGTATGAGCATATCCATCGAAGTAAATAAAATCTAAGGATCTGTCGGGAAATAAATCAATAGCATCATCAAACTTCATATTTATCAATTTATAATTATTGAATAAACCAACATTTTTGAGAGCAAATTTATACTCATTTAAATTATGCTGATTTAACGAATATGAATCAATACCAAAAAGTATTTTAAATTTTTTTGAATTTAATAATTTTTTACTAAAATCTCCTCGTGCAACTCCAAGTTCCACTCCTACTAAATTTTTTTTTTTAAAGAGTTTTGGCAGATCATCTCTATAGAAATAATTTTTTTTCATATTAACTATATTCTTTATTACATGATAATTTATATTAAGAAATAATTAATTAATTTTTTTATCTGCTTTCTTAAGAAATTCATATATTTTAAGGTAATCCTTTTTGCTCAGTTTAAGTAAGTTTGAAACTATTAATCCTGTTAAACTTAAATAATAATAGAAAAATAATTTTAAATTTCTATTTTTTAAATAAATTAATCTTAAATAATAAAATCTCATAAAAATATTTTCTTTAAAATTTTTATTTAAGGAATCTTCTACTGATGTATTAAAATTAATAAATAATTTTAAATTTTCATATTGCGATCTCAATCTAATGTTAAATTCAACATCCTCATAATTGTGAATTATGAATTTCTCATCAAAAATAATTTTTTTAAAAATTTTACTATCAAAACAAGTCATGCCACCGGGTAATTGATAAACTTTGGAAAAAGTTTTTTTTTTTCTCAATTTTTTGTAATTTTTGAAGTAATATCTATTATCTTTAAAGAGATTGTAATTAAAAATGTAGTAAAAAAAATCATTTATAGAACCACTTTTATAATTGGACATTACACCACTTGAGCCATGCCCCTTTTTTTTAAACAGAAGTTTTATATTTTCATAAAAATAATTATTTTTTATCATTATATCATCGTCAATAAAAAAAACATATTTTGTACAAATATATTTTAATGAAATATTCTTTGATTTTGTTAAGCCCCTTTTATCCAAATTTCGAATTATTATATAGTTTTTAAAATTATTATTCTTGAAAAAATTTATAATTTTATCACGCGTCAAGAAATTTAAATTTTGGTCAACTACAATTATTTTATTGGGTAATAATGTGTTTGCTAAAATATTCTTTAAACATCTTTCTACTAAGTTATGTCTATTATAAGTGCAAACTACTACGCTAAAATTTTTCATATATGTTAAAATTTTCTAATAATTTTTTTTAAATCTTTTATTTGATATTTTTCAAAATAATTATCTCTAAAATTTTTAAAATAATTTGAAATTTTTTCATTCTTTTTATCATTTAAAATTAATTTTAAATCTTGATGATTTTTAATAATATTTTTTTTAGGGAATCTATAATCGAAAATATTTAGATTATCTTTATCTTCAAAAAAAAGAGGTGTAACATTATAACTTAGACCAGTTATAGAAATAGCACTTTGTGTAAAAAGTAAATATTTTGATCTTTTTAAATCTTCAATCAAGTTATTTGTAGAAATTTTGATATTCTTGATTAAGTGAATTTCTTTTTTAATTGTAGACATTAATTTATTATCATTCAATAATATGGGGTGCGCACGTAAAATTATTTTTAATTTTCTGTTATTTAACGCAAAATTTTTACAAAAACTTATGATACTTAATAATTTTTTATGATCTGTATCTAAAGATACTAATAGATCTATTGTTTTATAACTCTTAGTTAATGGTTTTTTAAATTTAGATGAGCCCAATTTGAATATTTTTGAATGTTTTATCTTTTTTTTTATTTCTTTAAAAGTTAAATCTCCCGTTGTAGCAATATAATCAGGGTTAAAATTTTTTTTTAATTTGTTAAAAATTCCACTTTGATTTTTTTTAATTATTGAAAACTGCGCAGCAATTGTTGTTACTTTATTTGTATAATTTTTACATAAATACATTAGTAATCTTTCCCAAGCATGACCTTCATAAGTGAAAATAACAGATTTAGGTTTGTAAATTTTAAATATATTATCTAGTTGATAAATTAATCTCAAATTAGGAATTATTGTGACAAAATTTATTATTGATAAATCGTTTTTAATTAATGAATATTTTTTTGTAAATATGAAGAAAAGGATTTCTTTTATAAATTTAATAAAAATAAATACTTCCATAAAATAATTTAATCTTTTTGATAACAAAATCGTATTTTTCCTATTAAAATTACCTCTTATTTGAAGAGATGTTTTTTTGGTATGATTTCGATAAATTGATAATGTTTTGATATTATTTTTCCAAAGTTGATCTGATAAATCACCAAAATACATATCCTGTCTAATGTTTTTTAATGAAGTTATGTTTGATATTATTGCAACATCATAATCGAATTTTTTTTTATAATCAGTGTTTGGTAGATCTTTATAATTTAAATAATTATTTCTTATTGATGAAAAAATATTAAGGTTACTAGATTTATCATGTGTTTCATAAGTTACATGTAATTTTGAAATAGCATAAGAAATAAAATTAGACTTATTTGATAATAAAAATTTTTTATATTTTTCATTTTTAATCTTCATTAAAATTCATACTCAAAAAACTCAATATCTCTTTTATTATATTTATAAATTTTATCTTTTGTAGTATTATCATAATATTCTTTGTAGTCCGTATAAGTAGACCTATTGAGGTGTGATAACATATTTTTTTTATTAAAAAACTTTTGTGAAATTTCATTAAAATCTTCATTTATATTTTCAAATTTTATAATTTTGTCTAAGCAAAAATTGTTATTTTTATCTGTACAAAATTCATATTGATTTATTATATGCATATTATTTTTTAGATCATAATCAACAAACTCATTGAAGCTAAAATCTTTAAAATAATTATCAATTTTTTTTGAGTAAGAATATCTTGATACCATTCTACTCCAAGGATTTCTAATTACAGCGAATTTTAAATATTCTGAAAAAACTCTCTCACCTATTATTTCCTCAAATTCGTAACATGGTAGGTGTGAATTAAAAAATTTAATTTTTTTTTCTTTTAAAGAAAAATAATAATTATCTTTTGTTTTAAACAATTTTCTAAAAAAAAAAGAACTCAATTTTTTTATTTTTAAGCTATTTTCCTCACCAATTAACATTTTTGAAACTGACACGCCTGCATTTTTTGGTAAATGAAAAAAAATATATTTATGAAGTTTTGAGACTATAAGTGACATATATAAGGTTTAATTTAAAAATATCTTAATATATACATACAATAATTATGCAATACAAGATACTTGAAAACTTTATTGACAAAGAAACTTGTGCCAAATTAATTTTTGATGCAACAAAGTATTCACACAACGAAAGTTTAAAAGTTCAAAATAATAGATCAATTTTACCATCTAGTAGTATTAGCTTTTTAAACCTATTAGAAAAATCTGAAGTTTGGAAAAAATTACACGATTATTTAAACTCCCATGATTTTCTTTCAATTTTAAAAAAAGAATTAAATATTACTGACGATAGTATTTTAATTACAAATTTTTTTTTTCAAAAAAAACCAAGTTTTTTATTAAAAAAATATAAAACTCTTAATTCAAAAAAAATATCAACAATTGGTAATACTAATTTAGTATATTATCTTGTTTTTAAGTTTTATAGATATTTGCTAAGAAAACTTAAATATTCTTTTACACATAAAAAATTTGTTGAACTTTTATATGATTACTCGGTATCTCCGAATGGTTATTTTAGAGAAATACACAGGGACTCAGATTCTAGAACAATAGTTTTTTTGATTTATCTAAATGAATTACAAGGAGATGGATCTGGTGGAGAATTAAATTTATTCAAATATAAAAAAGAAAATGAAAGTGTACCAGCTCAACCAAATGAGGAAGATTGTAAAATGATAGACTCTATTTCTCCTAAAACTGGTAGGTTAGTTACTTTTTTAAATTCACATGACAGTCTACATTCTGTATCTAAAATGACAAATCATACTGATTTAAGACATTTTTTATATGGCTCTTTTACCCTATTAGGAAAAAAAAATATTTTTTTAAAAAAAAGTATTGGTAATTTAAAAACAAATTTTAATATTTTTGAATAATCTTTATGAAAAAAAAAGATAAAAATCAGCACTTATATAAAGTTGCAAAAAAAATTATTCCTGGTGGTGTGATGTTATTTTCAAAAAGACCTGAAAACTATTTACCTAATAAATGGCCAACGTATTTTAAAAAAGCAAAAGGAGCATATATTTGGGATTTAAATAATAAGAAATATCTTGATATGTTTTTTGGTGTTGGTCAAAGTGTTCTGGGATATGCCAACTCTAAAATAGATAATGCAGTAATCAAATCAAATAAATCAGGAAATATTACTAGTCTTAACTCATTTGAAGAAGTTGAATTGGCTAAAAAACTTATTAAAATCCATCCTTGGTCAGGATTTGCTAGATTTGCAAAAACTGGTGGTGAAGCTGGAGCGATAGCAACAAGAATTGCAAGATCAATCAATTATAGAGAAAAAATAGCTATATGTGGCTATCATGGTTGGTTTGATTGGTATTTAGCTGCAAATTTAAAATCAAAAAATAATTTAAATTCTCATTTGCTTAAAGGATTAAAATCTGTTGGAGTTCCAAAATCTCTTAAAAATACAATTTTTCCATTCAGAATGAACAATTACTCTGATTTTGAAAAAATAAAAAAAATTAAAAATCTTTCAGCAATTATTATGGAGGTACAAAGAGAGCAAAATCCTAATTTAAATTTTTTAAAATATATAAGATCGTTTTGTACCAAGAATAAGATAATCTTAATTTTTGATGAATGTACCTCAGGTTTTAGGGAAACATTAGGTGGTATACATCTAAGATATGGTATTTACCCTGACTTATTGACATTAGGAAAAGCTTTAGGAAACGGGTATCCAATTACTTGTGTTTTAGGTAAAAAAAAATTCTTAAAGAAAGCGTCAAAAAGTTTTATCAGCAGCACTTTTTGGACTGAGAAATCTGGATTAAATGCTGCCCTAGCAACAATAGACGTAATGACAAAAGAACAAACATATAAAAAAATTATTAAAACAGGTAAAAAAATTAAAGATTTATGGAAAAAGCAATCAGAAAAACACGAATTGCCAATTCAAATATTTGGGTTGAACTCTATTCCTTGTTTTAAAATTTTAGGAAAAAATTCAAATAAATATAAAACTTTACTTACTCAAGAAATGCTTAAATATAAAATCTTAGCAACCACACAAATGTACATTTCTACTGCACATACAGAAAAATTAATTAAAAAATATGAAATAGCGTTAGATAAAGTTTTTTCTTTAATTAAAAAATGTAAAGAAAAAAAATTAGACATTAATAAAATTCTAAAAACTAAAGAGTCAACAGTCGACTTTAATAGACTTACAGCTTAAAATTTTATTTATTTGTTAAATCTTTTATAGTATTTATTACGTATTTTTGTTGGTCAAAGTTTAAGTCATAATATAACGGTATACTTAAACAGCTGCTATAATAACTTAGAGTATTTTTAAAATTTTTAATATCGTACCCCATATTTTTATAATACATCTGAAGGGGAACTGGTATGTAATGAACTTGGCTAATTATGTTAAAGTCCCTTAGCTTCTGCATAAATTCGTTTCTATTGTAAGATAATCGTTTAAAATCGATGTTAAGAATATATAAATGGTTAGAACTTAATTCTCGAAAATCACTTTGGACTAACTTTATATTTTGAGAATTTCCAAATTGATCGTCATAGATTTTGGTTAACTTATATCTTTTATCTAAAAATAAATTTATTCTTTTTAATTGGGAAGATATAAGTCCTGAGTGTATGTCTGTTTGTCTATAATGAAAACCTAGTCTTGACATTTCATAATACCAAATATTGCTTTTATTTTTTGAGGTTCCAATACTAAGATTTTTTATCACTCCATCTTTTCTAATCCCATGACTTCTCAATGATATAAGAGTTTGATAAAGTTGTGTATCATTTGTCGTAATTATACCACCCTCGCCACCAGCTAAAATCTTAACAGGATGAAAAGAAAAAACTGTTAAGTCTGAATATTTGCATGAACCAACTTTTGTTCCACACTCATATTTTGCACCAAAAGCATGTGCAGCATCTTCAATCACTTTTAGATTTTTTTTTTTTGAAATATTATAAATTTTTTTTGAATCATACGCTAAACCACCAAAATGGACAGGTACAACTGCTTTAATATTTTTTTCTTTTTTTAAATTTTCTTCTAAAATGTTTGGACATATTCCAAGAGTTTTACTTGATATATCTGTGAAAGAAGGTCTCGAATTACAGAACAATGCTGCATTTGACGTTGCTACAAATGTATTTGGAGAAGTGATAATTCTGTTATTTTCATTAATATTTATAGCCGCATAACATATGTGAAGACCAGCTGTTGCACTTGAAACAGCTACAGCGTATTTCGACCCTACATAATTACTAACTTTTTTTTCTAATTCATCAATATGCTTTCCTTGTGTTAAAGATCCGCTCAATAAGACTTTTTGGACAGAATTTATATCTGATTTATTTATTGAATGCTTCCCATATGGTAACTTAACAAATAAATCATTTATAATCTTTTCATCATCTTTCAAAAATTCATTAATTTGTTGTTTTAGGCTTGGTATCTTAAAATTTATAACTTTTTTTAATTTTTTATTAGAAAGTGATAAATCAGAGCATCTTTTTGTTATTAATTTTGAATTTTTAATTTTACTTTCAAAAAAAAATTGATTTCTATTTTTTTTTTTCTTTAATAATAATCTCCCAAAATCATATTTAGATATTCTTTCATCTGAAACAATGTTGAATATTCCTCTTTTTTTTCTCTTTACTAAATAATTAATTATTTTGCATAAGTATTTAGAATAAATTGGAGTAAAATAATAATCATTAAATAAAGTGATTTTTTCATTGTTTTTTATGGAATCTTTTATTTTATAAATAAGCTGTTTTGAATTTACCGAGTGAGAAAAAAAATTTGTTCTAACAATTAAAGCATTCGAATTGTGCTTTACGATCATATTTTCTGCTTTAATTTTTTGTTCACTATAATTATTTACTCTGGACGTATTACAATTTTCATCTTTATAAGGAACTTTTTTTTTATAAAGATGATCAGTTGAAATATGTACAAGTTTTATTTTTAATTCTGAGCAGATCTTTGCCAATATCAAGGGTAATTGAGAATTTGCAAACTTTGTTTTTAAGGGTTTTTTTTCACAAAAATCAAGATCTGTGCAAGCAGCAGAATTTAAAATTATATTAGGTGAAATACATTTTATTTTATCTTTTACATAATTTAGATTTTTTAAAAAACTATTTTCATCTATATTTATGTACTCAACATCGGGAAAATATAATTTTTTATTATGAATATTTAATATAAATTTAAATTCTTTTTTAAGAAAATAAACAAAATTAGAACCTAAATTACCTGAATGGCCAAAAACTAAAAGCTTCTTTTTCAAAATGTTTGTCTTACTTTTATATTTTCAATTTCTTCTTTTAAATAATTTTCATTGATCAAACTAGTATTGTCTGATCCATAATAAAAATCTTTTTCAACTCGTTTTCCTCCATCTTTAATTTTTTTTTCTTTAATCAATAAATTTGGTAAAATTTCATAATGCTTTTTAAACTCAACTGTAAATTCTGAATCATCTTTTCCTATCATTTGCTCATGGATTTTTTCACCCTCGCGAATTCCAATTATTTTAATTTTACTTTTTGGACTGATAATTCTAGCTAATTTAAGAATTTTAATTGAACTTAGTTTTTTAACATAAATTTCACCACCAATCATATTTTCAAATGCAAAAGAAACAAATTCTACCGCATCTTTAAGTGTCAAAAAAAATCTCGTCATATCTTTATGAGTTAATGGTAGAGAGGATTTGTCTTTAAGGGATAAAAAAAAAGGTATAACTGAACCTCTTGAGCCTAAAACATTTCCATATCTAACAACTGAAAATATTGTTTTTTTTGTATTATTAATTTGTGAACAAAATAATTTGTCTGAACATAGCTTTGATGCTCCATACAAGTTAATTGGACTAGAAGCTTTATCTGTTGAAAGAGCTACAACTTTTTTTACATTATTAGCTATACTTGCTCTAATTATATTAATTGCTCCAAAAATATTAGTTTTAATACATTCTTCTGGGTTAAGCTCTGCTGTTGGAACAATTTTAGTTGCTGCAGCATGAATAACATAATCTATATTAAAGCTCTTAAATACAGAATCAACTTTTTCATTATCTCTAACGTCTCCAATTATAAATTTCAAAGTTTTATTATTCTTATATTCTTCTTGCATTCTCCACTGTTTCATTTCATCTCTTGATAAAATAATAATTTTCTTTGGTTTTGATTTTTTTAAAATTTCATTAATAAACATATTTCCAAATGATCCTGTTCCACCAGTGATTAAAATATTTTTATTATTAAAATGATAAAATTTATTTTTTTTCATGATAATTTAATTCATCCCAATTAAGCGGATCTATAACGTCCAAATCATTAGTTTGTAAATTACTTATAATTTTATTATTAAATATAAATTTATTAAAGTTTAGTATCATTTTCAGTTCATTTACTTGTCTAACACCTATTATGATTTTATCAATATTTATATCTTTTAATACAAAAGAAAATAAAATATTTGCCCTATCATTTATTTTTTTTAAATTCATTTTTTGATAAATCTGACTTAGTTTTAAATTTGATTTGATTTTACTTAATAATGCGCCTTGAAGAAAAATAGATCTTACCTGAATTTCTATATTTTTTTGTTTCAAGAATTTAAAGTATTTTTTTGCTCTTCGATCAACAGCACTGTATGGAATTTGAACAACATCGATTTTGTAGGAATTTATAATCTTCTTGAAATTGTTAAAATTATGAAATGAAACACCTACTTTTTTTATTATTTCTTTTTTTTT
>CESM01016833.1_pt1 | contig 19466 bp, 21 predicted proteins | sample 361421 | NCBI WGS metagenome assembly CESM01 (sample SAMEA2622219, study PRJEB7988) | marine metagenome | isolation source: saline water (ENVO:00002010), including | reverse complement strand
GGAGGTCGATTCGTATATGATTCCGATAAAAAGGAAGAATTGGGGGGCGATGAAAGGATACATATCACATTAGGTGATGACGATCATGTCCATTCTTTGCAGAAGGGTCTAAAGGGGATCTTCACGGCGGCCGAATTCGCAGAGATCATGAGTGAAGCCCGCTCTAGATGTTCCGAACTTAGAGAATTAGTTAATCAAACAGTAATAGGTGATTAGAATGGCAAAAAGAACTCAGAAAGCCGGAGCAACAGCAAAGTTTGGACCTAGATATGGTGTTAGTGTTCGAAGAAGAGCAGGCTCAGCCCTCAAGAAAAAGTCCCGAAATTACACTTGTCCAGTATGTCAATATCAGAAAGTAACTCGTAAAGTTTCTGGAATATGGGAGTGTAAGAAATGCTCACATAAATTTACAGGAGGAGTATGGGAGCCATTCACAAGAGCTACTGATGCCAATAACAGGATAATCCGTAGAGGCATGGAAGGAGCTACTGCTACGGATATGACCGTCATTGCTCAGCAAGCGGCTATTGAATATGAGCGTAAGTTAGCTGCAGGTGAGATTGATGCAGAATCCGAAGAAGAGTGATCAAATCACAATTTCGGTTTCTATAATACACCCTCATGCATCAGCACTTGAATCTTCAATGATTACTGAAGCAAAGGTATCTCGTGATAACAACATAGTAATGGTCAATGAATCTGCTAACCTTTTCGTAGACCTTCGTGCAAGGTGGAATACTATAATGCGAGGAATCGTTGCAGCAGACGAGGCATTGAATACAGAATATTGAGTGGGTGTAAGCATGGTTGATGACGGAGATCTCCAAAATCTATTACAAGAACTTCAATTAGTACGTTCTCAAATCCAAACTTTAGCATCTCAAATGAATGAGATTTCAGTTACTATAGAGGCATTGAAATCTCAATCTCCAGATCGTTCTGTATACAGAGCACTTGGGGGTATTTTACTTGAAGTATCTGATCGTGAGGAGTTGAATTCTGATTTAGAAAAATCTCAAAATGCAATAGGAGATCATCTAGAAAGACTTCAATCCCGTGAAAATGAGATTAAAAATCAATATTCTGAATCTTTAAAAACTTTAGAAAAATGACCCCATAAGCCATTTATTTGATGAGAGATGGTAATATGAATGATTATGATTCCAAAAATCTCTCTTTGGCAATATCTATTTTACTAGGAAATGTAGAAGGATCGGATAAAATATTGTCAGAACTGACTGTAATTCAGAGAGATTTTATATCAATGCAGAAAATGTTACTAGATGGAGAAATTTCTCAGGCCGAGGTACTTTCTGAAGAATTACTCCATCGCGCAAGATCTCCATCTGAGAGAGATATTGAGATTGAAATACGCATCAGGATAGAAAGAGCCCTACTTTCGGTTGAAAACAACGTCAAATCAGGCCAAGAATTACGTTGGTGTGTTGATCGTCTGAAGGCAATAATGCCAGGTAGTTCTTTGCATGGTGTAGCGTTACTCAATCTTGCTGCTTGGCATTCTAATAATGGTGAAATAATGATGTCAATGGCAATTCATTCTGAGATAAGTAAAGCAAGCAAACATCCTGATGAGATACGTGCATTATCTCGATTAGAGGTCTCAAGAATATTGGTGTCAATTTCAGACTTTGATCCGGCGATGAGACATCTTTGGGGTGCACGTGAAATATTTTTGAAATATAATCTTGAAACTGAGGCTCTTGTAACAAGTCTAGAGTGGTTAGATCTTGCCCTTGATGAGGTTGATCTTTCAGCACCTAGAATGGCGCAGCGTATCGAAAAAGCGAAGCCTAGAGAATCCCCAGGTCACTCTTGGGTTGCATCTAATCCGGAAGATGTCATAGAGGTAGTGGAATATATTCTTCCTCATTTATCAAAAGATGTTTCTGGATCTTTTAGAACTGATTTAGGACTTATATTTGATGCTTCAGAAATTCTTTCAAAACCGGAATGGATAGAGGTTTTAGCGGAAAAAAGTTCTGAAATTCAAGATGATAGAATTCTTGATTTGCTCCAATCATGATTCATCATCATAAGTATCTCTTCTTCACCCCAATGCAGTTTTGCAGGCATTTCTATGCACCACCCAACTTCGTCAATCTTCGGGTCCTCGGAGTCCCAACCATAAGGTTCAGGTTCAATATCGACTTTGACTAATACAACATGACCTCTTTCAATTAATGTTGAATCGATTGCAATTGCAGTTCCAAGTAATCCGGCTTCTTCCCAAACTTCTCTTAGTGCACCATTTTCAATTTCTTCTTCGTCTTCCAGAAATCCTCCAGGAAGCTCCCATCCTCTCTCTGAATGATTAACCATTAGCCAACATGTTTCTCCAAAGTCATTCCTTGGAACAACCCAGGCTATGACAAATTCCGCATCATTCATTCTCATCTACTTCCATCTTCAGCCTTATTTCTTTAGCGAGTTTTAATGCTCCCTTATCGCCTTGTGTAGCCAACCTTCTAGCAATAAAGAAAGCCTCATTAATTCTGCCAGTCTCAAAGTAAAACTTGGCTTTGTCAAATTCAGATTTTTCTTCATCCGTATCAGCCTCTAAGTCATTTCCTTTAATTTCTGGCACCGCCGCCATTTTTTCCATTCTATACAAAAATTCCATCCGATTTTCTATGGAAGGTGCTTTCCATGGTTTCTTTTTCTTTCCATCAATACCTGCTTCCATTCTTTTACGAAACATATCTCTGGCTTTAGATGACGGCATATGTGTCTGTGCTTGATCATAGCATAACCAAGCTTTATCCATTTCATTTCTACGTTCGTGGAGTTTACCCATTCTGTCCCATGCTTCATGATTCGTGGGTCTTTGGGATAATAATATTGAGTTTAATTCTAGATACATATCTTCATGTCCACCTTCTAATAGTCGTTCTAACCTTCTTGCAAATAGGATATTGGCCCTAGGGTCTCTTAAATCTAAGTTCAGGACTCTGTCTCGGAATGATTCTATCTCCTTTATTGATTGAACAGATTGCCACCATTTATCCGGATCTAATGGGTCTATTTTTAATGCTGATTCGAATAATTTTCCCCCATTATTAACTAAATCCACATCGTCTATTTGTGCTATTAATTCAGGATCTCTGCCAAGCACAAGAAAAAGATCTTGGAGTACGGATTTTACACCTGTTTGGTCTTTCCTAGCAATTTTAACATTTAGTAAAATCCTCCAATTATCTGGATGGGTAAAATCATGTAAAACTGCTTGCTTAGCACTTTGTTCTGCCCAATCAATGTTCGAATTGAGTGGGCTACTAAGAGATAGGAATTTTTCTGCCTGACTTCTGTGTCTATTGCCGAGGCTTCTCCTTGGATGCTGTAACTTAGCAGCAATATCCTTGTCAGGCAACCCTACCCCTCACAATACACTCTCAAATGGAGCACGATCTATTCCAAAAGGAATTGTAGCATCAATCCCTATTTTACTTGTAAGTCCATCAATCCCTCTACTTGGGTCAAGACTTGATCCTTTCTGTCCGGATAAAATTAATGTATCTTCATCTGGTTGCCATCTAGTCATTAATGCCCATTCAACTCTTACCGGGTCTGAGCAATCAATATCAGTATCAACAATGGTTACTGATTTCATAGATTTATGCCCCGCCAAGGCGGCTTGAATAGCGCGCATCCCATCTCCTTCTTTTTGTGGTTCAATAGCTACAACTGCAGATAACCAGCCACTACCTCCATCTGTCATATAGACATCTGAACAGGGGACAACTGCGTTAACTGCTGCCTTTATTGTAGGTGCACGCGGAAGCCCCATCAGTGTACGATGTTCAGTTTCTGCTGGTATTAATGCATGAAATATAGGCGAATCTCTATGATAAATTGAATCATATTCGATAACAGTCTCCTTCCGGACATCATCAACTGTTCCAGTAATGTCTACATATGGTCCTTCGTCATCTACTTCTAGCGTTATTCTTGCCTCCATGGCATATTCTGCATCAGCAGGGACTTGAATCCCATTAGGTAATGTTACTAATTCAAGCGGTTTACCATGTAGTCTTTCATGTAAAGCTGCTGCAACAGTCAATTCGTCAAGATTGTGTTCGAAAGACATAGCAGCAGCAAGAAGGACGACTGCATCAGGCGCATTTACTACTGCTATCCGGACTTCTTCTCCATTAGCCTGTGCTTTATCAGTCATAGTTCTTAGATGTCTGGGGACGAATCTTGAGACCGTATGATTTGAATCTCTAACAAATTGTCTATGAAACGACATATTCCGAATTCCTCCATATTGTGCGATGATTACAGAAGCGGATTGATAACGCCCCCTATCTTCTTTGTAGTGCCATGGTATTGGCAAAGATTCTAGATTCACCTTTTCTTGCTTATTTGCCATTACAGGCGCTGAATCTTTTTCAATTATATGAGGCTCAGAAGGATTTTCCATGGCCCAAGCTAATGTATCGATTAATTCACCAGGTGTTATTTGAAATAAATTACATAATCTATCTCGAGTAAGGATATTGACTGCTGCTTTTTGCCCTGCAGATTCAATAATATTCTCAAAAACCAAGGGTGTATGTTTAACAGAATTAGATTCTTCATAAATTCCATGAATTGCACTAACTTTACTAGTAACAATTCCAGTTCCCGAGAGCAGGTCTCTGAATGCCATCAAGTAGACGCACGGCATCATAAGTTTGAATGTTAGTGATAGAAGAGCGGTTGAACCCCTCACCTAGGGTGAGTCCGTCACTCTCTTATATGGGAGGTAGGTCGGCGGGGCGTTCCTTTGAGGTGATTGTGTTTGGGTCGTGGACTATTCTCTGGACCAAAGATGAAGAAGGATCGTAAGAAGTCTCGCTGGAATGAACGAAAATTCAAGAATCGAGAGACTAAGAGACGTCAAGGAGGCGTACTCAAACATGATCCATTACGTGGATCCACTCAGGCAAAGGGAATTGTAATCGAGAAAGTAGGTATTGAAGCAAAACAACCTAATTCTGGGATCCGTAAGGCTGTCAAGATTTCTTTGATTCGTACTGGTAATAAACTCACTGCTTTCGCTCCAGGTGATGGAGCAATTTCCTTCATAGATGAGCACGATGAGGTTCTAGTTGAAGGAATAGGTGGGAGAATGGGTCGTTCATATGGCGACTTACCCGGTGTCAGGTTCAAGGTAATCAAAGTCAATGGAGTTTCTTTAGATGAAATGGTCAGAGGCCGAAAAGAGAAACCAATCAGGTGATTTCATGTCAGATACAGATTCTCAGCAACCATCTCCAATCGCTGGCATTGGAACTATGGTTTTTGGAAAATGGGATGCTACTGAGGTTGTATGCGGAGACCCTGGTCTTGCCCCATACATCAATTTGACAACAATAGGAACCCCTCACAGCGGAGGCCGTCATGCCAACGCTTGGTTTGGAAAGGCGAAACTATCAGTTATTGAGAGATTCATTAACAATCTAATGCGTAGTGGAAAATTTAGTGGTAAAAAACAACATTGTGCTAAAGCATTCGAATCAGCTCTTGACAGTATATCGGAGAGGACAGGAGATAATCCTCTTCAACATTTTATTAATGCAATTGTCAATTCTGCACCTTGTGAAGAAACAACTAGAATTAAATTCGGAGCAGTTAGCCAACCAAAGGCAGTAGATTCATCTCCAAGTCGAAGATTAGATGTTGCTCTTAGGAATTTATCCAAAGGCTGTGCTTCTGCAACAGCAAAGAGTACTAGGACTCTAGAACAAGGAATTATTTCAGAAATCAATAAGGCAGCTGCAGGAGACGTTAGTTCGTTTGCAGTTGGTAAGAAGGATGAGATCGAACGAATAGCAGCATCTGCTCGTTGATCATAATTTTGATTATTACTTAGGCTTGTATCACGTAGTGATACAATTGGATTTATGAACCAATGTCAGGTCGCTGCCCTATCCAAAGGTGGTTCAATGGGTCGTAAAGAAGATAACATCGCAAGAGCGGTAGAAGTTATGAAGCAAAGAGAACGCATTCGTAATCTAGCAATTGCAGCACATATTGATCATGGTAAAACAACACTTTCTGACAATCTAATTGCTGGCGCTGGAATGATGTCTGAGGACTTGGCGGGAAAGTCTCGAGTTCTTGATTTCGATGAGCAGGAAAGTGCACGTGGTATCACAATTAACGCGGCTAGTGCATCAATGGTTCACAAAGTCGGTGCAGATGATTATCTTATCAATCTCATAGACACACCTGGACACGTTGATTTCGGTGGTGACGTAACTCGAGCCATGCGTGCTGTTGATGGCTGTATCATTCTCGCTTGTGCAGTAGAAGGGACAATGCCACAGACAGAAACCGTTGTGCGTCAAGCATTGAAAGAGAAGGTGCGACCTGTTTTATTCATAAACAAGGTCGACCGTTTAATCAACGAATTACAAATTGACGGACCCGAAATGATGAAGAGATTCGAAAAGATCATTCTAAAGGTGAATAAATTAATTTCGACTTTCGCTCCAGAAGATGTAAGGAAAGATTGGCAGGTTTCAGTACAAAATGGTACAGTTGCTTTCGGTTCGGCCTACTACAACTGGGGTATGTCTATGCCTTTCATGGCAAAATCAGGCCTTAACTTCAAGGATATCTTTGAGCATTGTGCTTCAGATGATCAGAAAGGTTTGGCAAAGAAGGCTCCAGTTCACGAGGTCCTTCTGGATATGGCGGTGGAACAATTACCATCTCCTTTAATTTCTCAAAAATATCGAATTCCTAACATTTGGCAAGGGGATTTAGAGTCTACTGAAGGAAAAGCCATGATGGAATGTGATTCTAGTGGCCCCCTCTCTCTTATGATAACTAAGATTTGGATGGATCCGCACGCTGGTGAAGTTGCTGTTGGCCGAGTTTACTCTGGTTCCATCAAGCATGGGGAATCACTCTGGGCAATTGGTGGTGCAAAAGCCGAAAGAGTCCAGCAGGTAGCTATGATGGTTGGAGGTGACCGTATACAAGTTCCTGAGGTGACAGCAGGAAATATTGCAGCAATTACTGGTATACGTAGTGCGGCAGCGGGAGTCACTATTGCACGTGATAAAGATGCAGAACCATTCGAGGCAATACGACATTACTCAGAGCCCGTAGTTACTGTAGCCGTTGAACCAAAGGCAATGAAAGATTTACCTAAATTCATAGGGGCTCTCCAGGGTCTTGCTAAATCTGATGCTTCTTTACAGGTTAAAACAAACCAAGAAACAGGAGAAGCTCTTCTTGCTGGAATGGGTGAATTGCATCTTGAGATTACAGTTTATCGACTTGAAGAAGAACAAGGGATCAAAGTAAAGGTTAGTGAACCAATTGTAGTTTACAGAGAATCTGTCGAGTCGAACAACAGTGGCCGAGCATTTGAGGGTAAATCTCCAAATCGGCATAATCGCTTTTACATAGAAGCAGAACCACTTTCGCCAGAAGTCGTCCAAGCTCTTCGTGAGGGCCACTTTGGAGATGGGACGATTAGAAATAAGGATTCTAAATCCGTTGGTGATAAATTTGCAGAATTTGGAATGCAAAAAGATCTAATGCGTAAAATTTATGCTATACATGGAACAAATGTTTTGGTGAATGATACAAAGGGTATTCAGAATCTACATGAAACCAGGGAATTGATAATTGAAGGATTTAATGCTGTTTGTAAGAAAGGGCCAGTAGCCGACGAGCCTTTGATGGGAGTAATGCTGAGGCTAGTAGATGCTAAACTTCACGAGGATGCAATTCATCGTGGCCCTGCTCAAACAATACCTGCAGTTAGAAATGCATGTAAAGGTGCTCTAATACGTTCAAGACCAGTAATTCTTGAACCTATGCAAAACCTTCGTGTAGATGCTCCTAATGATGTAATTGGTGGAGTTACTAGGGAAGTTACGAACAGACGTGGAATAATTGAGGATATGCCTGTTGATGGAGGCACAGCCTCTGTTATCGGTAAGATGCCAGTTGCTGAGACATTCGGATTTTCAAATGATATACGTGCTGCCAGTCAAGGACGTGCTGTTTGGAATACTGAAAATGCAGGTTTTGAAATCCTACCAATTTCTTTGTTTGATAAGACAGTAGGTGAGATCCGTGAACGCAAGGGCCTCAAACCTGAAGTTCCTGTTGAAGCAAATTATTCTGATTAGACAAAATTAATTTATTCTTACAAGTTGAAAATCGGTCATATCTCTTAGTATGTCTAAAGCAGGGCCTTGCTCTAATTTATCGAGGCAGTCATGTGCCACACGATGATGATACATAGCTCTATCAATAGCGTATTGAATTGATCCGTTTTCTTCAAGCTCTTTTACAGCAACCTCCAATTCTCCCTCGGAGTCATCACCTGTGCCGAACAATTTCTTGAAAGTTGTTAATTCATTCCCACTCTCTAAAGCATGTATGGCAATTAGAGTTCTTTTACCCTGTATTATGTCACTTCCTGCTGGTTTTCCAAGTGTCTCGGTGTCACTTGTCATATCTATGTAATCATCCATAATTTGGAAGCATAAACCAAGATTAAGTCCCCATGAGGCCATATTCTCTACGGCCTCTTTACCTGCTCCAGCAAGTATTGCCCCTGTTTCAGAACAGGTTTCAAACATTGCACTTGTTTTACCAGTAATCATAGCAATATATTCGTCTTCGGAAACCATTTCTCTATCTTCAAATTCAAAGTCTTCTTGTTGACCTTCAGCAACTCTTCTTACCATTTCTCCGATAGTGCTTACAACGTGACGTAGATGCGAGTCATCGATATTCGGGCTGTCTGCTAACATTTCAAAACCAAGAGCCAGCATGGCATCACCCGCGTTTATGGCAGTAGGGTCATCATATGCTATATGGACAGCATCCAGACCTCTTCTTATAGGGTCTTGATCCATTATATCATCATGTACCAGAGTGAAATTATGTATTATTTCTATACAGGCTCCTAGTGTGTAATGTCCTTCGTGAACGGTACCTACAGCATCTCCTACTAGGTATGGTAATATTGCGCGCAGCCTCTTCCCTCCTCCTTTGAAGAGGTGTGACATTGCTCCACGCAATCTATCTTGTTTTATCTTAGAAAGATTACTTTCAATTACAGCTTCAACCACATTTCTATGTTCTTCCAGGGTTTTCAATAAATTATCTGTAGATCCACTTTTATCTCTAATAATTAATTCCCCACACCTTATGATATTGTTCCTTGGCGAATTTATCACATCATCTATATTTGCATTTCCTCCGTCAAGAAACTCCCTGATTATTGCTTCAAACCATGGTGCGATGAGTTGGTTTTTCCAACGTCCTCTATGATCGACCATTTCTTTCAATTGTTCATTATTCAACCAATCAATAGCCTGAATCTCATTTTTATTGTAATCAACTTTACAATCCGCTTTTACAATCATAACATGGTCTATTTCATTTTCTACCCATTCATCATCCCATCTACATTTGTATTCAAATCGTCCTATGTGGTTAAATTCCCACTTTTCAGTAATGGATCTTGCAATACCTAGTTCTTGGTCTAATTTTCTTCTAGCTGCTTCCTTTATTGAATCAACATCGTTTATTTGACCATCGATGTCCAGAGGATGACTACAGCATGAATTTGCCCAAACCCTAGGGAAGGTGATTTTTTGCCCAGATCTTTGTTGTACAAGTAGACGATTCTCTGAGTCATAGATGAGTACGCTAAATGCACGATGGAGAACCCCCTCTCCTAAGTGTGATTTTAGTTTAGAAACAAAACCTATTACATTATCTTCGGAATCAAGTGCAAGACATTTTTCTTCCATCATTTCAGCCTGTGCTTCATTATACTCCGCAAGGGAATCTTGATCTGAAGTCATTGAAATCTGTTCTTGCGAAATGAATCCTACATATAATCAAAATGGACTTCTACCTAGTTCTCATGCCTCATTTACAATCTTAGTGCCTATCGTGGAACCTTGTTGTATCAATTCTATTACTCTCTCAGGTTTTCTTCCATCAATCATCCAAACATGATCAATGTCTTCTGAAATCTTCTCTGCACTGGTAACTTTCAGTTTAATTCCACCTGTGACGTCAATCTCGGAATGGTGCTTACCCATCAATATGGAACCTGATTTCCATAGATTGATTAATTCAGAGTCTGGATCCTCAGGAGGAGAACTAAGCAGTCCTTCAGCATCTCCTAGAAGAAATATTACATGTGTAATATCTTCAATTTCTTTTGCCAATCTAACCATAATGTCATCGCCAGATAGTATTCCAAAATCTTTAGGATTATCACAATTAACTACATCACCAAATGTAATCGTAATTAGACTTTCATCATTACTTCTGAATTCCGATATAGATCCTGTAAACTCGGGTCCCGTACCCTTTGCCCAATTTGATGGCGGATGACTTATTGTTGTCATATCTAAAATTTCTAGCTCATTTACAACTAATTGATTCAATTTTCGCATATCATTTCTAACTTCTTCAACAGCCTTTACTTGATCATTTCTGATAGATTCTATTCTTCCCTCTTTCAGTCGCCATTTTTTGGCTTTTAGATGTCCAAATGATCCAGCTCCATGTACAATGATTATTGAATGGCCTAAGTCATCTAATTGTTTGACCATTTTTGATAATTTCTTCATTCTTTGAATTTTTGGAGACATCAATTTACCTTTATCGGTAATTAACCCTCCACCCCATTTCATGAGTATTTTGGCCATCTTACTCATCCTCTCGAGACGGTTGACCTTATTTGTCTTTGTTAGTGAAATCATAGTCTTAATTCGACTATTGATATGTCCTATATTTCTCACCACAGGATCTACCTACGAAAAGGTCATGTTCTTGACTTATGGTTCTCTCGAGAGTTTATGTCTGACGAGTCAGAGGTCGAAATATTCCAGCGATGGCTGCAAAATCGTCTTGAATCAACATCCCAAATTACGGATGACAAAGAACGTATGAGAATAACTAAGCAGATCCAACATTCGATTCAATCATGTATTGAATATAGAGCTCGAAGAGATTTAGTTAGAGATATTGCCGATCCTTTTGTTCGCAGAGAGTCTCCTGTGAGGGTAGTTCAAGAGGGTGAAGTCAAATCTAGTATTGAAAACGAAGGTACCTGCGAATCTTGTGGTGCTAAAATGGCAGCCGATCTAGATTTCTGTCCTTTATGTGGTCATATTGAATGATCACTCTTCTTCATCTTCCCATTTAGCTCTAGCCAGAACATATTCCGGGTCGTCGTTTTCCACTTTACTGAGATATTGTGCCGGGACTGATTCAGTAAGGAATACAGTAACTCCTGCGTGCCATATGGTTTCGCCTGCAGCGTTCATCTGTGCAGTATCGACCTCAAGTATTGTTGGTAGACTATGGTGGACATGACCCGCTTCAGCAGCCGCTCGGATAGTTGCTGATAGGTGCACATGCAACCTTCCGCTAGGGGTAATTCCAACCTCCATTAAATTCTCAGATTCTTCAGGATCACATGGATAATATAGGGCATCTGGAATGTTATCAGTTGGTAAATCCATCTCAATTTCTACAGTATGGCCGTAAGTCGCACGAATGGTATTCCCTCGTATTTCGTAGCGGCCTTTGGGATCTGTTTCAGCAATTGCTGTGAAATGATGAGGTCTCAACCAATGGAATCTCTTCCCTCCATTTTTCTTAAATTGACGAATTATATCTTTAACATCTACCCAGCCATTGATATCCATTTCCAAATCAAATTTCTCAGGAGCATGCCTTAGTACTAGAGCAAGTCTCCTTGCTAGGCTATTCCGTTCACCAGTCCTCATAATAAATCGTCCTTCGCCATTACATGCAGGACATAGGTGGTCGTCTGCATAATAGCCGTGGTTACTACATTCGCGAATCATTAGAGATAGCCACATGAGATCCTCTCATGAACCCCTCGGTCTGTTCAACAGAAACTACAGGTGTGCTTTACTCAATTGTTATTGGCTTGAATCCCTTCCTTGTAGTGTGAAGGCGGTCATCGTAGACTGGATGCGTTCTCCATTCCATAGGGCTCATAAAGGAGAATTGAAGGGTGTAAGGCCTGATGATATTGCAGCCCAAGTTGCTAAGAAATTACTTTCTAGAAATAATATAGATCCTTGTTTAATTGATGATATAATATTAGGTTGTGCCTACCCTGAAGGCGAGCAGGGGTACAATCTAGGGAGATTTGTGGGACTCCTAGCCGGCCTTCCAGATTCTGTACCAGGCACTACGATAAATCGTTTATGTGGGTCTTCAATGCAAGCAATACATACAGCCACAGGAAATATCATCGCAGGATGGGGTGAGTGTTTTCTTGTAGGTGGTGTTGAATCTATGTCTCGAGTTAAGAGGAGAGGATTCAATTGGTCCCCTAATCCAATTTTAGAGGATAAATTCCCTGAAGCTTATATCAACATGGGTCTTACTGCTGAGAATGTCGCCGAATTATATTCTGTATCTAGAGAAAAACAAGAACATTTTGCTCTTTTATCTCATCAAAAATCTGATTTAGCAGCGAAAGCAGGTCATTTTGATACAGAGATTTGTCCGATCAATATAGCGGATCAGGTTATTGCTAATGATGGCTGTATACGTTCATCTACAAATCTTAAATCCATGGCTGGATTGAATCCAGTGTTCAAAGAGGATGGCACAGTTACAGCAGCGACATCTTCTCCATTAACTGATGGGGCCTCATTTGCTATTATCTGTAGTGAAAAATTTGCAATTTACCATAATCTAACTCCAATTGCAACAGTAGTGTCTTCAGCAGTTACAGGCTGCTCTCCTGATTTAATGGGATTAGGTCCAATAATGGCAACAAATCTATGTCTAGAAAGAGCTAATTGGGAAATTAATGACGTAGATATCTTCGAATTAAATGAGGCTTTTTCTTCACAGAGTATTGCCTGTATGGAAGAATTGGGATTAAGTCCTGATAAAGTCAATTTGGATGGTGGTGCTATATCACTTGGCCATCCATTAGGTGCTTCAGGCGCTCGTATAACATGTAAAGCGGCCTCCCTTTTAGTAAGAACAGGAAAAAAACGTGCAATAGCAACTATGTGTATAGGTGGTGGCATGGGTATTGCTACAGCCCTTGAAGCGTATAAAAATTAGTTATTCTTCTTCTAATGATTTTACAAGTAGCCCTTCGCAATTAGGACATCTGTCGGTCGACTTCAATTTACTGGGTATTACTGCAAGGAGACTACTGCAATCGGGACATGTAGCGTATACTTCATCTTCTGTGAGATTATTATCAATTTTTCTTCCATAATAATACCAACTAGTAAAACTAGGGTGCTTCAATCGTCTATTTTCTCTTCTCTTTACTAGTGACATTAGACCAAGCATCAGACATTGAATAAGTAATCCAACACTTGATGCAGAAATTGCAACTATAGTCCAGAATAATCCTACAATCATGTATATTCGCATTACTATATGATTGAAAATAATCATTTTATTCAGCATATCTTCCTTTTTTGCCCTAAATCCTATTGTCAGATAAAATACAAAGATGAGTGTTGATATGCTTAGAATTGCAAATGTCATTCCACCTATGGTAGTAATTAATGGCCCTGCAATTAGACATAATATTACCCAATCTGCCAATGGTGCAATCCAAATCCATAAGAAATTTCGTTCGTAAATACTCTCCTGCACAATACTTCGAAAGAGTTCTGATAAATCATCCTTGGGCAGTCGACGGCCTCATGAATAGGTGTATGTTCGGACTTACCGTGACGCGGGATACCGATGTTGATGTTCGCAGTAATGCGCTTAAAGGAAAAAGCGTACTGCTAGCCATTACTGGTGGAATTGCTGCTGTTGAATCAGTAAAGCTTGCTAGGGAACTAAGGCGCCATCAAGCTGAACTGACTGTCGTGATGAGTAAGGAAGCCACAAAAGTAATCACTCCATTAGCCGTTTCTTGGGCTTCTGGAGTCAAAGTGATCGAAGGTTGGTCTTCAGAGATGGCTCAGTTAGATAGACATGATGTGGTCCTCGTTGCACCAGCAACACGTAATACAATTTCCAAACATATTCACGGAATAATGGATTCCGAATTAATGATGGCTCTTTCTGCTGCGAGAGGTCGTGGAGATAAAATGTGTTTTATTCCATCTATGCATCAAGATCTGTTTGATGACCCAGTAACTAGTGATCTTATATCTACTCTACAAGATCAAGGTGCATTAGTCATAACCAGTGATTCTGTAGAAGGGAAAATTAAGCAACCTGATCCTGTATATATTGTGGCAATGGTTTGTCATTTGGCCAATCTCTCAAGTCGAAGTAAAACAATTGCGATAACTCTGGGAGCTAATAGAGCTCCAATTGATGATGTAAGGGCAATTCAAAATGCATCATCCGGACGGACTGGTTGGCTCATAGCGGAATATCTCCATCGATTTGGACATAGAGTTATTTGTGTTGCAGGAAAAACCTCATCTCCTCCATCTTTTAATCTCCCGCTTGTTTTTCGTGATGGGACACCCGATGGGATGCTTTCTCTCTGTAAAAAAGTAGCCATTGAATATAGCCCAGATGTTTGGATTCATGCTGCGGCAGTCTTGGACTATTATACAGAACCTGAAATAGGCAAGAGAGCCAGTGGATCCGAAGAGTGGAGTCTTAATTTGAAACCAGGTCCTAAACACATAGCAGAATTATCTAATCTTTCTTCTAATTCAATTCGTATTGGATTTAAACTGGAATCTGGAGTGGATCCAGAATTACTGATTGAACGTGCCCGTTTACAACTAGAAAAATATCAAATTGATGCTGTAGTGGCTAATCTAATGCAAGAAATGAATGACCCTAATTCAATCCGAGCACGTATTGTTGCAGCGGATGGAAGTATAGAAGTTGCACCTAATGATCTAGCACTCTGTGAATCAATAGCACGCATTATCTCGGCAAAATGAAGTCATTTCTAGCGTCACATTGAAGCCATATTCACAAGCGAGTCACATCATGGCGAAGCACGACAAGGCCAAGCGTGGCATTCCAGCCAAGGATGATTTTAACGCTTGGTATCCATCAATTGTCGAAATCGCTGATCTTGTTGACAAGAGATATCCAATCAAAGGAATGGATGTCTGGAAGCCTTATGGCTGGAAAGCAATGACACTTATTGATGAACTCACAAGAGATCAAATGGATCAAACCAACCATGAAGAATACAATTTCCCTCTACTCGTCCCCGAAGATCTTCTTGAGAAGGAAAATAGGCTAGTTTCTTTACTTAAAAAAGCACGTGAAGAGGATGTTGATCCATCGGAATTGAGGATGGATGAAGAAGATGCTGGATTCAAAAAGGAAGTCTATTGGGTTAAACATGCGGGTGAAAATAACCTTGAGATTCCTATGTTTCTTCGTCCAACTAGTGAAACTCCAATGTATACACTTTTCTCTTTATGGATTCGCTCTCACGGAGATTTACCATTGAAAACTTTCCAAATTGTGAATACATTCCGTTATGAAACAAAACAAACAAGGTCTTTCATACGGGTCCGCGAGATACATTTCTTCGAAGCTCATACAGCACACAAGGATCAGGCAGGCGCTGATGCACAGATAGATGAAGATGCTCGGATTGTACAGAATTTACTCCATGATTTATGTTTTCCAGCCATCGTAAGTAAGCGCCCTGTTTGGGATACATTCCCTGGTGCTTGGTATACTACTGCTGTTGACATCATGATGCCAAATGGACGTACCTTACAAGTCGCTACTTATCATCATTATAAGGACCAATGGGCAAGGGCTTTTGACATCAAATATGAAGACGCTGAGGGGAACTCACAATTCTGCCATCAAACTACCTTCGGAATGTCTGAGAGGATGTTGGGTGCTGTAGTAGGGGTGCATGGAGATGATGCAGGATTGGTTTTCCCACCTAAGGTCGCTCCAATTCAGATTGTTCTTATGCCAATAGCATCTCATATTGATGAAAAGGTCATTCCTAGTGTCAATTCTTTAGCTAAGAAGTTGAAGGATGCAGGATTCAGGGTGAAAGTTGATGATCGAGATCTAAGGCCCGGTGCTAAGCATTATCATTGGGAGATTAAAGGAGTTCCCTTAAGGTTAGAATTAGGCCCTCGCGATTTAGCGGCAGATAAATTTGTCATGTCTTTACGAACAGGTGGTAAGGAGGAATTCCCTATATCTTCTCTAATTGAAAGTGTTTCTAATGCTCTTTCTAGTATAGAATCTATACTTCGTTCTAAATCTCAAGAATTAATGAATAGTAAAATCACTAGATTTCCTGGTGTTAGTAAAGAATCAGGTGACTGGCAATTACTTGGAGAGATTGAGGATGGAATGGTATACGAACTTGCATTCGATGGGAATGATTCTGATGCTGAGATAATAGAGAAAGCTACTGGACTTGCCTTCCTTGGTGATTGTATAGATCCTTTTGAAAGCCCTCAACCCTGCGCAATAACAGGTAGAATGACTACAAGAAAACAGTATCTTGCTCGAATGTATTAAATCCCTCACACTAGAAAATCATTCTAGTGCCTTTTGGATCTGCTCTATTTGTTCTACAAGATCAATATATTCCGTATAACTGGCTACCGCCAAAGATGCCCCCACTAGTATTGCAATGAGTAGTAGCTTCTTCCATAATTTCTTCTTATGTTTTATTATTGGGTTTATTTCTGGCGGCGGTATGATAGATTTAGGCACCTCAACTTCATGATTAGAATCTCCATTTGACTGATTTATAGAATCTGTAGGTCTCTCTGGTGCAATAATCCCCATCTCTTCAAGAGCTTCTCTACCATATATCGATTCAGCCATTTCATATAACTCATCATCTAGTTCTAATTCATCAGGTCCGATGTCCCCATCCAGAAGTTGTTTCACACGCTCAAAGTCTGACATCGTTCGATGCGCCATCAATGGTATTATTGAATCAAACGCTACTAAGTGGTCAACATTAGTCGAAAGTAGAGTACTATATCTCACGGCAGCAGTCTGCAATACGCTCAATAGTTAGTCCCATTAAGTTCAGTAATTCCTCACTCTCACCACTTTCTCCAAAGCGATCTTCAACTCCAATTTTTACTACTTTAGTAGCATTACTAGTAGATACAAACTCGGAAATAGCAGATCCGAGACCACCAATAACAGAATGATCTTCTACAGTAACAAAGCCCTTGACTTCTTTAGATAGTCTATTTATTAGTTCAGTGTCTAATGGCTTAATTGTATGCATATCAATTACTGTTGCTTCTATTCCTTCTTTGGAAATTAGTTCAGCAGCGGACAAGGCTTTGTGAACCATGACGCCACAGGCAAAAATTGCAACATCCGCTCCACCTCTTAGGATAGATCCTTTACCAATTTCGAGATTTTTCACACTCTTTTCATCATATAGTCTGGGTGTTTTGTTACGAGCAGTCCTCGTATATGAAGGAGAATCGTGATCAATTAATTGTTTAGTCAATTCTCTTGTAGAAATGTCGTCAGAAGGATGCATGACCGTCATTCCAGGGATGGTCCTATAGATGGCTAGGTCCTCTATGGACTGGGCACTACTGCCATCTGTACCTGTATGGATGCCTCCGTGGCTACCGCAAAAATGCGCAATTAATCCAGGTCTTGCTACTCCATTTCTTACTTGTTCAAATGCTCTTTCCGAAAAAATCGCAAATGTACTTGCAAAAGGTACCTTACCGCATGATGCAAGACCCGCCGAGACTAAAACCATGTTTTGTTCTGCAATACCCAAAGAGATAGTTCTTTCAGGGTATTCTGCTCTGAAGTGGCAAGATTTAGTAGATTTACCTAAATCTGCCTCCAATACAACAACTCGTGGATCATTAGCCAAATCAAGTAATGCAGAACCGTAACCGTCTCGACTTGCTCCACCAGACGAAGGCGCACTCATGACAATTCCTCCAATGCCTTCCTTAACTCTTCATCATTTGGCGCTTTTCCATGGAATGAGGGGTTATTTTCCATAAATGACACTCCTTTTCCTTTTACTGTATGAGCAATAATTGCGCAAGGTCCTTTTGTATGTCTAGACCAATTTAATGCATCAACTATCTCTGACATATGATGACCATTAATTTCTCTTATGTTCCATCCAAAAGACTCTATCTTTTTTGCAATGTCGCCTATTTCCATTTGTACATCTACAAAATCATCATTCTGAATTCTATTTCTATCAACAATTAGATGTAAATTATCTAATTCATGATAATTTGCTGCCATAAGGGCCTCCCATATTTGCCCTTCTTGTGTTTCTCCATCTCCAACCATAACCCATGTCTGGAATGATTTATTATCCATTTTTGCAGCTAGTGAACACCCAATGCCGAAAGACAAACCCATGCCTAGGCTACCTGCAGAAAAATCAACTCCATTGGTCCATTTCATATCTACATGACCTTGACAAACAGATCCAAGTGTTCTGAACCCATCAAGGTCTTCTTGCATCAAAAAACCTTTTTCTTTTAGTATAGAATAAACAGCGGGACTAGCATGACCTTTACTCATTATGAAGCGATTTCGATTTTCATCATTTGGATTATTCGAATCAACATCCATTTGTGTCCCATACAATCCAACAATTATATCAATAGCAGATAGTGAACCACCTGGGTGTCCTGCTCCTGCTTTATGGATCATATCTACGATAAGTCGTCTACATCTCTTCGCTGTCTCTTCGAGCTCTATCACAACGTTTTCGGAGGCAGACACATGACCCGCTGCAGACAGTGGCTATTGATGATTTCCGGTTTAATACCTCTACTTGTTTTTTACATGGATTGAATAACATTGACTGACTGCGAGTGCCTAGAGGGGCGATCTCAATGGTTGATTCGGTGACACTTGGAGGCACTAAGGATTGGCAAACTCGCCTCTATGATATGAGAGTCCCATCATCAATATCTAATGATGAGTTACTTTTCTCAGCCTATTCCCAATTAGTTAATAATGGTCGAATAAATTCCGAAACCGGTCTCCTTCTTCTCACTGAAGCAGATTTCTTCCCGCTTACTAGTCTTGCGAAAATGGTTAAAGAATCAAGATTTGGTAAGCAAGTTTTCTTTAATGAAAATTTACATGTTAATACAACAAACATATGCGTACTTGCTTGTCGGTTCTGCGCATTTAGAAAAGGAGCACGTCATTCTGAAGCATATGAGTTAAGTGTAGATGAATATTTACACAGAATTGAACCTTATTCATCTATAATTGATGAAGTTCATTCTGTCGGCGGATTACATCCTTCTTGGAATATTGATCATTATGAAGATCTTTATCAAAAAACTAGATCTAGATTCCCTCACATCCATATTAAATCTTTGACAGCGGTTGAAATTAAGCATATTGCATCTAGATCAAATCTTTCAGTTAAGGAAACTCTAGAGCGTTTGGTAAAAGCGGGATTGGGTTCAATTCCAGGAGGTGGTGCTGAGATCTTAGTCGACTCCGTT
>CESM01006415.1_pt1 | contig 19475 bp, 10 predicted proteins | sample 361421 | NCBI WGS metagenome assembly CESM01 (sample SAMEA2622219, study PRJEB7988) | marine metagenome | isolation source: saline water (ENVO:00002010), including | reverse complement strand
ACGAGTTATACCTCGGCCTGAAATATCGATTGTCTCCCCTGGACTAGTAGATGGATTGATTACAATTTCAAGGTCCTTACCATCAAGATGAGGAATCCGAAATGTTCGACCTTGAACAAGATCGCCGAAACCAACTGGAAGAGCCATCAACAAATCCGCGTCTGATCTTTCAAACCATGGATGATTAGTTACTGAAATCTCAATGTAGAGGTGGCCATTCGTACCTATTCCATTAGCTGGAGGCTCCCCTTGACCTTGCATCCTCAGGCGCGTCCCCTCAGGGACTCCTGCAGGTACATTGAATCGGATTGTTCGCTCCTTTCGAACGCGTCCATCCCCCTTACAGGAACGACATGGATCCTTGATGACCCGTCCCGAACCAGAACAATTTGGGCAATCTACAGCTGTCTCTTGGAGGAAGGGGCCAATCCTCTGCGTCTGGGTTATTCGGCCCCTGCCCTCACATGTTGAACAACGAGAAATCGAAGATGAATCAGCGGAACCACTGCCCATACAAGGTTCACAAGTAACAAGAGATTCGATTGTAGCCTCCTCTTCTGAACCATTGAACATCGCTTCGAAAGAGATGCGATGTCGAACAAGCAAATCACTACCCTTCGGTTCACGGCGCCTCTGCCGCCCGCCCCCGAAGAATTGCGTGAAAATCGAGTCAAGACCATCGCCGAAGATATCCTCGAAGTTGATGTTCACCCCTTGGAATCCACCACTGAATGGATCGCCCCCTGGACGATTATGACCGAATGTGTCATACTGACGGCGCTGATCTGAATTAGATAAAATCGCATAGGCCTCCTGAACCTCCTTGAATCTTGCCTCTGCCTCTTCATCATCCGGATTCTTGTCAGGGTGGTACTTTCTCGCAAGTGAACGGAATGCTTTCTTGAGTTCCTGATCCGTTGCCTTCTTGTCAACACCAAGGACTTCGTAGTAGTCCCTCTTCTCAGACATGAAGCACTCCCCGTGCAACGAGGTGAAGGCACCCCCTTTCAACCGTTCCCGGGCTCAAAGAGCAAAGGCACCACACTTTGGGCAGTAGGGATCATTGTCCACCATTGCCGAACCACACTCGACGCAACGCCTTAACGCGCGTACTGGCTCACTATTTTGAACTGGATTAGCATCAACCTGTGCATCAAGGTTCGAAGGTGATGGATCATAATCCTGGCCACGGATAACTCTCACTTGTGGAGCAGATGCCGTAGATTCAACACCAGGGGATGAACGTGTCTTACGTTCGCCCTTAGACATGGATTCTATTTGTTCCATTGCTGCTCTCTCCCTAGCCCGTGCTAACTTAGAGAGGGCTCCCCTGACTAAGCCATCAGATTCCTGTGGAGGAGTATCCTTCGTGACTCCTTTCACGCTCTCTACAGGACCACTCTTTCCAGTGACACGCTCAGTGCTACGAACCACATGCTCTTGTTCAAGAAATAATTCGACATTCTCTACATCCTCTGATGAGGATTCAATCTCTTCCGGCTCGCCCTCTCGATTGACACCCGCAATAGATCCTTGAAGGCGCGCAGCAACCTTAGGGCGAGAGTCGACTGGCCGACGTTGGGCCTCAACCGTCAATCGTTCGTCAGCAGCATCGGCACGAAGCCATACACCCCGATCCTCGGCACGGTAGACCTTGTCAAGACGCTGAATACTCTTCGATCGATGCCATTCCATATCCTTCACGACACGAGAACGGCGGAAGAGCAGGTAACCGATTCCGAAGGATATTCCATAGTAAGCAAACGGCGCCCATGAGGTCTCGTTCAGAAGTAGCCCTACAGCAGGAGGTCCTTGATTTGAGATAATGAGGAAGATGAATGGTGCAGAGAGGAAGAGGACGACTGAAGTCCAGCGATTCTTTTCCTCCATGAGCCTGTGTTGTGACGATGCCGCTTCAATGATTCGCGCTCTTGACTCGCTCATTCGCTGGAGGAGGTTGTTTCAGCCCACCGCGGAGCAGCCCCAAACTGAATGAGATATGCAGAATCACCAATCCTAGCGGGACCCCTAGAATAAGAGAAATGTGACGGAAGCGTATCGCTTCCAATAATCCGACTAAAAGAGCAACAGATGCATAGGACATCACCAAATATAGTGAAAGATAAATTGAGCCATCGACCTCACTTGAAAGGGCAAATCCACAGATTACCGCAAGAAACCCAAACCACGGCAGGAATTCTCTTAGACGAAGACGAGAGACCGAGACACTTGCCTGCCTAGCTCGCCAGTACCCATAGCGATGACCCATCCCCCATAGTGAAGAGAAGCTCCTTCGCTTAGCCATATGGAGATACGATGCATCAGACCGCATCACCGGCCAACCAGCCTTTGCAATGCGAAGATTCAGATCTCGATCTTGCCCAACTACCCAACGCTCATCCCAACCATTCACGTCTTGAATGGCTTCAACACGATGTAGACAAAAAGCAGGAGATTCAGCAATCGAACGGCCTTTGAATCGTGCAAACTGACCACTCCCTCCAAGGGGAGATGAGAGAAGAGCCTCGATACTTGCTTCCTCCCATGACCCACCCGTAACCTCTGGAATGATTCTCGTTCCCATCGATCCAATTGACCGACCTATTTCCTCTTCAGCTTCTTGAAGATCTGCTAGCCTATTCTCCAGATGTTCAGGGGGAACCCAAGCGTGTCCAATAATCTCAAACATATGGGACTCACCATCGACCTTCTTGAGTGCGAGATTCCTTGCATGAGGGACATGAACGCCGGGATTATCGAGTAATTCAACGACTGGACCCTCACCAGACATGCTCTCACGCACATGTTGCAAAACAATCTCACGGGTACTATCGGTCGAACCCCCATCTAGCACTAAAACACGATGCTGATCACGGGTCAGAGTCTGTGAACGAATAGAACGGAGACAACGATCAAGGTGTAATTCCTCATTCAGAACGGGGATGACGGTCAACACCGAAGGTTCCGCCATGTCCTGATGCACCACCCTCTGGGCGTCAATCTTCCCCAACCTAAACAGAAACTAACACGTTTCTATGGCACAAGAGCCATGACCCGGATTCAACAGGAATGAGTCATGGCCGAACCAACTGTGTGGATTGAGACACGGATTGGAGCTCACGAGGACCCTGCGAAAATTATGGAATGTATCCACATACTCTTCCCAGACTTTCATCCTGATTCGGAGTTTGAGGTAGGAGGTTACCCTCGAAGCCAACCTTGGGTGACAATACAAGGACCTGCAAATGATTTGTCATCATTCCTTCAGAAACTACGAGACCAGAGAATTCTGGATACGGCAATGGATGCAATGAGTATGGATATCACCGACAAGTCCTCAATGTTCAGAATCTCTCGACAGGCAGCCCTAGCGGGGAAGGTTGGATTTGTGCTTGAGGGCGATTCGTCGCTCGGCGGTGACCTTCGTATATTGTTGGAACATGATGATATTCGATATTGGATTGAAACTGCTACTGACCATCCTGGTCGTCGAAATGTGCCACGTAGAATTGGAGATGAACAAGGTATGGAAATGGACGGGAGTCCAAGGGAATGGGCTGAAGAAAGATCTCAATCGAGAGATTGAATCCGTTTGACCAGCGGGAGATCGGCCTCTAACCAATCGAGTTCAGCCAAATCTTCCTTCGCAACCCAGCGATGCTCAGTATGACTCCGAAGTGCAGGGGGGGTGCCCCCCTCATACGCACATATCCAGAACTCCAATTCCACACTGGCATGAGGATACACATGGAATACGCGTTCAAAGAGCCGAATAGGCTGGATAGCCCAACCTAATTCTTCATCGCATTCCCGGATTAAGGCATCAGATACAGTTTCGCCTGGTTCCAGTTTACCACCTGGGAATTCCCAAAGGCCTTCATGACGTCCCGAAGCACGACGACTTGCCATCCATTGATTCCCATTTCGGAACAATGCCCCCGCTACCTCGATGTGAGGAGGCTGTACCACGATTGCTGAGACACGTTGCACTAGGTCCAATTGTAATTTGAAATCCATCTCTTCGGAAGGAGGCAGGTGGAGGAAAGTACAGGGTATCACCTTGTCCGCATCCTTATCCAAAGCATGCAGTGTTCTGTAGAGGGTCTCATTGCAGACATATCCGCCTGCATCATGACTCAGCTCAAGGATCGTAGACAAACCATCTTGACGTACATACTCTGAATCTACTGAACAGGAGATTAAATCCGGGCCATTCACAACGATTTTTCCATTAGACGTACGACCGGAATTATCTGCTTCAATGAATCTATTCCGATTGATTCCTTGCGATTCAATTCGCGGTACCTTGGCATCACGAGCGAGACCAAGATGAATAATCGCTGAGAAGTCACCCAACGAACCATTACTAATCATTTCAGCAACAGTACGACTCCCTGCCTCGTCGACGCTCAACCGTTGAGCAACCCATTCGATACATATTGCCCGATGCAGAGGTTGACCGCTGCCTGATTCCCGTGGACCAAGGTCAACGATTGATGAGGTTTCACCAAGAAATTCGGCGACTTGCCAACTGATGTTCTCCGACAAGCCCCCAAACACATCGAAGCCAGTCAGCAGGACACGCCGGGTCTCCATGACTCATCCCCATAGAACGGAGGATGAAGAGATTCCCCAAGAACTGGATGTTAAGGCACATCCGAGGGAGAACTTCACAAAAGGCGCCATTCATGTCACCTCATGGACGAAGGCGATGTGGGAATTGACATCGTCGAAGAACTCAGAGGTAGAGCACGGACACCGTTGAATGTCCTCCGGATTATCTGGTATGAATTCTCAGGAGGAGTCGGACCTTGGGGCGCTCTGCGACCATTAATTGCCATTGGACTTGCATTGGTCCCATTCCTGTTCTTGGGACAACACTTCAACCGCCAACATGCAAAGGCCAGAGATTGGACACTGCTCCAAGTCCCACTCCTCCTCTCTATTCTTCTGTGGCCCCTACTCTACATCTACTCAATCGTGGACGCATGGTGGCTTGCTAATGAACGGGTTGCAGAAGCAACCAAAACGATAACAGTATGAAAATCAAAACTCTTCAGGGAGATCCATTGGAGAGAACAGTTGCCCCACACCGGATGCGAAAGAAAGTTGAGTTCGAGCGAGTTGTTCCCAACGTCGAAGAGCAAGTACTGCATCCATGAACGGTAGTTCAGTTGCGTTGATGACAGTACGAATCAGTGTATCGAGGATATCCATCCGGTCCTGATCGACAATCTCAAGAATCCGTTCAAGAGACATCCCCCCTCTCGTGTCTAAATCCCCAGTAGCCTCAATCGGCCATGGATTGAGGACGTTTTCTGGGAGGATCTCATCATTCATTGCGGCCTTCTTCTCTAACTCATCTACCATTCGGTTGAGGTACTTTGAGAGAACGAGACTCACCTCAATAACAGGCATGGACATCTGATTAACGAGATGGACCATGTTCTCCTGAAGGAAAAGCATCTTCTCCGTGCTTGGAGAATCCTCAGTTGGTATCCTGTCCTCGGACATTGGTTCGCCTCTCAACGGACTTCGCCCAATGCTTCTGCGGCCTTAGATAGCTCTGCAGTCGTAAGGTAACGATTGCCATCAGAATCGAAGAACTCTGCAGCTGCAAGGAATGCGTTACGATCTGTAATTCCATGTTGCCGCATGACGTGATCAACAACACGCTCGGAAAATCGGGCTGCAGTGTTTCCACCAGTGACCTCTGTAGACGTGGAACCTTGGGAATAGGCATTCTGAGCCTGCTGCACCCGCCAAGTGGCAATCTGTTGAGGTGACCAGCCCTGTGCAGTAAGCTGCTCATCCGTCCACTGGAGTGGAGCGGGTTGACTTGGTGCTTCAACTACTGGAGGAGGAGGCGCGGCGGCAGGAGGTGGAGGAGAAACCGGTTGATTCAGGCCAGGAGGTGGAGGAGGAGATGACATCGCAACTCCAGATGGAGGAGGAGGTGGAGAGCGTGACTTTCCTTTGCTTTCCGCTTCGACAAGAGCCGTCTGCTCCTCCCCTTGGATACCGCCCTCAGAGTCATCTTCACCTTCGGAATTCATCTCTTGACGATAGAGCACAAGCATGATTGCGCCGAATATTAATCCGAAGAGAGCGGCGAGATAGAGTAAGAAAGTCACTTGTGATTCCTCAATTTGCTCCGCGAGCGCCGCGCCATCACGAGCCATATACGGCTCGATTTGAAGTGACTCAAGTGTCATCATATCTACATCGATATGGCCATCTCGAGCAACGAGACGGAAACGCTCTACCTCTGGCTCCTGGACCGTTCTCGTAGTCATATCAATCGCCGCATTGTAGGTAGAACCAGCCATGATACGGAGTTCTGTTGAAGCGCCATCAACATCGGCCCAGATACCAGGAGAAATCTCCTGCTGGATCTGGAAAAGAACTACTCCCTCCTCATCAACATCATTCAACCCCTCTATGCTAAGAGTAACATTCTCACCACCAACAGGAGACGGCTCAGACCATCGAATTACAGATGTTGGAAGGTCAATAGATGGACCAATCCGGACAAGCCTCCAAGAATCGAAGGGTTGTAACTCGGAGTTGGCAATATTCTCGTAAGGGTTACCTGCACGATCTGCCCCTGTCACCCATACATCAACGATGTAGCCTGGAAGGAGAGGTGTAGCCCCTCCATCAGTGAAATCTATCTTCCCACTCCACATTGCATTGCTCTGAATGATAGTCAAGTCAGACAACGGTGCACTACCACGACTAATCTCACTCGAACCTGCACGAACACGATAATGGAGGACAGTCATAATCGAATCATCGAACCCACTCGAATCTGTCGTGAATAGGTTGACGTTGACCTGATTTGCCTGATCGATTCTCACATCACCATTTGGAGAGATAGAATCAATCCCTGGAGGTGTACCATCTACAGAAAGTTGGAGACGCGGTGTGGTCAAGGTCTCATCAGTTGCAAGCCCAGGAAGGGCCTCGAGAATCATTGACGCATCGAGGTAACCAGACTGGAGGTTGGGAACAAGGATGTCAAGGGTGAAGTGACCATCATCTCGAGGAACAGCAGACCATGTGTTCTCAAGATCCGCTACGACAATGTCACAAGCGCCACCAGGTGCAGGAATCTGATCCTCACTAAACAAGAGGCGCCCCTCAATACGAACAACTTGGCCCGCTGCAATAAGGGCAGGTTCGCCCCCTTCACTGACAAACACATTGCGGCCTGTCGCTAGATCAACTGCTGTCAAATGGCCGGGCTCCATGTCAAAACGGAGATCGTTATCGAGGCTCCATTCATCGAATCCAAGACCGCCCCGATCATCGTGACAAGGCACAACTTCACCTTCGTTGCACGGCCAATCTGTGACTTCTACGACTGGAATGAAGGTCTGAGAACCATCAGTATCGAACTCCTCAGGGAACCACCAAGTAAGCTGGAATCTGAGGTCAACGAATAATGTGGAGGGATCATCTGACGTATCGAATGGATCAGGGCCATAAGAGGTGTAGAGATTGGATACTGCGAGGCCATCGCCTCCTGATTCGAAATCTATTGTTGTGGCACCATTAGCATCCAAGGTCACATTGCCATAGATTGATTGTCTTGGATCATTGAGATCACCTGCCAAAGCGAGTTGGATTGTCCGAATATCATTCCAACCATTTCCATCCTGAATACGAAGCCGGGCAGTGTACTGAATCCCGGGGTGGAGGGGGGTCTCATCGTCATGACCAATAATAGTACTATTCTCTGATATCAATCGAGGCTCAAACTCCTCGCGAGTAATGTAAGACGTCAAATCTTCCGTCCAGTCGGATACACCCGAACGATCCTTGTTACACGGTGACGGTGGCTCCGGGCAAACTGCATCTCCCCCAAGTGCAATGGAGTTCCCGCTAGTGTCTTGCCCAGTAACGTAGATCGATACACGCTCTTTGTGAACATTCCAAGAATCATCTATGATTCCATTGAATATGTTGATCCCTCCTGCCTGTATCTCCGGCGAACGGAACAACATCTGAGAATACTCGGATGGGTCGGGGACCTTGTTGTAGTTCAAGTCAGATTGATTCTCAATCCAATAGTGAACGGTAATCTCCTCAGGAGGATCCACTGAATCCTGAATCATGATTGAAATCGGTTGACTCCCCGCATGCATCTCAGAACCTTCGGATGGCGTCGCACCGATGACCAATGGACTGACACCATCGAGTACCAACTTCACAGTGTTCTGGTTTGAGTTGACATAAGTCGAACCATTCTGCATCGAGAAGGTTTCAACTTGGAATAGCATCCCTCCTGGCGACGACTGGAAGGGTGTCTGGAATGACATTGAATAGAGGCCATAGGAAGGATTTGTCTGATTCACAAAGGACTTCCTCTCCTCAAGTGGTTGGCCATCAAGTGTCAAGTTCTGACCTACTACGCGCATACCAAACTCACCCGGCTTTGGATATCGAGCAGTATCCTCGAAGGCGATAGTGCCGGAGAACGTGGCATTACGCCCACCACGCATCCAGTCAGAGGGAAGAAGCACCCTACCCTCCTCGTCGGTTACCTCAAGATCGCCAAGAACAATATCATTCTCGATACGCAGGTTGAGATCGGTTGTCTCATACCCATCGACCGCGAGCCCCAAATCATCTTCAAGATCGACGCGAACCTCAACACCTGACTCATCGTCCCAAGCCCAATTAGGCATAATTGGGAGGCGAATTGAGGTGATGCCCCCTACATCCTGCGAGGAGCAGTTGGCTGCGTCAAAAGAAACAAGCCCCGAAGGATCGTTCGAAATCGAACACACATTCCCGGACTCCCATGTCAACCGTGGCGTCGAACCCTGTGTGGAGAGGAGATCGACGTCGAGACGTAGGAGTGAGGTCGCAACATCTCCAGAAGCAGCACGAACAATCAGATTGCGGTGTTCACCATCTGGAACAATCGTCCCACCCTCCATCGTCGCTTCGATAACACGAGACATGTAACGATATGTGATGTCAAGATTACTCAACATCACACGACCTGCTGAACCCGCGTGGATGGCGAATATGATGTCCGTCCCACCATCCCCATTCTGGACAGCGTGAGTATTGAGAGCCGAAACAATCGCCTGATTGCTCGCGACTAAGGGGTCAGTCAATACTCCAACATGCGTATACTCCATGTCTCCATCATTACCGATATCCAAGCGAACACTTGCTGGCCAGCCTTCCTCATAATTGATTACGAGATTCTGAATTACGGGTGTGACTGTGGAATCAGTAGTCGTCATCAGAGTCCGGTACTTCAGACGGTTTCCTGATCCGTCAAAGGTACTGTTGTCAAACTGCACCTCGACATTGTTCTGGACTGTTAGCCAATTAGTGCCATTATCCGCTGAAACATGGACCTCCACCGAGGTTCCAGTTGGCTCATCCGAGAGCCAAGTTGCACGGATACGACCAATCTCAGTCCCAGTCTGAACCAGTTTACTGGACCAGTCGCCTGAGGACTCATACGCTGTCGAGTATTGGACTTGAGACCACCATGCGACTGCTGTTGACCCAACAAGTTGTAGCTTCCATCGGAGAACCTCCCCGGTGTGAGTGAAATGAGTAGTCTGATTGTTTGTAACCTGTTCCCAATGAGTCCCGTTGTCAGCTGAAACCCAATAATCGACTCGATCGCCAGCGGCTGTCGCACTCCATGACACCTCCATGTTAGCAGAAAGAATTGTCTCGCCTACATCCATCGGTAGACTAACCCATGAAGAGGTCCCTGGCATTGGTGTAATTTCGTAGGCCCATCCTGAACCATACTCACGATACATCGGACTAGTAGACCAAGCATAGTAGTCCTGAGTGACGAGGCGTTGACCATTGTAGTATAATCCATATCCATTCGCACTGATTGACGTGGTGCCCTGCTGCTTAGTTAAGGTAGAACCAAGAGTTCCTGTTATCGCGTAGGCCTCCAAACGGTCCTGCTGCCAAGATGCATAACTACGGAAGTAAACATAGGACCCATTGACTACCATGCCACGCGGCGTCCCAGATGTACTGAAATAATTGTAGTAAAGTGTCGCATTACGCTCAAAAGTTCCATCCTCTGCATGATAAGCAACCACTCTGTTTAGCAGATTGTGGTTGACCCAAACTACATCCCGAGTGCGATCATAAGATATTCCAGAATAATCACCATGGTTGTTCGAGGATGGATCATGAACTGCGAGGCAAGTCCAAGTTGTAGGGTAGCGGATATCGAATTCAACAATTCGGTGATACTGCGAAGAAGTAGAAGAGTAGTACGTGGTAAGAAGACCGAAAGCACGTTCATCATCACTGATAGCCCAGTCACGAATCCCATAACCAGACCAAGTGAAAGGCAAACTAGGAAGAGAGCAACCACTTAGATCAAGTGAGATTAGGCCGTTATTCATCGAAGCGCCTTGAACCTGAGTACCGTTGTTAGCATGCAAGAGTCGCAACATCGAGTTGATATTGGATGCGCGAAGATCAGATGAAACAATCCAGTCACGATAGGTGAATGAAGCGCCGGCATAAGTCCCAGCAGTTGCAGCACTAACTGATCTCTGCTGAGAAAATCTAGATTCTGTGGCATTAGATGAATGGGGTTGACGTATCGTGAACGAAGAATTGTCTGACCAAGCGGAAGAGACAGAGGTGGTCGTCATCGAATCCAGACCATAACCATCGAACTCCATGTCCGGAGAAGCCATGCCCAAAGCAAGGTCATCTGCTCTCGGATCAACACCGTTTGATGTTCCTTCTGCCCAGTCTGCACGATTCTGTGAAATAACCTGGTTCCAACCTGTAGATGATGCACCGGAAAGTGTGACCTCTGCATCGAGGACCTCTGCACCATTGGGCAAAGTCACCATGATATTGCGTGCAGGGGAGCCCGGAGATGCAAGAGCAATCGTGCTCGTACTGCCATCAGAGAAGGTGTAGATGTGACGAGCAGCAGGATCTGCACTAACCTCTGTCGTGGACCCTAACAGTGGCACCATCGATGCGAGAACAAAAAGACAGACGAGGCCAATGGCGCTTATGCGCCCCCGGCCAACACTCCATCCAGCGTTCCCACTCATGCTACTCGATGAGCCTCATGCAACTTGAATATCACCATGCCAGGACAGTCATGTCGTTGCACGATCGTCGTATCTGATAGGGGAGCCACCGTTACCCCGAATGCCATCGAGAAGATCATCCTCAATCTCGAAGTGATCATTCAACCAATCGCCATCCGTATCATAGTTGAACGGATGAGTACCGTCCGCTACTTGGTCTCCGTCGATATCCAAGAGATACCATCCCCAAACAAACTCCCCATTACCCAGATTGGGGAGATGGTTCTCATCACCAAAGGTTCGATTCCAAGGGTCAGTCCACTCTCCAAATACAAGCTTGATGTTGTCCTCGTAGGTCTGCTCCATGTAATCTGGATCATTATCTAACACAATATGAGCATAGAGTTGATCGGTTGTATTGACCTTATTCATCCGCATGTAATTTGTATTGACTGGATTTTGCAGACAGAAGCCCAAAAGATACTCTCTGAACTGCCACCATTCCTCGATTGGAGACCCATCACAATCAAGCAGGGGTGTCTGACGGACTAGAGCCGCATTCGAGAGACTGACGTTAGTAATTCCAAAGAATTCCTGGAAATTATTGTAACGAATATACACGCATACTGCGCCACTACAGTCCCACCCTCCATCATTATCTGGGTCTTCCATTGCATCATTTGGATTAGTCGGATCCATACTAACCCAAGTCCAATCCAAAGTTGCCCTCTGAATTGATTGATCACCTTGGGAATCTGTAGACACGGTCAATGGTTTCCAATTGTCTTGACCTATCTCTTGCCAGATTACACTAACCTGTTGATATGAAGACCAATTACTGTTAGTTTCATTCCAACCATGAGCATACTCATACCAATCAGGTAGCATGTCGCCATCTGTATCATTGTCTATTGGATTACTACCATACTTGAACACCTCACGACCATCCGAGAAATTACCATCAAAGTCGTAGATTTGGTTTCCATCGACGTCCATGAAGATCCGACGACGGTCGTCCCCATCAGAATCCGAGAGGATTGGATTTGTCTGATTACGGTATTCCATCGCATTAGTGAACCAGAGGTAGGAGTTACCGGGAGACATCTGGTCCTCGACCGACCCCTCGGTGAATACACGGTCCTGCCATGAACCCTGTGCGGCAACTGGCTTTGTACTATCTCGGTCAAACCAACCATCTTCATCTGCATCATAATCAACATCGAGAGGATTGACTGGATTCGTCGTCCACCTGTAGTCATTAGCAGGCATAGTGTTTCGGTACAGCGCGTAACAGAATTCCCAACCGTCAGGTAAACCGTCACCATCTGAGTCCGGATGAGTTGGGTCCGAGATTCCCAGAAGACTGAGATTGAAATTATCCGCATAAGCAGTGTTGATTCTCTGAACACGCTCAGACGATTTGATGTCCTTTGAAACAAAGGCATTGTAGAGAGCCTGAGTAGCCTGCTCCTCTGTCATTCCCCCTTCCTGCACCATCGCATCGAGCGCATCCTGGCCGAAGGTTCTCAACGTGACACCAGCATCGATATTGTTGATTTCTGAGAACTTCCCGTAGCTGCGAGATTCATACTCACGTAGGTTGGTAAATCGTTCCTCATCATCGATTCCACCGTTGCCATTACAGTCGTAAGAATCCTCATCTGAGTCCGCATCAATATCCGTACCAGTCAAGGGATTCATACTCCAAATATTAGCATCAAGGTCCCACTCGGTAAACCAATACTCATACCCATCCAACATACCATCATCATCGGTGTCAGGATCGTTGGGGTCAGTAATCCCCAGTAAGGTCGCGAGTAGAGGTGGTGCAAATCCACTAGTCTGCCAATCATTATATTGCGATATTGCGATTGATGCGCGACCTTCCTTACTAAACAAAATCCGATAAATTCGACTCGTGGCTTCATTTGGATCAACAATAGCTGCCTCTTCCCACATCTTGGGAGCATCGGGTGGAGCAAGTCCGCCATTAACAGGGTTGGAACGAGTAAGGTTCAGTTCCTCTAAATCCGTTACAGCATCCTGATCTCCGTCGTACCCCCCATCTCCTGCGACAAGAGGATTCAATGTCCACTCCTCGTTTGTCTCATTCCAAGCGGTGAACAGGAGTTCGATGCCATCAAGAAGGCCATCGCCATCTGTATCCGCATTATTCGGATCCGTTGTTGGCCCGGTAAGGTTGTACTGTTCATCAGACATGAACGAACCAAAGGAGAGATTCCCGCCCGCACTACTCCAAGCCTGAGGAGTAGTCACAGACGGTGTAACTAGGAGGTAAAACTGTGGAGAGGATACAATAGTACTAACCTCGTTATCCTCATTTTTGATACTCGCGTACTCTTCCCAATTGGTCAAACCATCTCCATCGGGGTCACCTGCTGCATCCTCTTCATTAGCGGGATTGAGCGTCCATTCCTCACTGAAAGAATCCCATCGAGAGAACCATACTTCCCAACCATCGGGCATACCATCGTTATCTGAGTCCGATAGTAAGGGGTCTAAGGACCCCTGATCTGCAGGTACAGGCACCATAGCCTGAACACCATCGGAAGATTGCTGCCCAAAGGATGTTGTCGGACCGGAAGCCCAACTAGAATCAAACAATGTAGTTACGAAACCATCAGGATGTGGTCGACCATCCGTACTCGCATTAGCGAGTAGGATTCGATCAATAATATGGTACTCCATCCAATTATTGAGGGCCTCATCCGGCCCAATAATTCCATCACGATTGACATCGTATCCATCTCCATCCGGATTATTTAGTGCATCAGAACCATTCATGGGGTTGATACCAGCATTACTCGGAAGCCATTGACAGCTGTAACGTGCTTCCCAACCATCAGGTAGCCCATCGCCATCCGAATCAACATTATTCGGATCGACTGCAGTCCAGTTGGCTGCTGCCTCAGCAGTCTCTCCACGTAGTGGATCGCCCTCGAGACGTATCTGATTAAGGATAATTTGCCAATTGTATTCACAGAGATTCGTCAAACCGTCCCCATCGGCGTCCTCATCGGCGTCGGCCGCATCAAAGGGGTCGAGAGACCAATCGTTACCCCCGGTGAAGTCTGCACCAATCCACCGGCGATTTTGGATTTCCCAACCGTCAGGCATACCATCGCCATCCGTATCCGTATTACTCGGATCAGTGGGCAAATCTGTACCGCCAGAACTTCCGGTGGAAATCCAGCCGTTAAGATACACTGAGGCAGCAGCCTGACCTTTAGAATCGTCACAGAGGTAATCCCCATTCAGGTAATAGCAGGTGAAGTTCGTATCAGCGTAGAACCATCCCCAGTATTCTGAGCCGTCAGAAAGGCCATCCCCATCGGTATCAGTATTGAGCGGGTCAGTCCCGTTGAATCCCTCTGCAGTAGTTGCAATGAACCGGTACTCATCGAGATTGGTCCAAGGACGGTCAACGTAATTGGAAGATGGATCAAAACGGACACCATCGTTGTCACGGTCCAAGTCACGGTCATATGGATCGGTTGGATCTAGATCATACGCGAACTCCCAACCATCTGGCATCCCATCCTCGTCAGAATCGTTAGAAAGTGGATCTATCGGAGCAATATTTGCAAAACGCCCTGGATTGATGCCTGCATAGAGCTTAGACACGTTGTTCATAGTGCCGAGAGCGAGACTCTGAATCGGCCCTGGAATCCGAGTATGGCCCTCTTGAATCCCGAAAATCATTGCGTGACCCCCCTCCAGGACCCAGGTTCCGGCGGCTGAACCCACGATGATCTGATTATCGGCAATCAAAATCGAACGGATATCGTTACCTCCATCCTGATCGAGATCTACATTTTCCATTCGTTCACGATTGAAAGCGTTGAAGGGATCATTCGGGCCAGCCACTAAATCGTAAGCGTGAAGCCCTCCAGCAGTACCAACCCAGAGTATCTGTTGGTTGGTAATCTGCCCATCTTCGTCACGAGGCCCATCAATCTCGAGAACATTCACAATCGCGGATTTCGAGGTATTGAAGGGATCAGCTGGTCGAACAAACTGTTCGGCTGTCACATTATCGAATATCCAATAGGGCTCAGCACCCCCTTGGAGATCGCTAGTATTCCAAGCGAGGAGACCATGGCTACTACCCACATAGAGAACCTGTGGAGCGCCTGTAACGGAAACATGAGCGGCAGAGAGTAGACGAGCACCTCCAAAATCGGAAAGCTTGGACTCCAGTTCAACGGAGCGTTCTGCTGAACCAATTTGCCCGGTTGTTTCCACAGGAATAACCCAAACCTCGCCATTTGGTCCACCTCCAATCATGGACATCATCGAACCGCCTAAATCCAATGGATTGAGATTTAAAATCGGGCCTATTTCGACAGATACGAGTGAATTCTCGGCTACGAGTCCTGAGGAATCAAGGGCAAGCGTGTGGAATCCGATATTTGTGCCCAACAGCAAATGTTCCCCCGTAGGATGATTCCAGAGATACATTGCGTTGAGATTGACACCTGCTGGGAGTTCAAATGAAGTGGTCTGATCAGCATCCAAATTCAATACTGAAACACCATACCTTGTCCCAAGTAAAATCTGCTGACGCTCATCCACACTGATGGCTTCGACCACATCATGGTGGAGGAGACCCGGAGAAGTTCCCTGATCATAGATGCGAATGGGTTGCAAGGCAAGGCCATGAAGAACTGACTTCAAACCTGAGCGGACGCCATATCCGTCGTCATCATGCACCCTATACTCCTGAAGATTGCTAAATGCCTCACCCAATGCGATTGTACCTAACGATGTATCAGGAGTAATCTGGCCATCTCGGTCTACATCCCAACCATCTAGGTCAGCATCTAGAATCGCATCGCTACTGTTCAATGGATCAAGCCCAAAGTAGACTTCCCAGCCATCGATAATACCATCACCACGGCGACTTTGACTTTCGAGTTGCGCGCCTGACCAATAGTAATCATCTGAATCATTGCGCAACGGATTAGTTCCGAGCCAACCGCTATTGAGATCTCTAATGCCACGATCTAAATCAGTGCAAGCTCCATCGACAATAGAACCCATATCTCCGAAGCAACGAAGGCCGTCAATCTCAGTCACCCAATCAGATGGGGCACCGTAATTGTACTCCTCTGAATTTGTGTAAGCCTCCTGATCTTCAATGACGCCATCGCTATTTACATCGAATCCATCACCGCATCCAAGTTCATAGTCAGAGCAACGGTCTGAATCGAGAAGCCCATCCGATGGATCCAGTGGATCAAATACGGAACATTCCCATGCAAAGGACGCGTTCTGGAATCCAACACCCTCATTCAAACACATGTAGACCTCGTAACCATCAGGTAACCCGTCGCCATCCGTATCAGCAACTCTCGGATCGAGGAACTCTCGAAGACCTGATTCGGTAAGTCCAGGTGGTTTCCCAGTGAGGGATTTCCGTTCACTATAACACGTATCCAATGTGTAGGGCCAACAATATTCCATGAGAGCACTGAGGCCGTCCCGATCATTATCCGATATGTTGTCTGAACCATTGGTGGCGTCGAGGCCTTGTATTGTGACAATGTCGCCACGATACGAGACATTGATCAGAGGAGAAAATAGATCCTCATGGAGGTCAGGTATCCCATCTTTATCCTGATCCGTGACGGGTGGTCCTTCACCCTCAGTATCTCCTGGGTTAACTGTGAGAACCTCTGCTGATGGGCGAGTCTGAGATGCGAAGGAAAGCCCACTAAGCATCAGAACAACGAGAAGTAGGGCTGTCTGTCGTCTTCTCACTGCATCACCTCCGGTGGTCCAATGTCTCAGGTTTCTGATTCAGTGCCTTATCATGGTGATGGAGCGGTGTTCGGACAAGGGGCACTCTCCATCAATGCAAGTGCCTGAATAATCCACTGATTACAAGGCCTTCAACCGAGTCGTTCAAGGTCCTCCTATTCGCGGCTCTCAAGGATGGAGATTGTTCACCTCGGTTCTGGAAGCCGCGGCAATGCCGCCATGGTGCGGACTGAGGAAACGACAATTTTGATTGATTGTGGATTCTCAATGAGGCAAATCGAACGACGCCTCGCGATGGTATATGCTAAACCCGAAGACCTTGATGCAATCCTCATCACCCACCACCACGGAGATCACGGCAAAAGTGCACGTGCTGCTGCAAAAAAATGGGATGTGGAAATCCATGCGAACTTTGAGACATGTGCCAGGCTCTCCCTAGACCCTGTGAATCAATGTCGAGTGTTTGAATCTCTAGAAAGGAGAGATCTGGGGCCGGACCTATCCATGCTACCTATTCCAATACCTCATGATGATGCAGAAAACGTGGCATTCGTCCTAAACGGACCTGAAGGACGCGCCGGTTTCATGACTGATCTCGGCGAGCCTACTGAGGAACTAATCAAGCATATGTCTGGATGTCAGCACATCTCGGTCGAAGCAAACTACGATGTTAACCGACTATTTGGAAATATGAAGTATCCACAGTCACTGAAAGATCGAATCCATGGGCGAGGAGGGCACCTTTCTAATCGCCAGACAGCGATGATGTTAGACCGACTAGTGCACGATAATCTAGATTCAATTGTGCTATGCCATCTTTCCTCTGAGAATAATGCTCCACATCTGGCTGAGTCGGAGGTTTTGTGCCAAATTGATGAGGATTTCAAGGGAGAGATCCAGATTTCCAAGCAGGATGGACCAGAATTCACACATTGGCTCGGGCAGCGTGCCGCAGAGCCCCTACGATGGACGTGAACCCCCTTTGGAACCGGCCTCCCTGAGAATGGCTATGTAGGTCAAGAACGGTATGTAACCCGTGGACATGCGAAGAGAGTCGCGCTCCTCCGGTGAAGCCGGAGTCAGTGAGATACTCGGAGTGACAATGCTGCTCGCCATGGTGGTCGCCATTATGAGTGCCGTCGTCGTGTTCCTGCAACCGTTTGTTATCGATCTTAATGACCAACGCGCTTGGGCGGCAGGAGGAGTTACTGCAGAACAACTGAACAATCGGCTCCTCGTTGTAGCCGACATGCCAAACGGAACCGGATTAGCCCATGAAACGGGGATCCCTGGAGGAGGAATCAATGTCCTATTCAATGTAGAATCATGGACAATAGGAGCGGACATCCATGGAAATGACCGAGTAGAAGTCCATCGGAATGGATCAGGTATCGTAATACAAAGCGACAACCGTACTGCAGAGAATGTGAGAATTACGGCAGATGATGTGATCCAAGGCACATGGCAATTGGATTCAATGCCTGCACTAATTGACGAACGTATCCCTTACACATCTACCCTACAAGTCGATGTTCTCGATCGCAATGACACAGTAATCCACAGGTGGGCTGAAATCTCCATCGATGGCCTACGACTATCCTCTCCTCAATCCCAAGGGACTTTTGATGTTGATTTATCGAATGGAGCGGTAATCAAAAATCTCCCTGGAGACGATGTGGTAATCGAACGTTTTCCTCGACTAAGCCACCGGACTACCATTGATGGAGGTCATACAGTACGGCTCGTACTCCTTGACGTAGACGTGGACCCAAACGCAACTGATCTCAACCGTAACCTCGACATGACATCTCGAGGGATACTGAATCTATTCGACGATAATCAAGCAAGAAATCTTTTCTTGCACTTTGAGGTTGGTGGCCAAAGTACTGTCGAACCGAGATATATCGACCACTGGACGGCGGAACATACCTTGCGGATTGCCACCGGTGATTTGGATGGATATTCTGGATTTGGACCTAAGGGGCCACTCAGTGGGGCCGATGGCCTAACCTTCCATTCCGATACCGAAAGCTTCGGCCTTGAGGTCATGATTCAACGGGTGAAGGTGATTCCATGAGGCGCGACCTGAGGCAGGAGAACGAGGATGCTGTAACTGCGGCAGTCGCTACCGTTCTCCTCTTCGCCATCGTCCTCAGCATCATATCTGGAATGATGGCGATGATTGTCCCAACGATGGCCGAACTTCAGGGAGCTGTTGACCGTGAAACCATGGAAGGGCAGTTTACAGATCTCGCTCAAGAAACTGTCCGACTCTCAGAAGCAGGCCTCCCTGGAGATCGATCTGAGATGATGATTCAGCCACATACAGGGGATGTCAGTTGGAATCTACGTAGAGGAGGAACATGGTATACTGCAACGCTGGTTGAGGACCAAACCTTACGCCTCAATAGCATGAACGATTTGGATGCTGTGATTGAACACCGATATCCCGGTGGAGACCTCACCTCAATGTGTCTAACAGACCTCCGAGCGCACATTGATGCTGAACACCGACACATATCACCACAGGCTAATGGAAAAATGTTGGTGACACCAGTGGCATCCTTACAGACTTCATTGGAACGCGTTACTGTCAATGATGGAGTAGATACACATCGAATACGAGCGGGT
>CESM01015769.1_pt1 | contig 19485 bp, 17 predicted proteins | sample 361421 | NCBI WGS metagenome assembly CESM01 (sample SAMEA2622219, study PRJEB7988) | marine metagenome | isolation source: saline water (ENVO:00002010), including | reverse complement strand
TCTTCATTTTGAGATCCAACATAGGTTTGGAACACTTAATTCAGGTTTTTATAATCTATTCGGTTTAGATAATTCACAGATTAGGTTAGGTTTTGTTTACGGGTTAAAAGATTGGCTTAATCTTGGTATTGGTAGAAGTTCATTAATCAAAACAATAGATCTTTCAGCTAAAGTTAGATTAAAAAAACAGACTAAAGGAATTAATAGCTTTCCTTTCACTATTGCAACTAATTCATCTATGTTTATTAAGCAGTTTAGATCTTCAGATATTAAAGAGGAATCATTTCTTTTAAGTAATCAATTAATCTATTCACATCAACTATTAGTTGCATGTAAGATAAGTAGAGGTTTTTCTTTTCAAATATCACCTACTTTTCTTCATTATAATTTAGTAGAGAATACAGAAGTAAATGACAGAATATCATTAGGATTTGGAGCAAGGAAGAAACTGAATAATAGAGTTTCAGTAAATGGTGAATATTTTCTGCAGAATAAAAATGATATATACAGAAATGTTCTTTCTTTTGGATTTGATATAGAAACAGGCGGTCATGTTTTTCAGTTACATTTAAGTAATTCATCTGGCATGATAGAGCCATCATTTATTCATAATACTAATGGAAATTGGTTGTATGGTGATATATACTTTGGATTCAATATCTCAAGAGTTTTTACAATTAGAGAAAATTAATAGTTATTATATGAAAATATCAGAGTACGATATTGCAATTGCTGGTGGAGGAATAGTAGGTTTAGCAACTGCTTACCAGATTCAAAGAGAGTTTCCAAGCATAAAAATAATTATACTTGAAAAAGAAAATGCACTTGGCCTTCATCAAACAGCTAAAAATTCTGGAGTTATACATTCAGGGTTATACTATAAACCCGATTCTCTTAGAGCTAGAAACTGTGTGCAGGGTCGTAAAGAATTAATAGATTTCGCTAGTAAATACAATATTGATTATGAGATTTGCGGCAAAATAGTTCTTGCTACAAATGAGGATGAAGAAAAAAGTCTAGAGGTATTAAAATTGAATGGAGTTAAGAATGGATTAAAGGGTTTAAAGATACTTAGTCCAGTTGAATTTAAAAAGATTGAGCCAAAAGCTGAAGGTATAGCTGCTCTTTTCGTTCCAGAATCTGGCATTATTGATTATAATATGGTTTGCAATAAATTAGCAGATTTGATTATTAATATAAATCCTGATAGCAAAATTGAACTTAATTGCGAATTGTTAGAAGTTAAAGATGGCTATTTGTTTTCAACAAATGGAGTCTTCAAGACAAGGCATAATATTTTTTGTGGAGGTTTATTTTCTGATAGACTGGCTAAGAAAGACAATGTTAAATTAGACATGAAGATTGTAGGCTTTAGAGGTGATTATTATCGACTTTCTGATCAAAAAAAATGTAAAGTAAGGAATCTTATTTATCCAGTTCCTAACCCTAGATTTCCTTTCCTAGGAGTGCATTTTACGAGAATGATTAATGGCGATATTGAATGTGGCCCTAATGCTGTGTTTACTTTTAAGAGGGAGGGGTATAGAAAAACAGATTTTTCATGGAAGGATACTATTGATGCTCTTAGTTTTATAGGTACTTGGAAGTTGTTCATAAATAATTGGAAATTTGGTTTAAATGAGTATCGCAGAGCATTCTCAAAATTTTTATTTTTGAAAGAACTAAAGAAAATGATACCAAGTTTAGAGATGGATGATATTATTGAGCATAGGAGTGGGGTTAGAGCTATGGCTTTAGGATATGATGGAAAAGTGATTGATGATTTTAAGATAATTAAAAATCAAAATAATATGCACGTACTTAATGCGCCTTCCCCTGCTGCAACAGCTTGTTTAGCTATAGGAAGAGAGATAATGAATAAAGCTGCATCTGATTTTAATTTAAAAAGTTTAAAATGATAAAGTTTCTAGGAATATTATCAACTAAAAATAAAGTAACAACAAAAAAAGCTGCTCGATTACTTGTTGAAACACTTGATGAGGCAATTGTACATGGTTTTGTGGAAATACAGGATTTTCTTAATAATAATAATAATTTAGAGGGAAGTCCAAATTTAACAGTTAAAGATATCAGATGGTTTAGATTAATTGTTTTTGTGGGTAATCTAAAAATAATTTCTGATTTTTTTGATCATGATAATGCTGAAGACTTATATAATAATTTACTAGACTATATGGCTGACAAGATGACTGGTGATAATGAGATTGCAATAGAACAGTTAAATGATTATGCTAGCTATTTAGATGAGTTACTTAGAAGATCAGACAACTGTATTGAAGCAATGGCTACTGCTATTTTCGATAAATACAATATCAATGAATTTCAAGTTAATCTATTTAGAAGAAAGAATGAACCAAATCCGGTGTTGTTTCAAGAACTTAAGAATTTGATGGGACACTTCATATGGAACTGGGAGGACTATCTTAATAAGAATAAGATTATTAAGGGTTAGATCCCAGTATAATTCATTGGTGTAATATTGAGTAGTTCTTTCTTAATATCATCAGAAACATCTAGTTTTGATATAAAATCTGCTATTTCTTCTTTTTTAATTTTTGTATTAGTTCTAGTTAACTCTTTTAGAGTCTCATAGGGGTTTACGAAACCCTCTCTTCGAAGAATAGTTTGAATTGCTTCTGCAACTATATTCCAATTATTATCTAAGTCTAATTTAATTGCATCATTATTAAGTAATAATTTATTTATTCCATTACTTAATGAATTAAATGCAATAATTGTGTGTGCAAATGGAACGCCAATATTCCTGAGAACTGTGCTATCAGTTAGGTCTCTTTGTAGTCTAGATACGGGCAGTTTACGAGTTAGGAAGTTAAATACAGAATTAGCCATTGCTAAATTACCTTCGGCGTTCTCAAAATCAATAGGATTTACTTTATGTGGCATAGCTGATGACCCTATCTCTCCTTTTTTTATTTTTTGTTTAAAATAATCCATGGAGATATAGGTCCATATATCACTTGAGAAATCTATGAGTATTGTATTAATCCTAGCTATATTATCTAATAGTGCTCCCAGATTATCATAATGTTCAATCTGCGTTGTTGTTTTTTGTCTTTTTAATCCAAGCGCAGAACTTGTGAAATTATCTGCAAAGTTTATCCAATCAATTTCAGGATAAGCAATATGATGTGCGTTAAAATTGCCGGTAGCTCCTCCAAATTTACCAGTAAATGGTATGTCTTTTAGTAGGTTTAACTGTTTTTCAATACGTTCTACAAAAACTAATATCTCTTTTCCTAGCCTAGTTGGAGATGCTGCTTGACCATGGGTTCTAGCTAACATTGGAGTGTCTTTCCAGTCTGAAACTTTAGTTTTTAATAAATTTAATATCTTATTTAAGTTAGGTATATAATTATTCTCAAGAGCATTTTTAATTGAAAGTGGAACAGCTGTATTATTAATATCTTGTGAAGTAAGAGCAAAATGAATAAATTCTTTGAATTCTTGCAATCCTAGTTTATCAAACTCTTCTTTAAGAAAGTATTCTACTGCTTTTACATCATGATTTGTTTTTTTCTCAATATCTTTTATTTTTTGAGCATCTTTAGAAGTGAACTTAAGATATAGATCTCTAAGATCTGAAAATTTCTCAGCAGGAAAATGATTTAATTGTAGAATAGAGCTATTGCATATTGCAATAAAATATTCTACCTCGACTAGAAGTCTATATCTCATTAACGCTTCTTCAGAGAAGTACTGACTCAAACATTGTGTTTTTGTACTGTATCTTCCATCAATTGGTGAAATCGCACTTAAGGGATTTGAATTCATTATAATGTAATTAAAACAGATTGCAAATTTACTAAATAATTGTTTAATTAATCCGATTTGACTATATCATAAATAAAACTAGTTCTTTTCTTTTTGTATTTTTGGGGAATGGAATTAATGTTAGTTTTAGTAGCTTTTATTTTATTGATTGGACTTATTGGATGTATAATACCGATAATTCCTGGCCCACCAATCTCTTTTTTAGGCTTTCTCTTATTAAATTTCTTCACTAGTTATAACTTTAGTAAAAATACTATATGGATTCTAGCCTTTATTGTAATCATAATAACGTTTTTAGATTACTGGATACAAGTATATGGTGTTAAGAGGTTTGGTGGTGGTCAAAAAGCAATTAATGGTACAATTATAGGGCTTCTTATAGGTATCTTTTTCTTTCCGCCTTTTGGTGTAATTATAGGGCCATTTACTGGTGCATTAGCTGGGGCTATTATGGAAGAGAAGAACGATGCAAGAAGGGTTGTTGTAATTGCACTTGGAGCATTAGTAGGATTTTTGAGCGGGACATTACTTAAACTATCTTATAGCATTTATATTATTTTTATGTTTATTAGAGAGTTATGGATTCTTTAGCTAGATATAAGATTTCTGTAATTTCATATCTAAATTCTTTTCCTTTTATTTATGGTTTAAGGAAAAATAATTTAGATAAAAAGTGTGAGATTAGTCTTAATATTCCATCTGTTTGTGCTGATAAATTAATATTAGGTGATGCTGACATAGCATTAGCACCTGTTGTTTTAATGAACCAATTAAATAATGTTAAGATAGTTTCAGACTATTGTATAGGAGCAAATGGTCATGTAGATACTGTTTGTCTTTTTTCTGATGTTCCTTTTTATGAGATAGAGAATATATTTATTGATTATCAATCTAGGACATCAGTGGAGTTATTAAAGATTATACTTAAAGATTTTTGGAAGATTTCTCCTCCTTTTATAGATACCTCAAATAATTATGAAGCTAGAATAAAGGGGAAGAGCGCTGGTCTAATAATAGGTGATAGAGCTTTTCATTATAAGAATAAATTTAATTATATATATGACTTGTCAGGTATTTGGAAGGAGATGTGTGGCTTACCATTCGTTTTTGCATGCTGGATTACAAATAAGAAAATAGATGAGGATTTCAAGAAAGAATTTAATAGTGCTCTTGGTTATGGAGTAGATAATATACAAGAGGCTATAAAATTAGCACCTAGTATGCTTTCTGATTGTCAGAATCCATATGATTACTTAAATAATAAAATATCATATCAATTAGATGATGAGAAATTAGAGGGAATGAGATTATTCCTAAATAAAATTTAATCTTCTATCTTTTTCATTTTTCTGTAATCTATACAACCATCAACAAGACTTTCAAATTCTCTTAATTTTTTTGGTGCACCATAATAATTAATAACTTTCTTTTTTTCTTTCCCATTTTTAATATAGGTGATAGTTTTTGGAAGGTCGGATATATTTTCTGTATATTGATTTTCAAGTTGAAAAAAGTTAATCTCTATTGCTCTATTCAAAATATAGTCTATGGTCTCTTTACTTACTCTAAATGAATAAGAGCCTATATTATTCACAAATCTTTCTCCATAATAAAGCGCAGTGCCGTCTGAATATATAGACATTTTGTAAATTGGGCAACTTCCATAGCATGGCGTTCTCTCTAGCGATATGATTATATCTTTTTTTTTCTTATTTATAACACTTTTCTTACTACCACATGATAATAATATGGAGAAGATAAATATATATCCAAGTAATCTCATTATTTTATTTCTTTCTATTTCTTAACTGTTTCTCTTGTCTTTTTTGCATCTCTTCCAATTTTCTTTGGAATTTAGATTTTGGTTTAGCTGGTTTCTTTTTGTTAGCTTCTAATTGCGCTAATATCACTTCATCATCAATAAATCGTTTCATAAAATATTGTTGTGAGAATGTAAAAATATTTGCCAAGAAATAATAATATGATAATGCTGCAGCATAGTTATTAAAGAAACCTAAGAACATAATAGGCATTAGGTACATCATCCATTTCATCTGCTCCATCTGCCCACCCATTGCTTGGCTATTCATTTTAGTATAAAAGATAGTTGATACAGTCATTAGTAAAGTAAATAAGCTTACATGGTCTCCATAAAATGGAATATCCCATGGGAGACTCATGATAGAATCGTAAGATGATAGGTCATCAGCCCATAAGAAACTTTTTTGCCTTAACTCTATAGATGCAGGAAAGAATCTGAACATAGCTATAAGAATAGGGAACTGGAAAAGCATTGGCAGGCAACCTCCCATTGGATTTACACCAGCTTTCCTATATAGCCCCATAGTTTCTTGTTGTGCTTTCATTGGATCTTTTTTCTTGTATTTTTCAGTAAGCTTATCAACTTCTGGTTTCAATACTTTCATTTTTGCTTGTGATAGGTATGCTTTATATGTGAATGGTGCTAGTGTAAGTTTTATTATGATTGTTAATAGTAGTATTATTAGACCATAATTACTCATATACTTACTTAAGAAATCAAAAAGATTAATGATTATATATTGATTTACCCATCCAAATATTCCCCATCCTAATGGGATTAGCTCCTCAAATCCTTTATCAAATGATTCTAATGTTTTATAATGATTTGGTCCAAAATAGAATTGGAAGTTATGTTGCTCACGACTGTTATGTTGGTAAGGAATCTCAAATTCTGCTGATAAGTCTTTGATATATGTAGAGCCATCATCTTTGGTAGATTTTAGATAGGTTGGTTTTGCAAAGCCATCTTTCGCAATAAATATGCTACTAAAGAACTGTTGTTTAAATGCTACCCAGTTTAATTTTGCATTTATCTTATCTTCATCTGAAGAGGTAAAGCTTAAATAATCTACTTCATTATCAGCAGTGTATTGGTATTGAATCCCCGTATACATGTCTTGATTTGATTTACTCTTTTCAGTTTGAGGTGTCTTCATTTGCCATTCCATCTGCATGAAATTAACTTCAGAAGGAATTAATGAATTCATCCCCACTATATTAATATCAAAATCTATAGTGTAGTTATTAGAAATAGTGTATATATATTCTAGATAATTTTCTTTATTAGCTGCAAGTATCATACTTATAGTGTTTCCACTTTTCTTTGAAGTGAAGAATAGATTCTCTGTTTCAACAGGATTTCCTATAGTAAATTTCAGATTAAATCTTGATGAATCTGCGTCAAAGAGTATTAAAGGTAAGCTATCTGATGTTTGGAATTCTTTTAAAACTACTGACGATATTCTGCCACCTTTGTTTGAAAAGTTTACTTTTATTTTTTCATTCTCTAGGAAAGATATTTCTTCTTTTATTATATTATTCTTAAAGAAATTACCGTATAGATCGTTATGTTGTTGCTCTTTTAGACTATCTATTATAGCTTCTGCTATTCTTTCTAAATTATTATCACTTACATTAATAATAACTTCAGAGTTGCTATTTTCTATTTTTTCAGTTGTGTTTTCTACTTTTGGAAAGAAGTAAGTGTTGAAAATGATTAGGATTAATCCCATTAATAGAAGTCCAATTAAAGAATTCTTATCATACTGTTTCATTATTTCTTATTATTAAGGCAGGATTTTATGAAATCTATAAATAGGGGATGAGGATTGGATACTGTACTTTTATATTCTGGATGGAATTGTACACCAACAAACCATGGATGTTCGGGTATCTCAATAATCTCCACCAACTTACTTTTAGGATTAACACCTGTAGCAATCATTCCAGATTTCTCAAAATCTTTTAGATAATCATTATTAAATTCATATCTATGCCTGTGTCGTTCATTTGTTAAATTAGCTTTGTAAGCAGCTTTAGTTCTTGATTTACTTTTGATCTCACATGGGAATGAACCAAGACGCATAGTCCCTCCTTTATTAATTATTTTTTTCTGTTTCTTCATCAAATCAATAACTGGGCTTTTTGTCTTATTATTAATTTCAGTAGTATGTGCTTCTTTAAGCTTAATAACATTCCTAGCAAATTCTATTACTGCACATTGCATTCCAAGGCAAATGCCAAAGAATGGAATATTATTTTCTCTTACATATTTTATAGCATTGATTTTACCTTCAATACCTCTATCTCCAAAACCTGGAGCTACTAATACACCATCTACATCCCCTAATTCTTTTTTAAGATTCTTCTTTTTTATATTCTCTGCATGAAGCCATTTAATATTTACTTCACAATTATGTATAGCTCCTGCATGGATAAAAGATTCTGTAATTGATTTATATGAGTCTTTAAGCTCAATATATTTTCCAATTAACCCAATACAGACTCTCCTTTTAGGATATTTTATTTTATTAAGAAAGCCTTCCCAATTCTCTAAATTTAACTTTGATTCTTTCAGAATATGTAACTTTTTTAGAACTACTTTATCTAAACCTTCCGCCAGCATTTTAATAGGAACTTCATATATTGAGTCTACGTCAATTGATTCAATCACCGCGTCTTTCTCTACATTACAAAAAAGAGCTATTTTTCTTTTTATATTTGGATCTAGATTATGCTCAGTCCTACAGACTAATATATCTGGTTGAATCCCTGACTCAAGTAGTGTTTTTACAGAGTGTTGGGTTGGTTTGGTTTTTAGTTCTCCGGATGCTTTTAAAAAAGGAATTAGAGTAAGATGAATAAACAAGGTATCTTCCTCTCCTAATTCCCATTTAAGTTGACGAACCGCTTCAATATAAGGAAGAGATTCAATATCTCCAACTGTACCTCCAATCTCTGTAATTACAAAATCATACTTCTTTGTTTCTCCTAATATTTTTATACATCTCTTTATCTCATCTGTAATATGTGGTATAATTTGTACTGTTTTGCCTAGGTATGCGCCCTCTCTTTCTTTGTTAATTACTGTCTGATATATTTTTCCAGTCGTCACATTATTAGCTTGAGAAGTTGGAGTATTTAGGAATCTTTCATAATGGCCTAAATCTAGATCAGTTTCAGCTCCATCATCAGTTACATAACATTCTCCATGCTCATAAGGATTCATAGTTCCAGGATCCACATTAATATATGGATCTAATTTTTGAATAGTAACAGAGTAACCTCTACTCATTAGTAGCTTACCTAGTGAGGCTGAAATAATACCTTTTCCTAAAGAAGATGTTACACCTCCAGTCACGAAAATATATTTTGTAGTAGGGATATTCACAATTAAGTTAACAATTTAATTGTTGCCAAAAATACTATTTCAAGCCGATATTATCTAACTTGACAAAAAATTTATTATTTTTTTTTAAGATTTTATATTTTAGAATGTAATACTGGCTCCAATACTTGGCATAATAGGTAACTGATTTACTCTTTCATATTTAATTCTATTGAAATAGAAAATATTCTCTCTATTATAGACATTCGTTATTGATAAGCTTAGATCTAATTCTGATTTTTTAGCTACCTTTATTTTCTTTGAAACAGATATATCTAATCTATGATAGTAGGGAAGGCGACCTTCATTTAATTCAGCATATTTTATCCCTAAATCACCATTATTAGAGGTATAGTTTGTGTTTAATCCATCTTGAAAATTTAGACTTTCATAGAAACCTTGTGTTTGAGTAAAAGGAAACCCAGATCCTAGGTTCCAGCGAAGATCTGTTTTCCAAGAATTATTCTTACCAAATTTATATGAAGCAACAAGATTGACATTATGTCTTCTATCAAAATGTGGAGCATATTCTGTAGTTCCATCGTTTCTGATTACCATTCCAAGAGAATAGACTGCCCATAGGTCAAATACTTTATTATTATATTTTAGCAACATGTCTAACCCTTGAGCATATCCAGTTTCAATAATAAAATCATTATCTGAGTTAGAAGATTTGTTTCTGTTTATATTTGTTTGTTGAGTGAAATTTTTCCTATAGAATTCGATGCTTAAATCAAGATTTATTCCTAGATCATATTCTATACCTCCAATAAAATGTGTTGCTTTTTGTAATTTATGTGGGTATTCTTCACCGTTTTCTTGAGTCGGTATATTTTCTGGACTTGATATAAAGCCATAGAATAGGTTTACTACATCTCTATCAGATACTGTACTTAATATATTTTGAGAATACATTCCTGTCGCCATCTTTATTCTAAGTTTGTCCGTAGCATTATATTTGATCCCTAGCCTAGGTTCTGGCGAAAATCCTAATGTATATCTTTGGAGACGGAACCCAGGTTCGATAATAAATCTTTTAGTTGTATATTGATAGTTTACATAAGCAGAAAATTCTGATGTATTTTCATCTTGTTCTATAATAGAATTCACCGAATTATAGGTTGTAAAATCTGTTTCAAATCCTAGAATATCAAAACCATATTTAATTTTCCCTTTTGCAAGAAAATAGGTAAAATCAAAACCAAGGTTAAAGCCAGTAATCTGACTAGATCGTAACGCACTAGCTGCTTCTTGCATTGTGATTGCATAATTCGAGAATGCAAAATTACCTTCAATTAGTACAGGAGAACTACCTGGAACTAATATAAATTGGCTTCCAACGCCTTTTGAGTCCCATTTTAGATCAGAAATATATTCGTAATTTACTTTATCACTAAAATTAAATCCAAACACATTAAATTTACTACCATTTCCCCCATAGAAAGATATTTTTCCATATAAATCAGTGTAAGAATAGGGCAGTCCCTTTTCATCAAAAGATAATATAGGTTCTTTGTAGAATATTTCGGAACTTTTATTTAGATATGAAGTCTTTCCTGAAAAAACAAATGAAGATCTACCATTTTTACTAAGGGGACCTTCCATTAACAATTTAGAGCCAAAAGTGTTTGCAGATATTTTTCCTCTAAAATCTTTTTTATTACCATCTTTCGTTTTAATATCCATGATAGATGAAATTCTACCTCCGTATTCTGCACTAAAGCCTCCTGTATACACTTCGGTATTTCTTATGATATCAGTATCGAAAACAGAGAATAATCCAATAGAGTGGAATGGACTATATACAACCATTCCATCAAGAAGAACTTTATTCTGTACAGGGGAACCTCCTCTAATATAGAGTTGACCACCCTGGTCTCCAGTAAAAACAACTCCAGGCACTATCTGTAGGTATTGAGCTAGATCAGGATCGCCACCTATCGTTGGAATCATTTCTAAATCTTTTGGTGTAATCTTAATTACCGCGGCTTTCACTTCTGTTTTCATTTCTTGTCTTTCTGCAGAAATTTTAACCTCTTGTAATTCAATACTTGATTCTATTAATTCAAATCTTTTGGTAAGAATTTTCCCTTCTTCAATATTAATATTTTGTTGTAAAGAGTCAAACCCAATATAAGTGATAATTATTTTATAGTTACCTGCTGGAACTTTAGGGATAGAGAAATAACCATTAACATCTGTAGGTGCACCTATTGTGGTGCCTTTTAGTGTTACATTACAAAAGATTATCGGTTCTCCAGTATTCTTATCATATACAAAACCTCTTACAGTTCCATCTTGTGCAAAGATATTTGAAGTAAATAGCAGTATTAGTGTAGTTATAAGTATGTTTCTCATATTATAAATATTGGCCGCAAATGTAATGAAATTAGTGTAGTATTTTGTAGATAAGTTCTTTTAGTAACTCTCCATCATCTGTACTCTTATTATTTACACCTTTAGATTTCAGATCATATTCTTTAAGGTGTGTAAATATATTATAGAGTTTTTTCTGTGGATAGTTTTTTGCTGCAAGAGAATATTGGTTTATAAAGAATGGATTTACTCCTAATTTTTTTGCTAAGTTTTCTCTCCTTCTATCAGATATATTATGATATATCATTATTTTTTGAAAGAATGAAAATAACATTCCAAGTATTAATACAAGCGGATGTTTTCTCGTATTTGAACCAAAATGATTTGCAATCTTATAAGATTTTAAAATATTTTTAGATCCAAGCGCTTCTTGAAATTCAAATATATTATACTCTTTACTAATACCTATATTATCCTCGATATCTCTAGATGTAATCTTCTTTTTATTTATTAATAATATTAATTTATCTAGTTCATTACTTATCATTGAGAGGTCAGTACCAAGGAATTCCGTTAACATAAACTTTCCTTTCTCTTCTATGCTAAATCCTTTTTCAGAGACATAATTCTCTATCCAATTAGGTATCTCGTTCTCATATAGCTTTTTACTTTCAAAAAATAAGGATTTTACTTTTAGTTTTTTTCCAAATAATTTTCTTTTATCTATTTTTTTATACTTATAGCAAATTACAAGTATAGTAGATAATTGAGGATTATCTAGGTAGCTTTCTAATTGCTCTATCTTTCGGATTTCTTGTGCTTCTTTTACAATTACTACTCTTTTTTCAGATCCAAAAGGGAATTGTTTTGCTTCTTCAATTATTTGAGATACCTCAATATCTTTACCATATAAAATAGATTGATTAAACTCTTTTTCTTCATTTTTTAAGATGTTCTCAATGAGATATTCAGAGATCTTATCTATATAGAATGGCTCATCTCCAGTTAAGAAAAATATAGGATGTAGATTTTTATTTCTTATAGATTTTATGATGTCTTTATAATTCACTTATTTTGCTTTTATGAAAATGCCAAAATTAAACTTGCCTGAAGTTGAGCTCAAAACTAAATTAGTTAATGGAACTATACAAGTTTTTGACAAAGTAAGAAAAAAATATTTTGTTTTAACCCCTGAAGAATGGGTTCGTCAGAACTTTATTAATTATCTGAACGTAGACCTTGGATATCCAATTAGCTTATTAGCAGTTGAGAAAATGGTAAGATATAATTCTATGAAAACAAGAGCAGATATTGTTGTGTATAATCTTGATGGCGATCCATTTATGATAGTTGAGTGCAAATCTTCAAGTGTGAAAATAACGCAAGATGTATTTAATCAGATTGCTAAATATAATACTGGATTGAAGGTTAGATATTTATTAATTACAAATGGGCTGCAACATTTCTGTTGCAAGATGGATTATGATAGTAATTCATATAATTTTGTAGAAAAGATACCTGTATTTTAAGAATTATTTTTTCTTATAAGATTTAGTGCAGAACCAGCAATGAACCATTCAATTTGAGCCTTGTTATAAGTGTGATTTAGCATTATAGTATCAGAAGATCCATTATTATGGATTATTTCTAATTTTAGTTGTTTGCCTACTGAGAATTCAGCTAGATCTGTGAAGTTAAAGGTGTCATCTTCTTTAATCAAATCATAATCACTTTCATTCACAAATGTTAGCCCTAACATTCCTTGTTTCTTAAGATTAGTTTCATGAATACGAGCAAATGATTTTACAATTACAGCAATAACACCTAGATGTCTTGGCTCCATTGCTGCATGTTCTCTTGAGGATCCTTCTCCATAGTTATGGTCACCAACGACAATTGATGGTATACCAGAAGCTTGATAAATTCTTGCTATTTCTGGAACCTCACCCACTTTACCATTCAATTGGTTTACAACAGCATTTGTTTTACCACCAAAGGCATTAATTGCACCAATTAAACAATTATTAGATATATTATCTAGATGTCCTCTATATCTTAACCAAGGACCAGCCATCGAGATATGATCCGTTGTACATTTTCCTGATGCTTTTATTAATAATTTTGCTCCTCTTATATTTTCTTTATTCCATGGTTTAAAGGGAGTTAAAAGTTGTAGTCTATTTGATTTAGAGTCTACAATAACATTAATTTGACCCCCATCTTTTGCAGGTTCTTGATACCCATTATCTTCTACATCAAAACCGTTTTCTGGCAACTCTTTACCGATTGGAGCGTCTAATTTCACTTTTTCACCTTCTTCATTAACAAGATTATCTGTTATTGGATTAAAGTCTAATCTTCCTGAAATTGCTACTGCTGTAACCATTTCTGGTGAGCCAACAAATGCATGTGTATTTGGATTTCCATCTGCTCTTTTTGCAAAATTTCGGTTAAATGAATGAACAATAGAATTTTTTTCATGTTTACTTGCTCCATCCCTGTCCCATTGTCCTATACATGGACCACAAGCATTTGTAAATATTTTAGTTGATCTAAATTTCTTAAATGATTCTATCAGTCCATCACGTTCTGCTGTAAAACGTACCTGTTCTGAACCAGGATTAATTCCTAATATAGCTTTTGGTTTTATTTTTTTACTAATTGCATCTTCAACTATAGCAGCAGCCCTTGTTAGGTCTTCATATGAAGAATTTGTACAAGAACCAATTAAAGCCCATTCAACATCTAAAGGCCAATTATTTTTAATAGCTTTTTCTTTCATTTCTGATACTGGGGTAGCTAAATCAGGTGTAAATGGACCGTTAAGGTGTGGTGATAATTCTGATAAATTAATATCAATAACTTGGTCAAAATATTTTTCAGGGTCTTTGTATACTTCAGGGTCACCTGTTAAGTGTTCCTTGATTCTATTTGCAGCATCTGCAACATTGTTTCTATCTGTTGCTCTAAGGTATCTTTCAATACTTTTATCATAACCAAATGTAGACGTTGTTGCTCCAATCTCGGCTCCCATATTACAAATAGTTCCTTTGCCTGTTGCTGATAATGATTTTGCTCCTTCTCCAAAATATTCAACTATTGCACCTGTTCCTCCTTTTACTGTGAGTATTCCGGCTACTTTTAAAATAACATCTTTAGCAGAAGACCAGCCATTGAGTTCTCCATTTAATCTTATACCAATTAATTTTGGAAATTTAAGTTCCCAAGGCATCCCAGCCATTACATCAACAGCATCAGCACCTCCTACTCCAATAGCAATCATTCCAAGCCCTCCCGCATTCACTGTATGCGAATCAGTACCTATCATCATTCCTCCTGGAAATGCATAATTTTCTAATACAACTTGATGAATAATTCCAGCCCCAGGCTTCCAGAATCCGATACCATACTTATTACATACTGAACTTAAAAAATTAAATACTTCATTGTTTGTATTTATGCTCTCTTGGAGATCTTTATCTGCTCCTTGTTTAGCAAGAATTAAATGATCAGCATGTACAGTTGAAGGAACTGCTACTTTTTCTTTTCCTGCTTGCATAAATTGCAGGAGAGCCATTTGTGCAGTAGCATCTTGCATAGCTACTCTATCTGGAGAAAAATCCACATAATCTTTTCCTCTTATGAAATGCGATATATTTTTATTATCCCACAGATGTGTATATAATATTTTTTCTGCTAAAGTTAGAGGCCTATTAGTTAATTTCCTAGCATTGCTTACCATAGCAGGGAACCTTTTGTAAAGCTCTAATATCATATTAATATCAAATGCCATAGAATATTTTATAAGGGTTCTTTTTGAATTACAAAGATAGAAAAAATTAAGGCGATTAGTTAAATTTATGATAGCCTTTTTGTAACTTGCAAATATCATGCAAGTTTATTTCGAGAACATAAATATCGCTTTTCAAGCGATACAGCATAATCTATTAAGAAGTGTACTTACGGTACTTATAATTGCTATTGGTATTATGGCTTTGGTTGGTATACTTACTGCAATTGACTCAATAAAAGGCTCTATATCTAAGAATTTTACTTCTATGGGTTCAAATACTTTTACAATTAAGAATTCCGGGATTAATATTCGGATTGGCAAAAAAGGACAACGGCCTAAACGTTTCCCTCCAATAAAGTATAGGGATGCAGTTAATTTCAAGCAAAATTACAACTTTAATTCTAGAGTTTCTATTTCTTCATGGGTTGCTGGAGCTGCAACCCTACAATATGAAGGTTATAAGAGTGACCCTAACATTACGGTCTGGGGAACTGATGAAAATTACATTCATACTTCTGGTTATGAATTGTCTGAAGGAAGAAATTTCTCTTTGGATGAAATAAATTATGGAAGAAATGTTGTAATTATTGGAAAAGAACTTAAAGATAAGATTTTTCCAAATATTAGTCCAATTGGTAAAGACGTTATTGGAGGAAATAGAAAATTTAAAGTTATTGGAGTTTTGAAAGAGAAGGGTTCTGCAATGTCATTTTCAGGCGATAGGATTGTTCTTATTCCAATAACATATGCTAGACAATTTTTTAGTAGAACAAGTCAATCATATACTATTAGTGTAATGACTAAAAGGATACAAGAGATTGATTCGGCTATAGGAGAAGCAATAGCACAATTCAGGAATGTGAGGAAGTTGAAACCTATAGAAGAAGATAATTTTTCTATAGTTAAGAGTGATAATTTAGCAAATCTTCTGATTGAAAATATAAGATATGTTACAATCGCTGCGACGCTTATTGGTGTAATTACTTTGATTGGTGCCGCGATTGGTCTTATGAATATAATGCTTGTGTCTGTAACAGAAAGAACTAAAGAGATTGGAACAAGGAAAGCAATGGGAGCAACTCCTGATCTAATTAGAGATCAATTTCTTACAGAAGCTATTGTTGTATGTCAGATAGGTGGATTTACAGGTATAATATTAGGCGTGATTATTGGAAATTTAACAGCTAAATTTATTGGTGGAGTTTTTGTAATACCTTGGTTCTGGATACTATCAGGTATATCACTCTGTATATTAGTTGGTGTAATAGCAGGAATAATTCCTGCTTTAAAAGCAGCTAGACTAGATCCAATAGAAGCACTTAGATATGAGTAAGCACTCTATTTTATATTATTATAATGAAATTTTATTCTGAAATGACTTCAAAGGGAACATTACAACTTACGTTTCTGTGAAGGCGAACTTCTGCTTCATATTTTCCTAGTTCCTTAATTGAAGCAAGCTTTACAAATCTTTTATCTATACTATGCCCAAGTTCAACAAGAGCATCTGTAAACTGAATATTAGATACAGATCCAAAAAGTTTTTTTCCATCTTCAGCAACTTTCACTTTGATTTTAATATCTAGAGAAGAGATAACTTCAGCTAGTTTTTTAGCATCAGAAATTATTTTTTCTTCTTTCCCAGATTGTTGTTTTAATTTTTCTTCAAGAATCTTAATAGCAGAATCAGTAGCAAGAACAGCTTTACCTTTTGGAAGCAAAAAGTTTCTAGCATAACCGTTTTTTACATTAACTACTTCATCAGCAAAACCTAATTTCTCTATATTTTCTTGTAATATAATCTTCATAAACTTTTATTTTAATAGATCTCCCACATAAGGTAACAATGCAATTTGTCTAGCTCTTTTAACTGCAACAGATAATCTTCTTTGAAATTTTAAAGATGTCCCAGTGAGTCTTCTTGGTAATATTTTTCCTTGTTCATTAAGGAATCGCATCAAAAATTCAGGATCCTTATAGTCAATATACTTTATTCCCATTTTCTTAAAACGGCAGTATTTATCTCTATTTTTTTTATCTATATCAACTGGAGAGAGATATCTTATGTCTGTTTTTTGTTTAGTTAATTTACTCATGATTTGATTTCCTCCTTTTGTTCTTTTTCTTCTTGCTTATTAATGTTTAGTCTTTTTCTTCTTCTTTCAGAGTATTCAATTGAGTATTTGTCTAGACGTATAGTTAGCCATCTCATAACGCGCTCATCTCTCTTAAATAAAATCTCTAATTCAGATATAGCACTACCTTCTGCTTCAAATTCAATGAAATAATAAAAGCCAGTATTCTTTTTCTGTATTGGATACTTTAATTTTTTTAAACCCCAATATTCTTCATTAAGAATTTGTGCTTTTTTATCTTTAAGGTTATCTGTAAATTTTTTTACCGTTTCCCTCATCTGTTCTTCAGACAAGACGGGATTCATAATGAAAACGGTTTCGTAATTATTCATATGCATTTTTTTTTATAATAATTTAGGGCTGCAAATTTAAGAAAACTAATTAAATCAGCAAGGCAGAGTTTTGTTATATTTTTTTATCTTTTTTTTCGTTATAAATGTTATTTTTGCTTTCTCAAAAAAATAACTGATTGTTTTATGGGGAGTTTTATTGTTTCAGCCAGAAAATATAGACCCAATTCATTTGGAAATGTTATAGGACAGTCTACTATAACAAGAACCCTTATAAATGCAATTTCCGATAATCATTTAGCACAATCTTTTCTTTTTTGTGGGCCAAGAGGAGTAGGAAAAACAACCTGCGCTCGTATTCTAGCTAAAGTGATTAATTGTCAAAATAGAACAAAGAATATTGAGTCTTGTGACAAATGTGAGTCTTGTATATCTTTTAATGAGTCACACTCTTTTAATATTCATGAACTTGATGCTGCTTCAAATAATTCTGTTGATGATATTAGGAATTTAGTAGAGCAGGTTAGATTTTCACCACAGGTTGGAGATTATAATATTTATATTATTGATGAGGTGCATATGCTTTCTGCTTCAGCTTTTAATGCATTTCTAAAAACCCTAGAAGAGCCTCCTAAACATGCTATATTTATTTTAGCTACTACTGAAAAACATAAAATTATACCAACTATATTATCAAGGTGTCAGATTTTTGATTTTAAAAGAATTAAAATAGAAGATATAGTGACTCATTTGGAATTTGTTGCAAAAGAAGAGAACATAAAGAATGAAAGGGAAGCTCTACAAATAATAGCAGAGAAGTCAGATGGATCGCTACGTGATTCACTTTCGATTTTTGATAGATTAGCTAGTTTTTCTAATGGGATAACATATAATTCAGTTATTGAGGCTCTTAACATTTTAGATTATGATTATTATTTCAAAATAACAGATTCTATTTTAGACAAAGATATTTCTAAATCACTATTAATCTTTAATGATATTATAGAAAGTGGTTTTGATGGTAATCATTTTGTTATTGGACTTGCAGAACATTTTCGAAATTTATTAGTTGCAAAGGATATAGATACTCATATTCTCATTGAGAAAGGAGATTATATTAAGAATCTATATATTAATCAATCTGATAATTGTGAAGAAGGCTTTTTATTTAAAGCTTTAGAAATATGCAATGAATGTGATATCCAATATAGAGCAACCAAGAATCAACAACTTTTAGTTGAATTAGGATTGATGAAGATTTGTAATATAAATTTTGATATTGCAAAAAAAAAAGGATCTGATTTAGAAACTATAAATAATAGAGAAGAAACAGTAGGTAAGGTTAATATAGATGAAGATAATAAGTTTGATGTTAAGAATACAGAAGAAGTTGAGAAAAAGATTTTAGATAGAGATGTTGACAATATTGATGATGAGTTAATTAGTAATCATACTAATCTTATTTCTATATCTGATATAGATGATATAGAGGAAATTGATAAAGATAAATCAATAAAGAAACGGCATAGTAGTTTTAATGATAAGGATTTGCAAAAGGTATGGATAGAGTATATAAATGAAATGAGAATTAAAGGAAAATCTAATTTTGCTAAAACATTAGATATGTATAAGCCTGTTATTCTAGAAGAAAATATTATTGAAGTTTTAATCTCAAATAAATCTCAAGAAGTTGTTATTGAAAAAGAAAGAATACATTTACACCAATATATAAGACATAGTTTAGAAAATGATTTTATAGAAATAAAGACTAGAATTAATGAAATAGATAAAAAAGAGCAGATACCTTACACTAATAAAGATAAATATGAACAGCTATCAGAAATAAATCCTAATCTAAAAGAATTAAAGAAAAAATTAGGGCTTGATTTTGATTTTTAAAATTAAAAAAGATGAATAAAACAACAACAA
>CESM01044301.1_pt1 | contig 19532 bp, 13 predicted proteins | sample 361421 | NCBI WGS metagenome assembly CESM01 (sample SAMEA2622219, study PRJEB7988) | marine metagenome | isolation source: saline water (ENVO:00002010), including | reverse complement strand
ATCTTCTACAGGCACATCTTCTACAGGCACATCTTCTACAGGCACATCTTCAACCAAATCAGACATTAGGCCAAGGGGTGAAGAACTGATTTGAGATTCAACAATCTTATCCATCTCACCCAATGCTGATTCTACTGTTTCCGTATCTACTCTTTGGGCATCACCCAAAACTGAAGCAATCACTTCAGCAGCTAATGGATTGATTACTCGATTATTTGACCGACCGACTGGAGGGAGTTCTGATGGAGGCGAGGATGATTGAACCGGCTTCGTCCTTAATGAAAATGCCATTGGTGCAATGAAAATGATAACCCAAATCATAATAATTTCTTGAGCACTTAGTGATGCTGCTTCAGACCATGTAGGCCCACTTGGATCCATTCCTAGAAGCCGGGCTAAAGCGTACAATGGATGGATTTTCATGCCACTTTGATCAAATAATATCCCAGGAAATATTCCAAGCATGCTATTGAAAATAAACAATAAAGTGGTTCCAAATAACATTAATCTGGACAAAAGAATTTTCAATCTTCCTGACTGTTTCTCTTCTTCCACCTTTGCTACAGTTCCCGCTTCCATAGCCTCAGCTTGTTCTGATAAACTAGCAGTCTTAGGCATTTCAAAAACTGGCCTTTGACGAAGCCCAAATCGAGCAATCACCAGAAATAATGGAAGAATAATCAGTTGAACATTTTCTTGTAGAGTTATTACTCCCGATTCAGAATACGCTGAAGAAGAGAAATCTAAACCTAACAAATTTGCGATGTAATAATGGAGATGAAATTTCATTGGCATTACGCCTGAAATTATAGCTGGAAAAATACCTAGCCAGGAATTCAAAACAAGCGAAAGAATGAGGAATACGGAAACGGCACCAGCAACGACACCAACACGGGGAGCGACGCGGGACATGGTAGGCCTCTGTACTGAGCACCCAAGGAGGGTCATTTAACGATGACCGCTAAACAACGTTTTCTTTATCGACGAACGATAATCGATAAAATATCTCCATCCTTCAATAGATGATCTAAACCCACGCGTTGCCAATCAAACTTAGCAGAGGGGCCTTTTACACGTGCATAACGGAATTTACGTACAAAATCACGATGTAATTTCTCACAAACATGCCTAACTGTACTTGTATCTTTGATAATCAATGGCTCAACCATATCTGCATCTTCGCCTTGAGGCTTTAGAAACACTCTCATAAATCGTAAATGTTCAAAAATAAAATCCTTCATTTCTTCAATTCCTTCTCCAGTCTTTGCAGAAACAGGTAAAATTGGCCAACCATCAGGAACCATTGCACGTGCACGTGCCATATCTTCTTCAGATGCTAAATCCACCTTATTGATTACAACCACTGCACTAGAATAAATACAATTTCCAGCAAGCGTATCCACAATATGATCATGAGTAGCCAAACTTCGCATAGTCACTTCGGCAGAAACTATCCCATATGATCTGACGATTTCTTGAACATCCTCGAACTCCACATCTGGTTGATCACATGTCGACCGAACGATAATTCCACCTCTCCCTGTTCGATTAATGAAAACCTGAGGTTTAGATTCATTCAACCTCATCCCTGAACGTGTTAATTCAGCATCGAGGATATTGAAATGAGAATCCTGAAACGGATCGAGAACATATAGCACCATATCTGAAGCACGGATTACATTCAGAATCTCCTTCCCTCTCCCCTTTCCATCTGCGGCACCTTTGATTAAACCGGGAAGATCGAGAATCTGGATTTTAGCCCCATTATGTTCCAATAATCCAGGAATACATGTAAGAGTAGTAAATGCAAAAGAACCTGTTTCAGAATCTACACCAGTGAGTTTACTGATTAAACTTGACTTACCCACACTAGGGAAACCAACCAATGCAACTGAAGCATCTCCTGATTTCTTGACTTCAAAACCATCGCCACCTCCACTAGACTTGGAGTGAGCTGCCGCCTTCTCTTCTTTCGCCTTTAATGCAGCAATCTTAGCCTTTAATTTACCAATATGGGCATTAGTTGCCTTATTCTTCTGGGTCTTCAGAATCTCTTCCTCTAACGATGCGATTTGTTCTCGAATCGTAGCCATTTGTCTCGGACCCTCCTTTATTCTGTGCAATGCTCTCAACGACTATTCTTCAAACCCCCGCACAAGAGCGAGGGTTCATGCCCAACTAGCTAAACGGACCGAAGGGGAAGACATGCCTGACTTGCAGATTCGCTTGGTTGATGTCAAGAGGTGGCACACATTAGTGAAAATGACATTTCCAAAAATTATTGACGGCATGGAAAATCAAAGCCTTCGAGACACTAGACCCACAGAAAACCCACATCTCGAACGAAGTTTTACTGCAGACCTTGAGGGAGACCTCCTTCAATGGACTGATAAATGGTCTAAAGAAGTTGGAGACGGGATGATTCTCGATGAACTTATGACTGCCGTTGATCGAAAAATGTTGGGCTTAGAAGATGCTTGTGAGCCTTTATCTATCCTATCTCAATGGTGTAGTATTGGAGAATGGGCGGCTTGGGAGGCAAGAGTTCTACTGTATGTAGAGCCACAATTAGATTCACAATTATCTGATGCAGAAGAACTGTATAGAGAACATGTTTGGAAAATAGCATTAAACAAAATTGGATCAACTGATAAGTCATCATATGTTGAATCAGTTATTCTTGATTGGATGGGAAGAAGAGAGGCACTTGGGGAAACTATGGATGAAACAAAAGACCCGTTGATTATCTCAACAATGCAAGCTCATGAGAGGGCATCTAGCAGTTTACACGAAATCGCTCACCAATTAAGGAAGGACAAGAAATTGATTGCCCTTATTGGAAGAGAATGGCTTGAGCCACAAAGATGGGGGCAAGGCGTATGGAATCTAGGGAATATATTGAATGACGGATGGCCAGAGGCTTGAATATGGAACCAGCGTTGATTGTTTTAGGACGATTCCAACCATTCCATAATGGGCATGCTGCTTTAATCGAATCAGCATTTAGATACTTGGAAATTAGTAATTCTAACTTACAACTACGAATATGCATCGGATCATCAGAAGTCGAACAATCATTAAACAACCCCTGGGATGTAACAGAAAGAGAGGAAATGATTAGATCATGGCTACAAGACTCTGATGTAGAAATTGTTCACGTTCCAGATTTGGGAGACCCTCCGAATTATGTTCGTCATGCTGAAAAATTTCATGGACCTGCAGGGGTGATTTTCACAACGGATGAAGAAACAGCAAATCTCTATATTTCTGCGGGATGGAATGCTGAAATAAGTGATTTAATCAATCGAAATGATTGGCAAGGATGGAGAATTCGAGCAACAATTCAGATGATGTCAACAGTTACCGATGAAGAAGGAGTGAAAACCGTACTAAGAGAAAATATACCAGAACAAGTAGTGAACTGGTTGGTCGAGAATGATGCCATCAAAAGACTAGCATTCATGGGGATGGGTGGAGAACCTGTGGGTTAATTATGAACAAGGATTATCTCCAACTGAAGTTGTCAATAGATTTTCTCTAATTTCATCAATCCTTTCCCCATTTACGCCTACATCACTAATTCCTGCACGTGCTTCTGAATGAATCCAAACTAATGCATCATCGCCATCACATTCTACATGAATAAAAACGTCATCTGCAAACCTCATCCATTTTGTTTTAACAACGATATGGACGTCCAATTTTGCCCCCTCATCCCTAAAAACTTCTTCTGCAAAGGAGGTATCAGATATCCACTTGCTAATAGAATTTGAAATGGATAAAATAGAGGTATTATGGAATCTCAACTCCGATTCACCTGTTGAACGATGGGGATTTGGAGCCAAACGAGAACACTTGAATGGGCTTTCATCACAAGATTCAGGAAATTCATCAGATTCAGGTCCAGTAATTGTGTTTGAAATCTGTATTGCCCCGATTACAGAAGGATAGAGTAAAAGTAAGATGGTTCCAAAGACCACAAATGAACTTCTACTAACTGTCATCTGACGTCACTACGACCCTTGCAACTTTTAGCACCCTGTCTCGAAGCATCCAACCTGGCTCTAATTCAGAAGCAACATGTCCTGAAGGAAATTCTTCAGAAGGAGGGATTGTAGCAATTGCTTCCATCCTAGCAGGATCAAATAAATTACCAACAGTCTCTACTTTCTCTACTCCTTCAGCAGTAAGTGAACTCATTATTTCAGAATACAACATTCGTATTCCAGTTGAAAGAGAATCCTCAGCATCCTGATCCACATGATCCAATGCCCTCTCAAGATTTTCTACTGCTCCAACAATCCGTCTTGCTAGACCTGATGCCCCATAACGAACACCCTCAGAACGTGTTTTCGCGACTTGAGATAAGGCATTTTGAATCTCGGCTTGACGATAGAGTAAATCTTTCTTCGCCTCAGCTAATTCTGCTTCCAAGGCCTCGATTCTCTGTTCAGGAGTAGGCGGTTCTTCAGGAACTGTTTCTGAACTTGATTCTGGGTCTTGTTCTTCATCAACAGGGTCGCTCATGTGGCTACTCAACCACATCCCCTTCATCAATTCCTCTATTGGTTAATCCACATCAGTTAGAAAATCCAAAGGACGATGTTCATTGAGCCAAACCAACGTCATCTCCATTCTTTCATGTGTTGGATGAACTTCAACTAAGGCTACAGGAGAAGTTACTTCTTCAGCTATTTCTTCCGCTAATAATAATGGAATTTCTATGCGATTTTGTTCCTCGTCGTGATGTACGAATGAGCGAGGCAAGTCACATTCACTCATTATATCAGAAATGAAATCTGATGCATCTTCTGTGGAGCAATAAATTGCACCAAAAAGTAGAGTCCCGTCATCTGTTAAAGTCTCATGTGGAGAAATTGTCGCCTCTCCTCTTCTCAAAAAACGACGGCGTAATTGGCCTGCGTCTTTGTATACTGCCGTGCAATATTTTAGATGGAAGCCATAAGATTCTCTTAATTCTCCATCCTCAGGGTCAGGTAAGGAAGATTCGGCAGCTCTAACTCGATTCTTTAGTCGCACTGCTAATTCTGATGAGCCTGCAGCACCGGCAGTAATCCCATCAGATAGATTAAATCCTCTTACCTCCATATTTTCCTGATTTCCCAATGTAATTTCTAATTCATTTAGATTAAGGAAATGAACACCAGTATCTCGAAGTTCTTCAAGAATGAGAAACATTTCTGCCTCCATATCAGGAGGACAAGGGATCTCAACCCCCGTGAATATTCCTGCATCAGATGATGCACGAATCACTTCAAGATATGGTTGAAGTTTGAAGTCTAGAAGATGGAAACGTATCTCGTCCAAACCTGCATCTTTCAACCTATTTGCCCATTCAGAACGGAATGCAATCGAGGTATACATGTGCATATGGAAATCAGGACCAAACTCATTGCGAAGTCGACGAATCCCATCAAGTGTATGTTCAAAATCCATTATCGGATCACCTCCTGTGATACCTGCACCGGTAGCCCTCATGGCCTTAGCCTCCTCAATTACTTCATCGAAATTTGAACATCGCCTTTCATTTGCATACATGAACTGGCTTTCTCTTCGAGTATCTGAAAGCGGGCAATAATCACATGCCCAATGGCATTTCCCAGTAATGAATAACACCAATTTACTCCCTTGCATGCACTGTATGCAACCTTCTGCTTCCCCAACTTCAGGAAGTTCAGGTAAATCAGGGACATTCGGAAGACGGATTTCCATTGCCATGTATTCACCCAGTCATGCGTCAGGGGTTACTCGCTTGAATGCGACGCTTGTTGAAGCAACCAAATATGGAATCGGGAATCTTCTGTCAATTCCGGATGAAAGGTAAGAGCCATTCGAGAATCATACCGGATACCAACCACTTCCTCATTATGTAGTGCTATTGATTCACAACGAATTGATGATTGTTCAAAACGCGGCGCTCGAATAAAAACTCCAGGGAATTCGGCAATATCAAACAAACTTACTGTGACAATGTCTTGAAATGATTCAGTCTGACGACCATATGCATTCCTATCAATGGATGCAGGCAACAATGGATCGCCTCCATCACGTGGATCACACAATAGAATCGCTCCAGCACAAGTACCAAGAACAGGAGAATTAGATTCACGAAGATGGGAAAAAAGAGCAGGTAGTATACCACTACCTCCCGATTTGACATCGCCACCGGTTCTCCGTAATGTTGTTGATTCACCACCCGGGAGGATGTAAGCATCACAATGTTGTTTCAATAATTGTGATTCTGTTCTTAATTCGCAGATGACAATCTCGATTCCACTTCTCTCAGATGCTTGTTGAAGTGACCGAATGTGGGCATGTCTTGCACCTTGTAACATACAAAGCCCAACGCGAACCACCATGAACCTGCGGAAGAGAACGACGTTTTGAGATTCTCGCATGAATCAACAAAATTACTTAACTCAATGCGACTTCTTGATGAACCTCTCAGACCACACAATCAATATGACAACCGGATGGAATGGTCCGTGCTGGTTCATTCCAGGACCTACTTGGCTAACAACTGCTGTTTTGAATGGACTTGCAACTCCTACAATGACTCATAGAAGTCCAGAATTCAAAGTTGTGATGGCCGAATTACATGGGAGGCTAAGACACTCGTTCGCATTATCTCCCACTAGCACTGAGATGGGTCAACAATCCCAAGAAGGCGAAGATGGATATTCTGTAGTCGTAGTTTCTGGTTCAGGTACTGCAGCTATGGAGATGGTAATTGCCAATCGTTTCGGTCCCGAGGATAGGGTTTTGGTCCCAACCAATGGGAAGTTTGGTGAGAGAGTTGCCCAGATATGTGAAAATTTCACTAGTGTTACTCATCTCAAGGGAGAATGGGGGCGAGCATTTGATCTTGAAGAGATTGAAACTATTCTATCAACAGGTGAATTTGATGCTCTAGCAATCTGTCATAATGAAACATCAACAGGAATCACTCAAGATGCTGAAGCACTAGGAAAAATCACACAAAAACATGGAGTTCCATTTATCCTTGATGGGATAACTTCTGTAGGAGGGTTGCCGGTACATCCTGAATCATGGAATGCCGAGGCAGTTGTTGTAGGTGGACAAAAATGCACCGCTGGCCCTTCTGGAATTTCTGCTGTAGCAATATCTGAATCCTATGTCCAAAAAATGATTGAGAATAGAAATAACCATGACAGTTCTCAAGTGTATTATCTTGATTTAGTTCAAGCACTAAAGAAAGCCGCTGATGATCAAACACCTTGGACTCCAGCAATTAACCTCTGTACAGGGTGGGTGGCTGCATTAAGAGAACAGGACGAGGAAGGAATTGAAAATAGATGGCATCGATGTGAAATGCTCGCAAAGGGTATTCGAAATCTATTCACAGAAATAGGATTTGAATTATTTGCGGACGAAAATCAACGATCTAATACTGTTACAGCCATACTCTACCCCGAACCAGAATGGGGAGAAGAATGGAGAAGGTGGATGGCAGTCGAGAAAGATACTCACGTTATTGGTGGACAAGACCATCTCAAAGGAAGAATCTTCAGAGTAGGTTCAATGGGAGTTACCTCAAAGGAAGAAATGATTGAAGGATGCAAAAGAATGATTGAAGGATTCAGGCACTTCGGAAGAACCATTCCTGAGATAGATGTTGAAAGTTTTTTTAGGTGAAGAAATGGATTCTAGAAATCTGGCTAAATTTGCTCTAAAGCACTTGGATTTCACTCTACTTAATCCAGATGCAGATGAGAATCAAATTTCTGAATTTCTTGAAAGAGCACAAAAATGGAGACCTGCAGCTGTATGTGTACTACCTTCACAAGTATCTAGGGCAAGAGAAATGTTAGACTCTGAAATTAGGGTAGCTTCAGCCGCGGGGTGCTTCCCAGATCCTAATGGAGACATCAACAAACGAATAAGCGATATAAAAATCGCAATACAAGGTGGTGCAGATGAAATTGATATTGTAATGGATTTTGAAGCAATGATGGATCTTCGGCCAGGAGAGGCAAGGGCCACATTACAGCAATTAATCGGAGCATGTGATGGATTAATTGTGAAAGTAATTCTTGAGACTAGTTGCTTAGATTTGGAAGAACTAGAAGATGCTGCTAGAATCGCAATCGAGTGTGGGGCAAATTTTCTGAAATCAAGTACAGGAAAGCGAGGAGGTTGTACGCCTCTGGTTGCAGAAATATTGGCAGAAATAGCCCAAGAAAATGGAGAAGTTGGAGTGAAAATATCCGGTGGTATTCGTACTCTAGAAGACCTCAAAGCCAATTTAGATTCGATGGAAAAATCTCTTGAAATTAATTCATTAGGTCCCGAACGTTTTAGAATTGGAGCATCGGGTCTTCTTAATCCAATAGAAGAATTGCTTGACACATAATTTTCATTTCAACACACATGAATCGGTTGACTTGATAGACGAAACCTGCTACCACCACATATGGCGGACAAGGTTCGAGGTCTCAAAGAGGAGTCTGAACCTACAACATCTATTCTCGATAATATCATGATAAAAACCGGAATGGATCTGACAACCTTTACCCGAAAAGAAACCTACCAAGCCTTAGGAATAAGTATTATTCTATTCTCTTTAATTGCTTATGCTGGCCTCTCAGTTTTTGGTATTTCGTCCTCAATGTTTTCACAGAGTGGAGAATCAATACCAATTGATGAACTTGAATTTCAAACTCTAAATCGCACTGGAATTGAAGAAAGCATCACCAATGAAACAGGCTGGTTTCGACTTAGTGAACATCAAGGGAAAGTAATCGTCCTCGACATGATGGCACATGATTGCTCCAATTGCCATGGTGTTCAAGCAAGAATCGAAGACAAAATGAATCAATGGCATGAATTAAGCGAAGAACGTGAACTAATCATTATTGGATATGGGTCATACTATAGTGAGTCACTGGAATATCTAAATCAATCCGGAGGAGAGTATTCTGTACCACTTTATGCTACCGGACTGGGGAATCCTACTGCAGCAATAGTAAATGGAACAGAAAGGGCGGACCCAAATCGATTATTCACACCTGGAGGCACTGGAGTAATTCCAGTAGTAATGGTCATAGATACTGAAGGTTACATTATAGCAAGTGAATCGTCATCAACACCTGCTCAAGGATGGGGGTCATTCGACGAAGCTATTGAAACGGCAATGACTGGAACAGTATCAGAAATGGAACAACTTCGAACTTTTGGAGTTCAAGAAATTGACCAATCAATGACAGGGATTATTTTCCTTGGTGCGATGTTATCGATTCTGGTCTACTTTTCTCCATGTGCGTTTCCTGTGCTTCCTGGATTTATTTCGTATTATCTTACCCTGGGAGCGAGAGAAGATGAACTAGTAGAATCAGGGAAATTGAAAGGAGGGATGCCGGGCCCAGTTGTAATTGGCGGATTGTCAGGTTTAGGGATGTGGACATTCTTTGCTTTCATCGGAATTATTGCTTGGATAATGGGTAAAAGTTTTGCAACCTCAGGAATCATTCATGACATCGCAATTTTCATCGCAGCATTACTATTGATTCTTGGTTTCTTCATGTTGACTGGTGGGACTAGTCATCTAATGTCGTGGGTTCAACGTTTAGTGGAACGATTCTCAACAACTGAAATGGATGATACATTTACTCCACGGAGGAATATGTATCTTTACGGAATAGGATATGCTGCAGCGAGTATAGATTGTACGGCTGCCGCTGTTTTACCATTCATTGGATACTTAGCAACTATTGGAGGAAATGCAGTTTTATTTGGGCTAGGATCATTGATGATTGGTCTTCTAATCCTAATGGTAGCAGTGGTTTCTTTGGTAGGATATGGGAGGCAGCAAGCAATTGGTTTCCTGAGGCGAGCGACTGGAATGATCAAATTAATTGGAGCTTGGATGATGATGATGGCTGGAGCAGGTCTTCTGTTCTACCTAACAAATACTGATGTAGTTGCAACCCTATTCTAAATACATTAGAAGCAATCAAGACCCGTCTAACTAGGGAAACCCCATGGATGAGCCGGTAAGGACTGCTTTGTATCCCGCCCATGTTCGTTGGAACGGAAATATGGTGGATTTTCATGGTTTTGAACTACCCATCTGGTATTCATCAATGCTTGAAGAGCACCACGCAACTAGAACCAATGCGGGTCTTTTCGATGTTTCACACATGGGATCATTTCGTTTCAAAGGTGAAGGAGTCGCCAAATGGTTAGATTCTATGGGAACACAACGAGCAAGTAAATTCTCTTCGGGAAGATGTGGATATACTCATTTCCTTGATTCAGAAGGCACAATTATTGACGATATGATTTTTGCAATTGTTTCTGAAACCGAAATACTGGGAGTTCCTAACGCATCAATGGTCCCCATAATGTGGAAATGGATGAATGATCACTTACCCTCTGATGGCAGTATCACAATTGAAGACTTATCACCAGATACCTGCATTTTAGCTCTTCAAGGACCTTCTTCTCCAGAAATCTGTGAGGCAGTACTAGGTATTGAGAATGTAGTTGGGCATTTTCGCTGGCAACAAATTAAACCAAATGAATTAGGAATTGAAGGATGGATTCAAGGAACAGGATATACTGGAGAAAGAGGTTTTGAAATTTTCATCCCCAATAATCAAGCAGAAACACTCTGGGAAGGGCTACTTTCTACTCAAAGTGATTCAGGAATTGTCCCAGTAGGATTGGGTGCACGGGATACTTTGAGAATGGAGAAGGGTTACTTGTTATCTGGACAAGATTTCTCTTGGGACGGGTTAGGGGAGAAAACACCTGAACCATTTCCCCAAGGTTTCCTTATTAGAGGGACTATCGAAACTAATGTCCCATTCGGATTGGATTTAGAACACGAATTTTTAGGTAAGCAAAAAATGATTGAACGCGGAAACTCAGGGGCAAAATGGAGAGGTATGAGGGTCCTAGATAAAGGGCCGTTTCCAAGAACTGGTTCTCCTGTCTACAAAGATGATTCCACTGATTCCCCCATTGGGTGGATTACCAGCGGAGGCCCAAGCCCTACATTGGGAAGAGTAGGAATAGGCATAGGATACCTACAAGATGTAGAAGAGGGAGATAGTGTAATCATTGCTCCAAACCCAAAAAGGCGATTGAGAGCAGAAGTAGTTCGAATGCCATTCTTGTGATTTATTTTCTGCACGGGATTAAATTCCGCCACCTTCTCGCACAATCATGAGTGGCGCATGGGATTCACAAGTTGATGCAATGGCAGATACTATTGAAGAGATGGTTAGGTCAGGAAAAGGAGAAGTTTCCGAGTTTAGGGGAACTGCTAACGATACTATTGCTAAGGTCGGTAGTGCACTACCTGAAAAAGTTAGACAAGGACTTCATGTGCGACTAAATGCACGACTCGATGCATTAGAGGCTGAAGTCAATGCTAGAATAGATCAAGCTGCTAGTATTGCTGCCGAAGAATCAAAACAAGTTCTTGATGGAGCAATGATGCAATTTATCCAGACAATGAAAGGGCTACCTGCTGATGAATTGACTCAACTCTTCTCTTTCATTGACAAGGATAGAGATGGAACAATCAATCAAGAGGAATTCGGGCAATTTGTTGCTACAACTCTACCTCCAGGCACCGTTATTCCACCTGCTGCAATCGCTTTAGGTTTCCAAGTTTTGGACACAGATAGAACCGGATCATTATCCGTTTCGGATATTTTAGGAACTCAAGGTGAAGTGATTTCTACAGCAGCAAAAATTGTTGCAGAAGAAATGAAAGAGGATCATGCGCCTATTGAAGAAGAAACAATCGAAGTTGTTGAAGAAGAAACAATCGAAGTTGTTGAAGAAGAACATACAGTAGAAACTGTCGAAGAATCATATGAATCAGAAATTAGTATAATGGATAGTGAAACCATTTCATCTAGACTTTCAGAAGCAAGATTTTCTTCAGAGAAAACTAGGATTATCGAATCTATGAAAGGAAATTCGGTTGAATTTGATGCCACAATTAATCGAATTCGTACTGAAGAGGGCCCCAATAGGCCAATGGAAGTCGAAGTCACTGCAAATAACGGCACCGACTACATCATTTCCATCGATACGTCCAAGGTAGGTGAAATGCCCAATGCCATAGAAAAGGCAAAGGGTTCTGTACAGATTAAGGGATCAGTTCTAGGATTCAATATGGCTAGAAATTGTGTAACAATTGATATTTCTGCAATTGAATAATGCACCCTGATGGGATGGGTCTATCTATCTACACCTTTTCGTAATGAATCATGAGCAAGCAACGCCTCTCACTAGTGCTTGTTTTTCTGCTACTCGGGATGCCATTCTCTAACTCATTTATCCCAACAGAAAATCATCTAACTCCGTTAATAGATGAGGATTCATTCTTTTCTACTGGAAATACTACTGATTGGGCAGTATTAATGACAAAAAATGCAGGTACACAAGGTGGACCAAATAATGAAAATTGGGTAAAAATTACAGATGTTATCGTAGACCATAATGACGATATTTACGCAGTTGGAGCATTCTACAATAACGTAACAATAGGATCTAGTAATTGGGACGAAGGTAGGTCTACTGGATTTATAGCTAAATTCGATGACCAAGGAAATTCATTATGGGAATTAAAAATCGAAGCACCTCAAGGAAGTACGGATCCCACTTCAGAAATTAGAACAATAGATGTAGATAATGCTGGTAGAATATATGTTGGTGGATGGATGTGTGGAGCGTCTACATTTACCATGACTAGTGGATGTGGTTGGTGGCAAAATTGGGGAGGATTTGTTGCTAAAGTCTCACCCATGGGGACCTTTGAATGGGGAGTCTCAATAGATGGCGCAAATGGATATGATGCAGTCAATGACGTAGCAATTAGATCAGATGGCCATGTTTGGGCTGTTGGATTCTTCAGAGATTCAGCGTTTTTCGAAGGAGATTCATACAATACTTCTGGACAATATGACGGATTTGTAGGATTGATTAATACTACTTCTTCTGATTTTGAATGGGTACGAACAATAGGGAGTCAAAGCCACAATGAAGGAGATAATGCAACTGCTGTTATCGTAGATTCAGATGACAATGCACTCATTGTAGGTTCTTATTCTGATAATGCAGGAGGGACTTTTGGAGCCACACAAATCATGCCAGTAGGGAAACCAACAGCAACATATGTCCTAAATTTATCATCATCTAATACTGTAAATTGGGTAGCCAGTGGAGCAGGGAGTCAGAATGGAGAACCATCTGTTGGAATGGACATATTAATTGCAGATGATGGGAAATATTACGTCACTGGAGGAATGTCTGGATTAACTACTTTCGATAGTTTAAGCACTGGTTCACCTCTACAAATTGTAGGGAATGGAACAAGCGTCCACACATATATCGCTAAAATCGAGACAGATGGAGATTGGAATTATGTCCGCCGCTCAGATAGTCCAAACGGATTCAATACGCCCTCCTCTCAAATTCCTCAAAATATGAGAATGGGACAAAACGGAATGATCATCATCACGGGCCAATATGATGCTCCATATGGTCACCCCCTCTCATCCACAAAATTCGGAAATATCGAGTTAGTTGATGGATACATGGGTGGATATCTAGCCGGTTTCAATATTCAATCTGCTTCATGGGCTTGGGCAACTGACTTTGGTAGTGGAGGAGATAATGACGTAGGGACAGGAGTAGGAGTTCTTTCAGATGGAAGGATTGTAACTTCTATTCATGCTTGTTCAAAGGGGCCTTGTTATGCAGATGTAGATGGTGTACAGTATAACATCCCATCATGGGAGGGAGGAAGTGGCATCTTATGGGTATCATATCCAGACTCAGACAGCGACAATATTCCTGACAAAGATGACAATTGTGATTTAGATGCTAATCCCACTCAATCCGACATAGACCAAGATAATGATGGAGATGCATGTGACAATGATTTAGATGGAGATGGAATTGAAAATTTCTATGATTCTTGTGATGGTCCATCAACAAATTGGGATGCTTCAATCTGGACGAATGATAGAGACCAAGATGGATGCAGAGATGCAGACGAAGATAAAGATGATGATGGAGATGGAATCGAAGACGTTTACGATGACTGTAATTCACCCAATACTGTGCATAATTGGAGTTCCACGCCAGTTTCAGACTACGATTCTGATGGATGCAAAGACTCCGAAGAAGATGACGATGATGATTCAGATGGAGTCCTAGATATTTCTGATTCTTGCCCCAGTAATCCTTCTTGGAAGAACTGGACTAGTAACCAATCAAGCGATCATGACGGAGATGGATGTAATGACGTTGGAGAAGATTTAGACGATGACAATGATCAACGTCCAGATAATTCTGATTCTTGTCCAACAGGAGAAACCGGTTGGACTTCTGAAATTTCATTTGATTACGATCAAGATGGTTGTAAAGACTCTACTGAAGATTTAGATGATGATGGAGATTCAGTACCCGACTTTGTCGACTTATGTAATCCACCAGGAGCTACAGGGTGGACCAGTTTAGACCCCACAGACAATGATGGTGACGGATGTAGGGATTCTGACGAAGATTCGGATGATGATAATGATGGAATAGATGATTCAAATGATGCCTGTCCAGATGGAGTTAGTGGGTGGACTAGTAATCCTTCAACTGATAATGATGGAGATGGATGTAAGGACTTAGGCGCAGATAATGGAGGGTTTGGAGAAGATACTGATGACGATGGTGACCAAATTCTTGATTCTGCACCCGATATGTGCCCACAGGGAGCAACTGATTGGATTTCCACCTTTGCTACAGATTTTGATCGTGATGGGTGTAAAGATGATGGAGAGGATTCTGATGATGATGGAGATGGATTCTACGAAGATAACGGAGAAGATGAATGCCCAAACACTCCAGTAGGCGAATCTGTTGACATTAAGGGTTGTTCAGCTGGGCAAGCAGATACTGATGGTGATTTGATACTTGATGCTAATGACCAATGTCCAAATGAAGACGCAAGAAACTTCGACACAAATCTTGATGGATGTATAGACGATACAGATGGTGATGGCATTAATGATGCCAACGATGATTGCCCAACTGTTAATGCAGATAATACAGGGGTTTCTTCCCAAATAGGAGATGGATGTACAATTACTGAACGGGATGACGATGGTGACGGAATCCCAGGAGATATGGATGCAATTGCTGGAAGTGACATATGTCCATTGACCGCTACAGGGGCATCCACGAATGAATTCGGATGCTCTCAAGATCAAATCTGGGATTTACTTGATTCTGATGAAGACGGAGTGAGTGATTTGGTAGAATTCCAATGGAATGACGAATCGGGGTTAAATTGCACTAATACCATAGAAAATGAACGTTCTATTGTGGATGAAAATGGTTGCGGTTTTAGTCAATTGGATGCAGACGGAGATTCTATTCCCAACGGAATTGACATCTGTCCAGGAACTCTGGCTTTACTTAGTGTGGATGAAGATGGATGCTCAGTTAGTCAGAAAGAACAAACTAGTTCAAGTTCGGGAGGACTACCTACATTTGTAATTGCTTCAATAATTGTAGTCATAGTAATTGCCATAGGAGCAGGAGTAGTAGTATTTTCACAAAGCTCTAAGAAATCGAAAAAGAAGAGTAAGAAACGTACAAAGTCAGTAAATACTCAATCGACTGCACCATCTGTAGGAGAATTTTCACAACAAGCTGCTCAAGCGTTAGAACCAGAGCCAACTCCTGTTCCAGAATTAAGCGGAAATACCGTCGATGAGGATGGAATTGAATGGGCCCAAGATGCATCCGGAAACTGGTACTGGAGAGAAGGAGAAGGGCAATTCGAATTATATGAATCGTAAGTCCAAATTCGCCCAAATTACGCGAGGTTTGAATAGCGGCTATTGTTACCTAAGCACATGTTAGGCATACAGCGCACGGCTGTACTATTCTTGACCGCTATTCTACTGGGGATGGTGATTCATCCTATTCATCAAGTAGATACGCATCTTTCAGAAATAAGTGAAAGTTCTGATTCATCTCCTAGGGCAGGCAGTACTGATTGGACAGCAGTAGCAGGATATGATACAGTTACCAATCCTTCAATCGCAGTTGAAGCAGGATTGGTATCTCCAACTGATATGGCAATTGATAGTTTAGGTTCAATTTACACAGGTGGTTTCGCGATTTATGACGTGACATTTGGGGGACAAACTTATTCAGAAACGGATCAATTGGCGTATGTTGCCAAAACTTCTTCATCTGGAAACTGGCAAAAACTTTGGCACGCTTCTGTATTTGGTGGAGGAGGTAGTGCTACCGTTACTGCTCTAACAACATCAGGAACTGACGTTTATGCATGTGGATGGTTTGTAGGAAACGTCAGTATTGCAGGACAAAACTTTGTGTCATATACGCCATCGGGAAGCGTAGAAAGTTCACAGGATATGTGGGTAGCAAAATTCGACCAGAACCTGAATGCACAATGGGCATCTCATGCAGGCACTGTAGAGAATGATGATGCTTGTGAGGACATCTTGGTTTCTCCAACTAAAGCAGATGGAAGCAAAGATGTGTATATCATCGGAGAAACTAATGCGACAGCATCTTCATACTTCGGAACTTCAATCACAAAAAATGGAATTGGAGGAACTTCGACAGACATTGTTGTGGCCAAATTAAATGCTGCAAATGGAAATTGGATTGATGCAAATATCGCTGGAAGTACTGGCCAAGACCTAGGATATTCGATATATTGGAGAGGAGGTGGAATGGTAGCAGTAGGTATTTTCAGCGGAACCATTACCTTTGGCACTCAACAGATGCAGGCGATAGGGTCGTTTGATTTGTGGATGGCAGATATCACAACTAGCTTAGGATTCCTTAACGCTAGTCAAGCAGGAGGAACTGGAGGAATTGCCCAACCATTTAGCGTAGTACATCAAAATGGAGTAGATTATGTGGCTGGAACTGTACAGGGAACTGTAAATTTCGATACAAACCAAGTTATGTCATCTAGCAATGGACAAGATACCTCAACATTTGTTGCATCAAGAGGAGCCAACAACCAATGGGATTGGATTAGTACAGCAAGTGGATACCATCAAGTTAGAGGGCTTGACATCAACCCGTCTGGAATTCTATTGGTTTCGGGTTCATTTGCAACTGTTTCCTGGACTGGAACAGGTGGCTCTCTGGCACAGAGTGGAAGTGCAACCTTTGGCACAACCACTCTTCCATCTACATACTTTGATCCATATCATGCTACTATGGATACTTCTGGAAATTGGATTTCGGCTGATTCAGGAGCAGGTGATTTCAACGATAATGGAGTAGCGGGAATGTGGGCACCCACTGGAGAAATTATCGGAGTTGGAACATTTGGTTCAGGAGGTGCTACCAATATTGGTTCAACATATTCAATCACTCTAGGAAGTGGTACTGCAATAGGAAACGGAAATGCATTTACAGATCAGAATTACCAAATTTACCAGAATATTGCATATTATGTTTGGTCACTTAAAGCAGACTCTGATGCAGATGGCACACCTGATGTGGACGATAACTGTCCAAATCAATTCAACCCATCTCAATCAGATATTGATTCAGATGGTCTTGGTGATGAATGTGATCCAGATGCAGATCAAGATGGACTATTGAATGAAGAAGATAATTGTCCAAATGGACCAGAAGTAAATTGGGACCCTACTGATAATACCATCAATAGAGATCAAGATGGTTGTAAAGACTCCACAGAAGATACTGATGATGATGCAGATGGAATAGATGACTTTGCAGATTTGTGTGACGATATTGGTGACAAAATGGGTTGGGTCTCAAACAGTGTAAGGGACCATGATTCAGATGGTTGTCATGATGCTGAAGAAGATGATGATGACGATAATGATGCTATCCCTGATACAGATGATCAATGCCCAAGAGGTTGGTACAACTGGTCAGCTTCCCCAAGTACAGACCATGATATGGATGGTTGCGCAGATGAAGGCGAAGATGATGATGACGATAACGACGGAATGAATGATTATGATTTCGATGATTTAGAATTAGATCAATGTCCAAAAGGGGACTTGGGTTGGACTTCTAATCCTACTACTGATCGAGATGGAGATGGATGTAGAGATGATGGAGAAGATACTGATGACGATGGAGATACAGTTCTAGATATTAATGACAAATGTACTCCAGATGGAGACGGTGATTGGACTAGTGCTACACCTAACGATCACGATGGAGATGGATGTAGAGATGCAACAGAAGATGATGATGATGATGATGATGGAGTGTTAGATGTTGCAGACTCTTGTCCAACTGGAATGGTTGGATGGACATCTACGCCGCTACTCGATGTAGATGGTGATGGATGTATGGATTCAGATGAAGATAATGACAATGATAACGATGGAGTTCTGAATGATGTTGATTCATGTGCAGGTGGAGAAACTGGTTGGTTCGCTTCAAATGAATTAGATGCAGATGGAGACGGATGTAAAGACGATACTGAAGATACGGATGATGATGCAGATGGAGTTGAAGACCAATTTGATATTTGTCCAGAAACACCACTAGGTGAAACGGCAGATAATGTTGGATGCGGTTACAATACTCAGCAAGATAATGATCAAGATGGAATTTACGATATTAGTGATGCATGTCTAAACAGCCCATCAGAGTCAGATAGGATCCTTTACGAAACTCTCGAATCAGAGGCAAATGGATTGATACATGAATGGGGTACAATCATCGATGTTTCCGGATGCTGGCTAGGTGAGTTAGACCGAGATAATGATAATCGAAAGAACTACTTGGATCAATGTCCAGATTCCCCTTCTAATGCAGTTGTGGATGAGTTTGGTTGTAGTGCTGCAGAATATGATTGGGACGAAGACGGAGTCATCGGAGATGTCATCATGTCTCCCGATGCATGTCCAAACACAACTGATAGTGAAACTCGGATGCTAGAAGCATACTCATCATTTGGCGCTGTTGATGCTATTGGATGTTGGGCTGGAGACGGCGACCAAGATTTGGATTCAATTCTAGCTTATCTCGATATGTGTCCTGGTACTCTTGAAGGTCTAGATGTCAATGAAGAGGATGATCAACTAATGGGTTGTGCAGATAACCAGTTGGACTTTGACAATGATGGAGCAATGAATGATGTTGATGTTTGTCCAGATACTCCTGCAAATACGGAAGTTCAATCAAATGGAGAAAGGGTAGGATGTACTCTTGAACAAAGGTTAGAGTTAGGAGATTTTGATGCTCAAATGGAGGCATACGGATTATTCCTGGGTATCGGAGCAGTAGTGATTATTGGACTTCTCGGAGCAATCGGTTTCTTCCTTCTAAGAAGCGATGACAATGTGGGTTCCGCTCCTACAATTCCGATGAATTATGGAGCACCTGTTGCAGCAGCACCGGTACAAGCACCACTAGGTTTCGCTCCAGCTCAACCTGCTTATGTCGCTGATTATACGGGACTTCCCGGCGGTGGACATTATGATCAAGGG
>CESM01142121.1_pt1 | contig 19594 bp, 13 predicted proteins | sample 361421 | NCBI WGS metagenome assembly CESM01 (sample SAMEA2622219, study PRJEB7988) | marine metagenome | isolation source: saline water (ENVO:00002010), including | reverse complement strand
TTTTAGTCTTCGGCGCGACTAACTCTGTAAAGTAACTTTCTGTATTGAGAGATGTCTTCATCTAAAAATTCTGTAAATAGTTCATCTTCGTTTGCAGGGTAAGAGTCATCAATTTCTTCCCAGAAAGAACCGTCTTCGCTTCGTTCAATTAGGAATGCTTCTCCATCACGTGAAGGCCAAGAAATTAACATGCCTTCATTAGAATAATTAATGTCACTAATTTGAAAAGGGACACTACTAGTGGGGACTTCAATACCTTCTTTCACATTAAAGAAGTCAATGTCGACAGCGCCTGATTGAGGGGTAGCCCCTAGCCCCATTGCAATATACGTGTATGAAGCATCACTGCCATTACCCGCAGTGAGGAAATACGTTGTTGGAGTGTTACTTCCGTTTAAATAAATGTCTGCTCGGTGAGTGCCTGTTTCAGAGGTGTCTTCTTCAATTGTAATCCAGAAATTATTCCAAACTCTAGGTTCAATTGGTAAAAGGTTTTCATCGCCACCTGCATCGTTGGCATCAACATTACCTGAGGTGCTTAAACCATTTAACCGGTTCATGGTTAGCCCTTCACCGCCAGTGTAATCGCCACCTGGACCAACATCTTCAGTTGAAATGGCAAATGAGATAACTTGTCCACTGAGAGTATCACGAATACTAAAGCTTCCCTTTCCTCCATCATGAACTGCGTAGCCATCACCTGTTTCTAGCCAAGGCGTTTTACTTCCGTCGTTTGAATGGTAGTCATCAAGAGGTAAGTCGTTTCCAGGGACGGGTACTCTTGCACGGAAATTTAATGTAATTCCATCCATTAGCGGTGAATATCCATCGCTTAATACGCTGGTGAGATCTTTTATGAAATAGAATTTTCGATTTGAAGGGTCTCCGAAGCCATGAGATCTAGGGTCTCCAGTATCCTGTAACCTCAGGAAATTTTCTTCTCCTTCTTCTAGTATCTCAGCTCCACCTGGTGCCCCAGAACTAAAATCTGATTCATCCCAAGCGTCAGATCCATTATCATGAGTCCAATCATCAGTAATGGGATCCACGTCACCATTAAATTCGAAATCCCAACCGCCCACTGGATTCGAAAAATCTCCTCCAGTTAATTGTCCTGATAAAACATTTATCATGAGTTCTGCGCTTGCGTCTTCCTCACCATCAGCACTGGCTATAAGCACAAATTTGATTGTTTCAGATGGGCTAACCTGCACACTGCCTTGACCGTTTTCTGAACTTACTTCACCTATGCCTGGTGAAATAGAGACGGCAGCATCTTCTCTTACTATCCAATTCAGTGTGGTTGTTTCTCCAGAGTTGATAAGAGCACTTGTAGATGTGAATGAACCGATTAGTGAAACATCTACGGAAACTGATTCGGATGCACCGTCCTCTTCTGGGGTATCAACGGTTAATGTAAATTTGGCATCCATTTTCGGAGTTAATTCTATTGACCCTTTGCCGTCTGGTCCCGTCTTACTAAGCGCATCGATATTTCCTGGGTTGATGGTTGCAGAAGTTGCCGCTGGGCTAATAGTCCAATCTAAAGTCATACTTTCACCTGGTGCGACCAAGTCGGATGAAGCCATGAATTTTTGGATGGGAATTTCAAGGTCTGCTGGAGGAACAACAATGATTCCATCCAGTTCTGTTCTGCCACCTTCTTCATTGGCGACTCCTTTGCCGAGACGCAAATTAATGAGCCCATCTTCATCAGAAGAAAAATAACCAATTGAAATAGCGTAAGAGTCTGCCTCTGGGCCATTATCGTCGACAACTGAAATTCCATCAGTTTGAATGTTATTTACAGTTATCATTTCGCCCTGCGTGACTAGGCTCATCATGTTGCTACCACCTATTCCTTGTCCCCGAATTGTAACGCTGTCTCCAGTAATGGAATAAACAGAGTAAAATTGATTAAGTCCTTGCCCTGGTCCAAAGCCATCACCACTTTCATCTACGCCTGTGTAATCAGGTAAACCATTTGGTGAGATTCCTGTATTAACACGAACCCAACCATCATCAATAATCCATTGCAGATTTCCTCCCAACACGGGGTCAGTGTTGTTTGGTGAGTTTTTATTTCCTGCAGGACCATCGAGACGATTATCCACTAAAAGATACCATGTTGTAATGCCGTCTGCTTCAACGTAAGCAGTGTAAGGAGAATTGTCTCTCGCATTGTTAGCAAAACGAATGTAGTCACCACCAATCAGGTAATCAGGTAAGTCTATGATCTCATTTCCAGTTATTGATAGATTTCCATCAATATCGAATGCAGCACCATTGTGTTGGTGTGTGCGGTCTGAAAATGTCAAAGATTCTTCACCAAAGCTAGGTTCAATTATTGCTGGAGAGTCTCCTCCTATACCTTCTTCTGATATTTCAAGTACAATCGCTTGTGCTCCTCTTGACCATGAGAAGTCATAGGCATCTGTTTTGATTACATTGAGAACCAATAATTCATATTTTTGTAATGGAATTAGACCTGAAATAGTGGCAGTGAAATCAGAGGCTGTATTTGATTTATCATCGAAGATATCTCCGCTAAAACCATCTGAGGCCACCGAAATTGTATTATCGCTTCCATCAGGCCAACCCCAATCCTCTGCATCTGTTGTCATTGCAATATTAGAATTGGAAATGCTTTCATAGGATGATCCTAATCCGACTAGATCGAGATAGATTGCCCCCCCTCCTATGGCGTCTTCTACTTCTTCATAAGTGGTAGCACCGATGCTTATAATAGTGCTTGTGGCAAAAAGTATTGGTAATAATGCCAGATTCTTTATTGAGTAATTACTTAATTTGATCATCTCTGTAGCTCTTATACCGTTAATAATGCATTAATATTGCTAATTTGAGCAAGACTAAAGAGCTTTAAGAAAAAACCTCTATTTAAATACTAGTCTACGGCCTTTTAAGCCATTTCTTTATACCCTTAATTTATTTCAATTAATCGGATCCATTTGGCCTAAGTACTGCGTATATAGGTTACGGGTGATAATTCACAATCGTTGGTCAAAATTTATTAACTTATCAACAGATATTAACATTTTAGAGGAATGAAAAAAAAGTATTTCCATAACTCGTTGAAAATCAGAATTTGATCAAAATTAAAAAAATATAAATGTATTTTTATTTTGACCTACACACTATATATTGTGCATATTACCCAGCGCTCCACCAAGATGTAGTGGTTTTGACAAAAAGCCATTTTCAGAATTATAGGAGCAATAACATGTGCTTTTGCGGGGGTTTTAGCCATAAAATTGGCGGAGCTTGGCCCGTATAAGCATTTAAGATACCTAAAATATATTGATACTTAACATATTTTTTTAAGCAGACTACAAAGAATAATTAGCAGATGGAAAAGACTTTTGAGATAGGAAAAAAGACTTTCGTTTTAGATCAGGATAAAGCCGAGGAAGCCTTTGCAGCAAAAGCTGTAATTAATGGACGTCAGACAATGGCTTTTAATCTATTGCCTCTGAAATATCAGTGGGCATATGACATATATCGCGATATGAAAGCCAATCACTGGGAGCCCGAGGACATTCCTATGGGTAAAGACATAGAGCAGTGGCAATCAGATAAAGAGCTCAGTGATAGCGAAAGATGGATTATTCGTATGGGTATTGGTTACTTTTCTGCTGCTGAAGGGATTGTGGGAGATAACGTTCTTCACGTAGTTCGTGAATTACTTACAGCTCCGGAGCTTAAGCTCGTGCTTGGGCGTCATGCTCATGAAGAGAATATTCATGCAGATTCATTGCTCTATATGATTAGCTCATTGGGTATTAATCCTCACGAATGTGAAGCGATGTTCGAACAGATCCCGACTATTAAGAGAAAAAATGAATTTGTTACTGGGATTTCTGGAGAATTAAGAAGAGACATTGATCTGACTAAGGTTGAAAACAAGCAGTTACTAGCTAAGAATATTTTTGTTTTTGGTCAGTGTATGGAAGGAACACAATTTTATGGTCTTTTCGGAATGATCTTGAGTTTATATAGGCAAAACAAATTTCCGGGGATAGGCCAAATGTTCCGATATACTTTGAGGGATGAATCAAACCATATTGAGGTTTTTAGGAATCTCTTCATGGATCTTGTGGAAGAAAATAAGGAAATATGGACTGAAGATTTTAGGAATGAGTTACGCGAGATTATGAAGCAAGCCATTGCTCTCGAGAAAGAGTTCATCGAGGACTGTTTGCCCGTAAATTCGGTTGGTTTGAGTCCTGAAGAATTTACTCAATATATTGACTATATTGCAGACAGACGTCTTGAAGGAGTTGGATTAAATCCTCTTGCTCCTGGTACAGAAAATCCATTTCCGTGGCTTGCTGAAATGATGGATATTAAAAAAGAGCAAAACTTTTTTGAAGGAAGAGTCACAGAATATCAGAAAGCTTCATCCTTGGAAACTGTGGATGACGACGAACTCTAAATTACCACAAACAACTTTCTCCTCTCATACAAAAACAACAATATAACCATTAATTATTCTACCAATCTTTTAAACTCAGCAGGTATATGATAGGAAGAAATGTTCTAGAAGAAGATATTTTACTCAAACAGTATGCAGATGCATCTGATGAAGATAAGCCCCGATTTAATTGGTCTGATTATGCAGATACAGATTCGCCGGCGTTACCAGGTAAACTTCAGATTAAAATTGAAATTGGTGGTCAAGTAAGAGACTACAATACAGCTGACGTTGCCGATACTGTAGGCGGAGCACTAACTGATTTATTGCTTTCTCGGAAAGAGGAAAATATTTTTAATGATGAAAATCAGAAATTAGTAGCGGGAATAGCAAAGTCGGTAACTGAAGAGATCGTTGAGCAAACGGAAGAGTCCTCTACCCCTGAAGTCACATTTAATTCCGTTGAGCTCACCAAAATTATAGAGCGTGCATTAGTTAAGAATAATGCCCATGACGTTGCCCGTTCATTAATAATGAGGCTAAGAAACGGGTCAGATAAATTAGCTGATGAGGGGGAAGTAAAAAGCAAAACAATCAAAGTCATTAGGAGGAATGGAAAAACTGTCAGCTGGAAACCAAATAAGATTGAATCTGCAGTTAGTCAGGCATTTCTTTCTCTTCAACTTGATCCTACTCCAGCTTTAGATGTTGCTAATGCAATCAGTGAAACGATAACTGAGGATGGAGTTTCATTTATTCATATCGAGGACCTTCAAGATAAGGTTCAAGAAGAACTCATGAGACAAGGCCATTTTAAGGTGGCAGAGGCTTATATTCTTTATAGAGCCCACCGTGCACTATTGAGAGAGGCAGAGAGAGTTGAAGCTGAGGAGGCGGCTGCAACTGCAGATGATCCAAGTCAGGATTCGCTGATATTGGTTCGCAATGCTGACGATTCAACTTTTTTATGGGATGGATCTGATTTAAGAAAAAGGATTGAGTTTGCTATTTTGGATTTGGATCTTTGCTTGGCTGACGATGAAATAGAAAGGGAGCTTAGAAGGTCTGTTTTTCCTGAGATGAAGAAAGCAGACTTGGAAAAAACAATTATACTCAATTCAAAAAGTCTCATTGAGCGAGATGCAGATTTTTCAAAGTTTGCCGCAAGAATTCTTCTTACATTCATTTATGAAGAAGTTTTAGATTGGAATATTGTGGATGATGGAATTAGCGCTTTGCCGGCCGCTCATCGTAAAGGTTTCAAATCTAGTATACAGAGAGGAATTGAAATAGGTCGACTGAATAGCAGGCTAAGAGAGCATGAGATTGACAAATTAGCAGAGGCCATTGATCCAGTAGCCGACATGGGTTTTGATTATCTTGGTATACAGACGCTCTATGATAGATACCTCATAGTAGATAAAACCACAGAAGACCACCGTAGGCTCGAAACGCCTCAACTTTTTTGGATGAGAGTGTCTATGGGTCTTTTTCTAGATGAAGTTGAATCGAGATCAGATAAGGTCATAGATTTATATAAGCTTTATAAGAGTCGACGTTTTTGTTCTTCAACGCCAACGCTTTTTAATTCTGCAACCAATCACTCTCAGTTAAGTTCATGTTATTTATACAAAGTTGATGATTCAATTGAGTCGATCATGACAAGAGGTATTGCAGAGAATGCTTACCTTTCAAAGTGGGCTGGTGGATTAGGTGGATCTTGGACGGCAGTAAGAGGAACGGGAAGCTATATACAAGGCACTAATGGAGAGAGCCAGGGCGTCATCCCTTTCCTAAAGCTTCACAACGATCAATTAGTTGCTGTTAATCAGGGAGGTAAGAGAAGAGGATCCGGATGCGCTTACTTGGAGACTTGGCATACGGATATTTTAGATTTTCTTGATCTTAGAAAGAATACTGGTGATGACAGAAGGCGTGCCCATGATATGAACACGGCTAATTGGATTCCTGATCTTTTTATGAAGAGAATGGAGGCCAGAGAGGACTGGACGCTTTTCAGGTCTAATGAGGTTCCTGATTTGCATGATCTCTATGGGAGTGCCTTCGAGCAGCGCTATATTGAATATGAGCAAAAGGCTAAGAATGGTGAAATCTTTGGCAAAACAATGCCTGCGATTGAGCTTTGGAAGCACATGTTAAAAATGCTTTTTGAAACAGGCCATCCCTGGATCACTTTTAAAGACCCTTGTAATGTTAGAAGTCCTCAAGATCATTGTGGAGTCATTCATAGTTCTAACCTTTGCACAGAAATCACCTTAAATACTGGTGAGGAAGAGACTGCAGTTTGCAACTTAGGTTCTGTTGTGCTTGATAATCATCTTGGAGAAAATGGTGAAATTGACCATGACAAGTTAAAGGAAACAGTTCGTATTGCGGTGCGTGCGTTGGACAATGTAATTGATATTAATTTTTATCCCACAGAAGCTGCAAGATGTTCTAATCAGCGGCACCGCCCTATTGGACTTGGAGTAATGGGCCTTCAAAATGCACTATTCCAACGAAACATTTGTTTTGGATCTGATGAGGCAGTTGAATTCAATGACGAATTCATGGAGGCTATCGCTTATTATGCCTACGAGGCGTCAAGCGATTTGGCAAAAGAGCGCGAATCATATTCGACTTACGATGGCTCTAAATGGTCACGTGGATTGTTGCCGCCGGATACTATTGATCTTTTAGAAAAAGAGAGAGGAATCAATATAGATGTCCCTAGAGGGGGTAAATTAGATTGGAGTGCTCTTCGGGAAAAGATTAAGGACCAAGGAATGAGAAATTCAAATGTTCTGGCAATTGCTCCTACTGCTACCATATCAAATATTATGGGTAGTTCTCCATGTATAGAGCCGACATATAAGAATTTATTTGTTAAAAGCAACCTTTCCGGAGATTTCATAGTTCTCAATTCTTATCTTGTTAGGGATCTCAAGGAACTTGGTTTATGGGATAAAGAAATGGCTGATCAACTCAAGTATCATGATGGAGAATTGGATGATATTGATGAAATTCCTGATGATCTTAAGAAAAAATACTCAACTGCATTTTCTATAGATCATGATTGGTTAATTCATGCTGCTGCTAGACGTCAGAAATGGATCGACCAATCGCAATCTGTTAATTTATTTATTGCTAAGCCTGATCTAAAAACACTTTCTCATATGTATCGTGCTGCATGGAGTTCTGGATTAAAGACAACCTATTACTTGCGCAGTTTAGCAGCTTCCAACATAGAAAAGTCAACGGTGAGCTCTAAAAAAGAGGTGAGAATTCAATCTGATGATAAGAATGAAGAAGGTAAAAGGGAGTACACTGAGGAAGAGGTCAAGGCATGTAGCATAGAGGCCATGATGAATGGAGAGGAATGCGAGGCGTGCCAATAATCTAGATTTACTTATTTTCTTAGATGCTATTTTTTTCCGAAGATTGTCCTGCAGGCGAAGGATCAGTGGATCACGGTAATGGTGATCAAGATTGTACTCAGCCTCCAGTTTTAGCCGATTAGGTGCTTTATAATTTATATACGGCTTATTGTTTGGCCTGTATTAATCGCTCTAAGTGTTTGGCTATGAGATCGAACTCTAAATTAATTGAATCCCCTTTACTGTATTCTAAGAGGTTTGTATTAGAATGTGTGTGCGGAGTAATCCAGCATGTCAGGGTTTGATTGTTATCGTCTATGTCTGCGATCGTTAGACTAATGCCGTCGATTGCAATTGATCCCTTGTGCACCAAGAGATGAACTTTATTTGAAGGAAATGAAATATCGAGTCTATGGTCATCACCTTCTTTACTATAATTAATGACTTTTGATATTACATCGACATGACCAGTGACGAAATGCCCGCCAAACCTTTGACCGGCGGCGATAGCTCTTTCAAGGTTTACCGTTTTACCTACACTTAAATTTTTCATTGCAGTCACATCCAATGTTTCATTAAGTAAATTAAAAGAGGCGCTTTTGGGGCTCATACTTGAGACAGTGAGGCAACATCCATTGACGGCAATACTTTCACCCATTGATATTTCATCAATGAAAGGAATATCTACCTCGAGAGTAGCTCCAGTATCGTTACGATCAAAACTTATAATTGTTCCTGTAGATTCAACTAGTCCGGTAAACATTGATTTTAAAAGTATACTAATTACTGAGATTAGGTCTAAATTTTTTTCCCGATGCTCATGATGGTCTCAAAATAAGGTGGACGATTTTCTTTGTCGACTATCATCGTTTTTATTGATTCAAATCCTGCAGTTTCAAGAAATTCTATTAGCTCAATTTCCTTGAAGCCTAGCCATTGGTCAGCATATAGAGTTCGGGCTTCTTCTTGATCATGCTTAAGAAGATCGAGTATTATAATCATGCCTGATTTCGAAAGTATTCTAAAAGCTTCGGTCACTGCTTTTTGAGGATCATTAACATGATGTAGAGTTTGGCTGAATATTGCTAAATCAACATGATTATCTTCGATGGGGGGAGATTGAATATCACCTAGGCGATATTCAATATTATGATAGCCATTCTGTTTGATTATCTTTGATCCGAAATCGACCATTTTTTTTGAATGGTCTACGGCTATGACTCTTGTTGCTGTTTGTGCAATGAGTTGTGATAGGGTTCCTTCTCCAGCACCCAAATCAGCGACGGTTCCCGGGTTAATGATTTGAAAAAGCATTTCTGCAACACTTTTCCAGCTTCTTCCTGGGACATACTTTTTTCCAAAGCTTCCTGCCAATTCATCGAAATATGTTCTTGCTTTGTTTGAGCGTTTCTCAATTTCTAATTTGAGGGCTTTATTGTCTAAAGTGCATTCAGGAATCTCTAGTGCTGCAGATTCAAGAACAGATAATAAACTTTCGGTTACCTGTGCATCAGAGCTTGATGGTGGAATTAGTTGGTAATAAACATGTTTCCCAGATCTTTCATCAATAATTAAACCTGAGGACTTTAATTTTGATAACTGGGAGGATATTCTTGATTGCCCCATGCCTAGAACACTTTGAATCTCGGCAACAGTGAGTTTTTCACTGCGCAAAATCATAAGAATTCGGACCCGAGTGGGGTCCGAAAGTAATTTTAATGATTTCAGTATTGACTGCATAAGGATTTGGACTGACAAATCAACATATCACTATATTTAGATATATGCCAAATACCCATATTTTTTCTTCTGAGTCAGTAACTGAAGGTCACCCGGATAAAGTGTGTGACACTATATCAGACGCCGTATTAGATGCTTGTTTTGAGCAAGATGTAACTTCCAGGGTAGCCTGCGAGACAATGGTTAAAGATAATGCTGTAATTTTAGGAGGTGAGATCACAACATCTGCTGATTTCGATTACCGAGCAGTTGTTAAAAAAACCCTGAGTGAAATGAATTATGATTCTTCTTATGCAGAAGGCACTGAATATTCATATACTTGTAAGTTTGATGCTCAGAATTTTTTCTTCATGAATCTTTTAGGGCAACAGTCACCTGATATTGCGCAAGGTGTAGATGCATCTAGTGCTCGAGATAAGGAAACTGACGAGCAAGGTGCCGGTGATCAGGGCATAATGTTTGGTTACGCGTGCAATGATACTCCGGAACTGATGCCAGCTGCTATCGCATATTCTCATCAACTAGGTGAAGCTATGACAAAGTTGCGTAAGGATAGGACTCATACATGGTTGAGGCCTGATTCCAAAACTCAAGTCTCTGTTGAATATATTGACGGTAAACCTAGTCGAATCACTGCTGTGGTTGTTTCGACGATGCACGCAAAAGAGATAACAACTGCAGAAATTAGAGAGGCGTTAAAAGGGGACCTTATAGAAAAAGTTTTACCACAGGATCTTTTAACTGAGGATACAAAATATCATATCAACCCTACTGGATTATTTGTAGTTGGGGGGCCAGAAGGAGATTGTGGGCTAACTGGTAGAAAAATAATTGTAGACACTTACGGAGGAATGGGACGCCATGGGGGCGGGGCATTTTCGGGCAAGGATCCTTCAAAGGTTGACCGTTCGGCAGCATATATGTGCAGGTGGGTGGCAAAAAACATTGTTGCTGCAGGTTTTGCTGAAAGGTGTGAATTACAGACTGCTTATGCTATTGGTTTCCCCGATCCAGTCTCCTTAACAGTAGATACATTTGGTACAAATACTGTCGACGAGGAAAAAATTAATAAGGCAGTCTCAGAGGTCTTTTCATTCAAACCTGCAGACATAATTTCCCAGCTCAATTTACTCCGACCAATATATAAAAGTACGACTAACTATGGTCATTTTGGTAGAGAAAATGATTTGGATTCATTGACCTGGGAACAAACCAACCGAATTGAAGATCTAAAGTCAGCGGTAGGAGCGTAAAAAATAATTTAAGAATATGACAGATAATCAAGATTATAGAGTAGCTGACATTGATTTAGCAGACTGGGGCCGCCGTGAAATATCGATAGCCGAGCATGAGATGCCAGGTCTGATGGCAACTAGGAGCAAATATTCACAAGAAAAACCACTAAAGGGTGTCAGAGTCATGGGCTCATTGCACATGACAATACAGACTGCAGTTTTAATTGAGACATTGGTAGACCTTGGGGCTGATGTTCGGTGGTGTTCATGCAACATTTTTTCAACACAGGACCATGCTGCTGCGGCGATTGCCGTCACTGGTGTGCCAGTCTTTGCCTGGAAAGGTGAAACTCTTGAAGAGTATTGGCAATGTACATTAGATGCTTTGACTTGGCCAGATGGTTCAGGTCCTGAGCTTATTGTTGACGATGGGGGAGACGCAACTCTACTCATTCACAAAGGAGCTGAACTTGAAGAGGGTGATGATTGGATAAGTTCTGATAGTGACTCTCAAGAAGAACAAGTGATTAAGGATCTTTTAAAGAGCGTTAATAAAGATAACCCTCAAAAGTGGACTAATTACTTTAAGGATTGGAGAGGGGTCTCTGAGGAAACGACTACTGGAGTTCATAGACTTTATCAGATGTCTGAACAGGAGAAATTAAGAGTACCGGCAATTAATGTTAATGATTCAGTAACAAAGTCTAAATTTGATAATTTATATGGTTGTAGGGAGTCATTAGTAGATGGAATTAAACGAGCAACTGATGTGATGATATCAGGAAAAGTGGCTGTTGTTTGTGGTTATGGTGATGTGGGTAAAGGTTGCGCTCAAGCACTTAAAGGACAAGGCGCTCAAGTGGTGGTTACAGAAATTGATCCTATCTGTGCTCTTCAAGCTTCAATGGAAGGTTTTAGAGTTCTAACGCTCGAAGATACATTAGGTTGGGCGGATATCTATGTGACGACAACAGGGAATAAAGACATTATTCGCTTAGAGCATCTTACAGCGATGAAGGATCAAGCTATTGTTTGTAATATTGGCCATTTTGATAATGAAATACAAGTCGATGCGCTTAATGAGGCAAGTGATGTTAAAAAGCAAAATGTAAAGCCTCAAGTTGATCAGTATACAATGTCTGATGGCCGGCAATTATATATGTTAGCAGAAGGAAGACTTGTTAATCTTGGGTGTGCAACCGGTCATCCAAGTTTTGTTATGTCCAATAGTTTTACAAACCAAACTCTGGCTCAGATAGATCTTTGGGAGAACCGTGATAGCTATGTTCCAGGTGTATACGTTTTACCGAAGAAGTTAGATGAGGAGGTTGCAGCTTTGCACTTAGACAAGATCGGGGCAAAACTAACTAAACTTACTGACGAACAGGCCGATTATATTGGCGTGCCATCTGCAGGACCTTATAAACCAGAGCACTATAGGTATTAGGATTTCTCTAGATTCCAAGGTTTACGCATTTCTCTAGAAAGCATTGAAGACGCTGCTTTATTATCAGTAATTTTTTCAGTCTCTGGATTCCAATCTAGTCCCTGGTCTAATCTCATTGATATATTACCGAGGTGGCAAAGCGTTGCGCAGCGATGTCCTATTTCAGCTGGAAAATAAGGTTCATTACGTGATTTGACGCAATCTAGAAAATTACGATGCTCTCCTTCTTTGCATGTAAAAAGATGGACGCCATTTTCAGGAATAGGATCTTTTACTATATTCTTATTGCTTGCCTCAAGGCCCGAGTCCCAGCTTTTACTTCCACACCATCCTTCAGAGCCAAAGAAATGAATACTAGTGCCGCCACTTTTTACATTGAGTTTAACCCCATTCGAATAAGTGTAGTTAATTTCATAGTCCACAAAAGTATTATACATACTACCTTCATTCACCGTACCTTTACCATGAATGCTCACAGGGCCAGTCCTTTCGGTGTCGTTTGCCCATTGTGCAGTATCTAATTGGTGCATGCCCCAATCTGAAAACTTTCCTCCAGAATAATCCCATACGTGTCTCCAATGTTGTTGTTTGGTTCGACTTTTCGTGTAAGGAGCGAAGGGTGCAGGCCCTAACCACAGATCATAATCTAGGTCTGTTGGAGGAGATATAGGATTTTCGTTTGGAAATCTCTTTCCAGCAGGCAGTGTGACTTTGATTTTTTCTAATTTGCCAATTCTTCCATTACGTACAACTTCCGCAAGACGGTGATAAATGAAAAGACTACGGTCTTCGGTGGACGTTTGAAACACTTTACCTGTTTTCTTTACCAGATCAGATAGATATCTTCCCTCGGCAACAGTGAGAGTGGGCTTTTCGCAGATTACATCTTTTCCTCGGCGAATGGCCATCGCTGACATAAGTGAATGCCAGTGATCTGGTGTTGAAATCATTACCGCATCAATATCATCTCTATCTAGTATTTCTCTAAAGTCAGAGTGAATTGAGCAACCCTTGGATTTGTAGTAATTATTCACCATGGACTGAGCATTTAACATTCTACTTTTAAAGACATCGCAAACTGCAACAATCTGAGCGTCTTTTTGTCGCAAGAACATGTTTAAGTTTCTATGAATCCCATGGTTGCCTGTCCCAATCATTCCAATGGCAATTTTATTACTAGGAGCATTCTTTCCATAAATTTCATTCTTTGAAATATAGAAAGGGCTACTTGAAGCTAATGCTGATATTAAGAAGTTTCGACGGTTCATATATTGAAAGTGTAAAAATTTAGATCGTTTTTATTTATTATTATGCCTCTTTCTTTTCGCTAAAGACGAGTGAAATGAGTGCAATTATAATAAAAAACGCTACTGGTATGATAGGTGAAACCCATTGACCGTTACTTTGGAAAAGTATCATGTTGAATGATAAGTAAATTATTATTAGAAGACCAATTCGGGGCAACGCTTTTGAGGATTTGGTATTAATAATTAATGCTCCGAGGATGATAATTATCATCCAAATGATAAACTCCTTAGTTGGTGACAACTCACTTATAAATAGACCAGATTGAATTGTGCTTATGGCTAAAGCCATAAATTCTGCATTAGAAATGAAGTCGTCATTCCTAAATGTTATATTTTTTACATTGTTATTTCCAATCAGGATAATTCTATTATTTAACGATGATTTACTTTTTTCACTTAATTCATTTGAAGGTGTTGTAAGAAGATTAATTTTTTCTTTTGGAAGTTCTTTTTGTAGAGCTGGATAAATTTCGACATGGCCACCGGCATCTATGGGAATTATTTTATTTTCGTTTAATGTAATTTTTTCACCTAAATTAACCAGAACTTGATCAGGACTTGTATTCGTTTCAAGCATTAGTGCCTTTAGTACGAATGAAGGGATAATTTCATTTCCGACTTTTGCTATCAAAGGAAATTTATATTGATTTATTTCAGATTTTTTTTGAGTTAGGTCAATAGCAGTGAATGATATTGGTATTCCCATTGCAGCGAACCTTTGATTAGGCATTGAGGTAGTCTTAGTAAATTCAGGGATTGATTCTGTATTACCGTTAACGTTTTTGAGAACATCAAAAAATTTCTTTCCTTTATCTTTTGTTGAATTAACGGAGTGATCCATTTGGCATATTGCACTGAAAAGTAGACTGTCTTTTTTGAAGTTTAAACATGTGGTTCTAAGGGTTTCAATTAACCCGTCTGGACTATTAGGAAATTCCAACGAAGGTTCTATTGCAATAAGGCCTGGATTGTATTTTTTTAGGTTATTTAGCATTACAGCAAAGTCTAAAGGACTCGGAGGCCAATCCTGTAAAACAGAATCCTCAGAGTTGTCTAATGCCAGTAGGGTGATAGAAGAGGTTTCTTTTTTTTGCTTCTTAGTATCAATTAGCCAATTCACGTATTGCCTTTCGGATTCTAGGAAAGAACCTTCTTTCTGTTCTCTTTTGACTAGCAATAAAGCCAATAAAGAGAGTGCAATGAAAATAATTGTTTTTTTTCGATTGTTCACTAGTGGCCAAAAATCAATTTTTTAATTCAACTAAAAGTTGAAGTTTGGTTTGTCCTTTATCAAGGAATACGTCATTAGTCTTTCCAGACCATCTGTAAGCACGACCATTAGAAAGATCTCTGGCGTAGTAAATTAGTTTATTGGAAAATTTTATCGAGTCGTGCTCTATAGAAATCTTTATGGTTCGTGATTGTGATGGATTGTTATTTTGAAACTGTAGTAAATATTTATCACTTTTTATGTTTTTTACGCTGACTTTAATTTCTGGATCATCGGTGTTACAAGATAAGGTGTTAAGATCAGTGGATCGTGAATTTTCAGAAATTTTCTGGAATTTTTCAGGAGAGTTTTCTAATCCCATATGGACTATAGGTTTTTTGAAGTCAGAAAATCCTGCGCTGAGCATCTTTAGATACAAATCGTCAGATAAATTTTCTTCAGTCACAAAGCTTATAAAAGAAAAATCTTCCTTTAGTGTTCCAATTATATGATCCCAAAAAGAGAGAGGGAAACAGGTTATTTCTGGAATGCTAAAAATTTCTATACCTTGAACTATCCAATATCTGAAAACCTGTTCCCATTTATTACGTCGTAGTTCCCAGCCTTCGCTGACGAGATCATTAATCCCTTCATCATTGAAATTCTTTGGATCGCTAATCAAAAATGGGTGCTGTTGTGAGCACTTCATCGGCACCCTCATGCCGAGAGTTATTTTGTTTTTTGAAATCTTGTGAGTGAGTTTACCAAAATTCATAGTGTCGGTGAATTCTGGATCAATTGAATAATGGCCTTTTCCACCTTTCCCAATTAAGCCTTCTTGCTCATTAGGAAAGATAACAGGTAATAAAAAAACATCTTTTCTGTTTGCCTTTAGTAGCTTTTCAATGTGAGAGAAATTCTCTTTCTTTAATTGGTACCAGTTAGCTACCATTAGGTCATTTCTTTCTACTTTTAATAACCTGACTTCCCCAGTGTTTGTGCTTTTGAGCTCTGGGGGTTTTTGGCCTGACCATATTTCAATGTTCCATTCGTAAGTTCCAGTTGATGGTGGAGTCCAGCTTCCTCTCCACTTGGTTGAATCTAATTTTTTTAAGGGTTCTTGATTCCAATCGGACTCTCCAGTTGTTCGCCACCGAATGAACCCACTGATTTTATCGTCATTATTATGTCCAAATGGGTGAACGGTAATTGAAAAAGGTTGGCCTGATAACCTAACTTCTGGTTGAGGGCTTGAACTCTCATAAGTATCAAAAATTGAGAATTCTGATTCCGTTTCACTAATTGCTAATACAGGAAATGGATCGATTGACTCGTTATTTTGATTCTTTGTGTCTATGCTTTGAAGCATCGAATTTTACGAATTATAAGGATATAGCTTCTTCACTTAGGTAAGGAGTTAGTCTGGGGAGGATGTCTGAATTTTCTAGGATTTCTCTAATATTCTCTAAAGCTCTTGGAATGAATTTAAGGAATTCGGTTTTGCCTAGTTCATTTCCTAATCTTGAGTATGCTCCTAAGGCTTGCATTAATCTTTGGCAGCTACAGGCTTCAAATAGAGGGCCCCATTCATTTTTGTCGCGATCCTTGAAGGCGTAATTAATAATTTCGTCCCTCTGTGTTTTTGTAAAAGTTACATATGGATCATACACAAGCGAAGCGATATCATATTCTCTTAGTCCTAATCTCAATCCTTGGTAATCAATAAAGTAAGGTTTCTTTTTATGGATTATGATATTTTGTGATTGTAGATCCCTGTGAATTAGAAACCGTTCAGAGCTAATTAAATTTTCTATTAGTTTATTAAACTCAGATTCTTGTCTCAGTGAATCCTGATAGGAGGGTGCTCTTCTCGAGTAGTAAGAAAGAAAGTGATCAAAGAAATAATCTTGTTCCCATTTATATAAATCTTTATCGAATCCTGGTTCGAGTTGTGAGATGTCATTAGAGCTTAGGTTTTTTTCATTATTACTATGAAGTTTCGATATCTCATCAATGACTGTGAGATAGAGTTTTCCACGCTTGTTCCATTCGCTGTCACGGTGATCCCATAGGTGATCAGAACCTAGATCCTCTAGCCACATTATCATATTCTCTTTATCATGATAAATGATCTCCGGAGAACATATTCCATTCTTTTTTAAGATCTTTGTAGCAGGATCGAATTTAATATTGTCTGGCCTGTCCGAGGTGTATTGCATGACTATCATGGAGCTTCCGTCAACCAGGCTGATCCTGTAATAATCACGATCGGACCCTCCGTTATTTATAGGAACAGATTTACAGTCATCCAGGTTCAGTTCGGGTAGAACCTTGGAGGTGGATTTGATGATGTCTTCAGAGTTCATTTGATGACTAAATTACATTATACACTTAAATGTCCTCATTTTCGAGCTTACCTTTAGCTGTTTGTTTATGTCTAACAATACACCGTTCAAGTGAGGAGCCTTGAATGATTTTTGCCCCAGGCCATATTACACTGTTAATTATTCTTGTATTTGCTTCTATAATAGAGTTTTCACCAATAAAAGAGCTCTCATCAATGAAGCAACTTTCATGAATACTACTGGTCTTTGAGTTGCTATTAATTAAAGGTTCATTTAATTGATTTCTATAACTTGGGAAAGTGGACAATGGTATTTTTTTATGCGCATCAAGATATGAATCTCTCGTGCCAAGATCCCACCATTCACCTTCATCGATTACGATTCCTCCTAATAGCTGCTCTTTGATAAGGTTTAGAAAAACTGGAATGACTGAGTGTTTTCTTTCCTGATTTAAATAATTTAAGAAATCTGCAGAACAAGCGTATATGCCAGTGAATTGATGAGTTCCTTTATTATTTGAATTTAAATTATTTCTAATATCAGTGATTTTTTTACTATTTCTATCAAGAGCTATGTGCTTGGCATCTCCATTTGATCTAAGTACTAAAGTTGCCAGAAATTTATTATCGCGATGCTCATCAATGAGTGGTTTTAATGGAAGGTCGGTTAGTACGTCTCCGTTATAAATAATAAAGGGATTAGGATCTAGGAGATCTGACACATTTTTGATTCCTCCTCCAGTGTCCAATAAATTTGGTTCATGTACAAAAGAAATTGGCTTTTGTTGGTAGTGACTACTTTCAAAGTGTTGAGTGTAAACTTTGGCGTTATGATGGGTGTTGACTATAAATTCTTTTATTCCTGCTTGGATTAGATGATCGAATGAGAACTCGATGAGAGGTTTTCCAAAAACCGGTATCATTGGTTTTGGAATTTTTTCTGTGAGTTTTTTTAGCCGGCTTCCGAGTCCAGCTCCTAGGACAAATGCCTTATTCACGACACTTAATCTTACCCCTGCTAAGAAATTGTCTAATATTATAATGGCTTAGCGGTGAATTTAACTAATTTGATTTTGCATATTTTGCATAAAACCGAATATTAGTTGTCTTTGCATGAAAAAAATTATGATCTTTATTGGGCTTTTTATCTTTAGCCCTTCAACCTCAAAGTTATTTGGGCAAGGGTTGTTCGACTTTGGAAGTGAAGCAACTTCACAATTTAATCGAGGAAAATTAGAACAGGATGCGGGAAAATTTAAGGAGGCCATTAAATGGTATAAAAAAGCGATTGAGACTGAGCCTCGACATTATGAATCTTACAACAACATAGGTTACATTTATGCTAGTAATGATTATCATAATAAAGCTATTGAATGGTATAAGAAATCGATAGTAGCTAATCCTAAATTTATTAATGGGCTTTCAAATTTGGGTGCTAGTTATATAGAGCTAGGAAAAGAAAAATTAGCTGTTGATGTGTTAAAAAAAGCTAGAGATCTAGATCCTAAATCAAAACTAGTTGCCAATAATTATATAACTGCTTTGCAGCGTATAGGGAAGGTTTCAGAGAGCAGAGAGGTTTTGAAGGCGTTGAAAAATCAACAGGATCAAAGTTCAATCCCAGCTGCTCAACAAGCTCAGCAATTTAGGATTGATGGGAAAAATGATTTGGCAGAAAAATTTTACCGCGAAGCAATTTCTCAAGACCCTTTAGATGTGTCATCTTATATCAATCTAGGATCATTACTTATGGAGAAAGGTGATTTGGATGAGGCAGAAAAAGTTTTTAAAAAAGCAATCAGTACTAAAAAATCTGGAGCTGTTACTCATATGAACCTCGGTTATTTATATCTTCAAAAGAAAAAATACAGTGATGCTCAGATCGCATCAGAAGTTGCGGTGAAATTGAATCCAGACTCATCAACCGCGTGGCTAAACCTTGGTCTTTCTTTAGTTTATCAAAATAAGATTAATGAGGCTCGGTCAGCTTGGCAGCGTGCGCTTGCTTTAGATTCTGAAAATGAACAAATTATTAAAAATCTTAAAGCGATTGAAAGTAAGTAGATAAATTGATTTTTTGGTATCCTGCTTGACCATTCAGTAAATAAGATGAACTGTTTCATAGTATATTTCATCAATGTCTTATCTTAACGATCCGTCTTCAAATAGTGAAATGCGATTACAGGCCGTCCGTGGCTATTACGAGCTAGAGATGTACGATGATGCTTGGGATGAGCTTAAAGAAATTGAAAAAAGTTATCCTCTCACTCCTTTAATTATACAGATGAAGATATTATTGCTTCTCAAAGAAAAAAGTTGGGACGTAGCCTTGGGGTTAACTCAAAAATTACAACAGATGGAGCCAGAGAATGGGGCTGGATTTATTCAAGGTGCTTATTGCCTTCATGAGATGAAAAGAACTGACGAGGCTCTTGCATTACTTGATGAAGCTCCAGAATCAGTCAGGTCTGATGCTATTTATTTTTATAATAAGGGATGCTA
>CESM01010376.1_pt1 | contig 19624 bp, 17 predicted proteins | sample 361421 | NCBI WGS metagenome assembly CESM01 (sample SAMEA2622219, study PRJEB7988) | marine metagenome | isolation source: saline water (ENVO:00002010), including | reverse complement strand
GTGGTATTTCGGGCGGCTTACCAAAATTCGTGGCTCCCTGCGGAACCCCTTGTGGCTCGGTGTGCGTTTGTTCTGGCAACCGATTTTCGGGTTGATCGTGAGGAGACCGTTTAACAGAAATGTGTTTAGTTTCATCTTCATCTTCGTCGGAGTCGTTGTATAAGGGGTCTTTCATGTCAGGGCCAGATGAATCGGAATCAACGGCATCGGATTCTTTGCTGGCGACGGAAGCGTCGTCGGGGTCTTCTTTTTTGAAGGGTGTTTTTCCAGTTTCGGATAAATATTCTTTAAGAATATCTTGGATGGGTAGCATTTCCCGTATGGCTTCTTGTATGCTTTCTCCGATGAGTTCTTGTTTTTTCCTTGTATTTTCTCTTTTTTCTCCGTATGAAATTTTATGCCAGAAGAGCAACGGGTCGCTGTATATATTTTCGGCGCATTGAATCAGAACTTTGTGAACAAAAGAATCACGACTCGGTATTTTGATATGTATGTCCTTTTTATCGTCTGTATCGAGTCTAACGCAAGACAATATCTGTATATTTGAAACAAATACAGCAGCAACGTGATCCATGAGAGAAGGGTAGCCGCTTATTATTTTTTTGCATTCACGTTCAACGCTGATGCTGTTCCAGTGGGGTATTTTTTGTAATTCTAGTTGAAAATTAACGAGAATATAGTCGGTTTTTTCTTGGTCTGTGTTGTTTTGGGCCTTTTCGTAAATTTTGTTGAATATTTCGAGAATGTCGGGCGTTATTGATTGTACTAATTGGTATGTATATTCGTCACGAGCAGCAGTCCACTCTCTTGAATCAGGCATTATTATTTATAAGAAATAGTAAAATGAGATGCCTGGGGACGCATTTAAAAATGTTGTCTCTAATAAAAGAATGCCTGAAAAAATAAAATTCGACTTTAAAAAATTATCAAATATTTACGATCTATTACATAAAAAACACGAATGCGCTGGAACACTAATCGTTAAAAATAAAGAAATGGAAGGCTATACCATCAGCAAGGGTGATGTCGACTCCGTTCACACACCTTTATCCACTTGGAACTGGCATACGCATCCTTTATTTTTATACGAAAGAGAAGAGGTTTGTTGGGGATGGCCATCTGGTGAAGACCTAAGAGAAGTTGTATTTTTTGGATTAGCGGGCAACAGAGCTCATTTTGTTTTTGCCGTAGAAGGAGTTTACGTTTTAAATACGACACGGTGCTTTAAAAAGTGGCTGAAAAAAATAATTACCAATCCGTGGGACAGGGGAATAATAATTAGCTTTTTAGAATTAATATTTAAAAGCACTCATAATCTCAGGACAAATAGTTATAATACTAAATACCCCTTACATCCCGAGGACTGGGTAATGATGGTCGAGCGTTTGCGAATTCGCTTTTTTTTCGATAAAAAACCCGTGAAGAAAGATCCTTGCGGTAAAGTTACCTGTAGAAAAATAACAACACACGATGGTGGTAATAGAGACAGGGAACTCATGCCGTTGGAAAAATACACTGAACAATACGAAGGTGACGTTTTAAAAATTTACAAGGTGGGACGAAACGGGTCTATAAATGGTTCCCGTAATATATCTATAAAATACGGGTTAAAAAGGTTGGAGGAATTGGAAAAAAGTTTTTCGGACGAGTGTCCAGATGCTCGTATTTACAATGTGCGGTATTATTCAAATGGGCGTGGTAAATCAAGATTTGATACGTTGAAGCCGTCTGATAAGAAGAAATTGTACGGGAAGATTGATAAAATAAGGCCTCCAGCGGACGTTAAAGTTATAGATTTTGCTTAACTTTGTACCAATTCTTGGCGGGGTGTGCTACTATCACTTTATCTTCGTTAAAGGCTTTTAGTTTGGCTTCAATATTATCATGTTTTACGTAAATCGGTCTGGGTGATAACGTTGATTTTATTTCTTTTTTCGGGATGATTTTAATTTTAAGATCGTTTTCTCTGGCAATAGACGGTATTAACATTTCGTGGAATATAAGTCTTTTGTGCTTCTTCTGGAAATTAAGAATATGTTGCACGTGTTTCTTGGAAAGCCTCGTAAAAACATTTAACGAACCCGACATAAATTTATCTGGAAAATATTTAACATTCTTTAGCGTTTTATCTATGTGAGAATTAAACCAGAATTTATTCATTGGGCTTTTGGTATATCTGTCGAAATTGTGCCAAGCGAAGATCAGGAAGTCGTGGTTGTATTTTTGGTCAATTTTTTTGTTGACATTTTTATCGGAAATGAAAACGTCGTCTTCTATGAACCAGTAATAATCGTGATTATTGTTCTCTGATAAATGTTGAAATGCTTTATCCCAGCTGGTGTGTTTTATTCTGCTGTGCATTCCGTAAAATTCGGGGTTGTCTTTGTAATGGAAAACGTTATCTTTTTTAATTACTGGGATTTCGTCTGAAATGAAGATAATGTTTTGGTTTGGGAAGCGAGACATGTAAGCATTGTATAGTTGTTGGTTAGCTTTTTTACAAAGAATTATAATTTGTACGCTTTTTGGGTTATTTGTAAAATGTTCAGTTTTATTTGAAATTATAATTGCGATTAGTATGGCTATTATAATCAAAATAACCTTTGTTTTCTTATACATATTATTAATACCTTAGATTTTTGTATCTAAGGTCTTAATATATTCTATACACCATCTAAAATATTACAATCATTTCTACAATCACTTTTTGAATCATTCTCCAAAACCCCAAACCCCTTGTTCAACTTCATCCCAGTTCTGGGGTCTCTGTAATTCTCAACCATCTTGGTATCTCGCACGGTATTATCTCCCTGCTTCCACTCATTCTGCATCCTTGCCGTATTCGCTTGCGGTCTGTCTTTAACTTCAGCATCCGAACGAAGATCATTCAATTTAAACGTACCAACCCGAACCTTAAGAGGCGCCACCACATTAGAGTGGGCCATCTGGGGTCTATCGGATACAAGTGTTCCAGCTCTAAGATTTGATCTGTCATTTTCTTCGGTGTTAAAAGTTTTAATTTTCGGAACGTACATACCACCGTGATTTATATTAGAAGAATTAGCAGAAGACCGATGCGTTTGCGTAGTGGCATCTCCAAGAGAAGACTGATGACCCATGTTTCCTCGGGCTCCGTACTGTAACATTTCCGTGTGAGAGTTTGTTTGAAATTGTCTGTTAGTGGTGTTGGCTTGTTGGTCAACTCTTTCGGACACCTTGCGAGCACCGTATTGACCTGCGATGCCGGTCGCATTTAGAATAGGTAATTGTTTATTGTCGGTATAAGTGTCGTTAACGTAGAATTTACCAGGGCCCGAATCGTGACCGGAGATAATTTGATTGCCCGCAACTCCGGTAGGAAGACCTTGTCTAGTTTGGCGTTCTCTATCTATTGCCATGTTTGACAGTTTAATATTGTGACTTGCGGGGTTTTCACCGCTGTAATGTTCGGTGTGTCTTTTAACTTCTCCCGTTTTAAGCCCAGGAAAGTGGTCAATCGTATTAGGAGTGGCTTGGCCTCTCTGAGTTTCTCCACGAAGAAGTTGTTCTGTTCCGTGTTCGCCGGTGGGTCTAGTTCCACCCATTCCCCTGGTGGCAAATTGTTCCCAGTCCTTTGCGCCGCCGTCGTTACATTTTTTGACGACGAAGCTTTTGCCTTGAAAACTTTGCTGGGCGTCTTGGCTAAATCCTTCGACGCCCGCCGTAATACCACCCGCATAAGGCATCTGAGACGACGTTTTCCCGCCACCCTGGCTTCTTCCCTTGGGAGGTGCGTGCTGTTCGGATGCAACTTTCATGGTGCTGTTTATCTTACGGAGAGCGTCATCCCGTGGTTGATATATGTCGTGGAAACCTCTGTCATGAGCGTTTTTATTGGGGTCTGTTTGAAGACCAGGGCCGACTTGTATGTTTTCGACGGGTTTGAGATCGGGTCTGCTGCTGGTAATGTCGACGTATCGGTCTAATTCTGGTCTGGTTAGAGGAGCGCCCCACACGGTATTATCGACGGTTAATTCGCCTGGTTTGAAGATAGTTGTTTCGGGATTTCTGGTTGAGCGTAGAGGTTTTACGTAGGGGTCATTGCCGGTATGGTTTCTCATTTGGGTTATGGTGGAAGCATCGTTGGCGCTTTTCCAGTTTCCTGAAGCAACGCCAGTACCGACCATATTTTGGGTATTTCTGCCTGAGAAGAACGGAACAAAGTTGTTTTGTATGAAATTCGTTAAAGATTGATTTTGGTATCGTGTTGGATCTGTTACAATTTTCACTTGGTCTTGCGGATTTGGTACGGATGCGATTATATTTTGGGCACGAGCATAGTCTGGTATTAGATCTTCAAACCCAGCATCTTCAATTTGACGACATACGGCTTTTACATCTGTTAATGTTCCCTCGGAAAGCATGGTGCTTAGCCGAATTTTCAAAAAATCCACAGAGCGAGCTACAGCGGGGTCAATTCCTTTATTATTTACGGGCTGGCCTTGTGATTTAGAATGTTGAGGGTCGTTTTCTGTAGTAAAAGTTTCTGTCGTGGTTGAGGGTTGTGTCCTGTTAGCAGTATTTGCCTCACCGCCACGGTTGGAGTTAATATAAGCTAACAGTAATGATGAAGTAACTACAGTCGCAGATAGAGCGTCCATGATTGTTTTTACTTTGAAACAATATTATTATTTTATAAAAAAGGAAGATAAGTACGGTTAAAAATTTAGCTATATAGAGATCTAACTGGTAAAGTCTGCGTGGGATACTTTGGTGTTTTTTGGTCCTTAATAAAATTCCTAGTGTCAAGACCGCCTCTTTGGGGAGCGTATTTCTCATTTATCAAATCCCAATCCTGAAGTTTAAAAGAAGCCGAAGTAGTGGCAACTGATATCGGGCTTACTTCACAGCAAAAACGATCGTACGGTTTTTCCGTTAAGTGTGTATCATCAGAATTGCGATATAATGATCTATCCTCGGATACATTATTTTGTCTGCCGCCAAAGCTGTAATATGGTCTAATTGAGGTGCCATTTCTAGAACTCACGGGTCTTAAATTGCTGCTTCGGGTTTGATATTGAGCAGGATCTAAGCTGCTGGTTTGTGTTCTGGCTTTTTCTACATCTTCTGGTGTTTTTTTGGTTAAAAATTTGCCTAAATTTCTGAGATTAGAATCTTCCATTACTTTCTCGGAATTAACCCTTAAATTTCTAGTTGATACATCTGTTTTTGTTGTAAAGGTGTTATCGTTTACAATCCATTTAAAGCTAGACGCTGACTGCTTTTCAGCTTCTGGTGCAATTGTTGGCATAGTTGTTATTAATAATACAATTACATTTTATTTTAAAGAGCCTTGTTTAAAATCACCTTATTTCTAGTAGATTCGCCACCCTGAACGGCATACACGGGATTGTTACCAACCGCCTTAAAATTCGGCACAGGCTGACTCTGCCCATATTTACCCATCCCAAACTCAAAATCCTTAAGAACAACGTGCGATGTTCCCTGAGATATAGTCGGTTCTATAAAACTATATCTTCCATAGGTCTTCTCCGTTACTTGCTGCATTGATTTTAAGCACCGAACACTCCCCCCAAAACGCAAATCGCTCGCAACATCAGACGCCTTACGATTCGAATGTTCTGCTGCCAAATACCCGTGGGATACTGGTAATTCAAAGGTGGCGGGTAATTCATTCAATCTGGTCGGAGCTGGAGGCGCATTGCAGCATGAACCTACAGATTTCTGATTTCCAAAATCAGTGTGTGTCGAAGGTTTAGCACGGGGTGCTTCGTTTACAAAATACCTAAGGGGTTTTTGGCCGACAAGCTGGCTTTCTTCCAAACCAATTATATTTTGCTGATTTATCGTGGTTACTGTTGCCATGTTAAAAGATAGCTTAGAAAATTATTTTATTCAATTGGTGAAGGAGGTAAAAACAATCCTGTTCTTCTTTTTTGACCGTCGTTGTTGTTTCCAGAGCAGGCAGTTGTATACACAGAATACGGCTTACCTAAATGGGCAAATACGCTTCCTTGCTTGCAACTTTGCCCTGGGCCTTGTCCATATAGACTGTCCGCAAAATTTCCTTGGTCGTCTGCTATTCGGTATATTTGTCTGGAAAAATTAGCTCCATAAAACTCATCGCTCGGATCCATTGGCATTTTGTGGGTCAAGGCTGCTTCTATTTCTGGCGAAAGTTGTAAGGAATCCATTGCCAGCGATGTATATTGGTTTCCCGTGGGCTCTTTTGAATCCCAATCGTCCGTATTTATAGAAGTTCCCAAAACTCTGGCATTACTGGTAGGACCTTCTATGATTTGTGTTCTTGTTGGCCCAGTTGAATATCTGGCGGTAGATAGTTCTGGGTTACCAACTGGATTGTTGTAATTAACTTCTGTAAAGGGTTCTGTTGTGCTGGGGGGTTTTGTTTGTTCGGGGGGTTTTATTTGAGTTCCGTTACATAAACCTGAAAAAAATATGTAAAACCCCATAATTATGGCGATAAATAATACTGTTCTTTTTGTTGTTGTGAAATTCTGCTTAATAACAGATATTAACACCGATACCAAAATTGACAATTTTGTTAGTATATTTATTTGTTTATTTGTTGATACTCCTATTGGATTAAATTCCAATGTTAATAATTCATATATGTTGTCTACCCACACTTTATCTGACATTTTATCCGACATTTATAATTAATCAAGATTTAATTTTAGCCTTCAAATATTCTACAACTTGAACATCTTCATCCGTTTTGTTTCTTAGAGTCTCGCAAGTTAAAAGTATATTTTTCAAAAGTCCTTCATCAAATGCCACATCAAACCCCAAATACGAATAAGCCAATATCATTAGATTTTGTAGATAAGCCCAAATAGCCTTCTTAGTTTTTTCAGAAATACCTGTATCCCAGAAACTTTTAATAGAATCCAGCGTATTGAATGTTCCGTTCGAATTGTGCTCACTCAACTCCTTGTTTATTTTTTCATTTGTCAAAAAAAAGCTATCATCCTGCTCAAATATCTTGTCAGCAAAAAGATGTAACGAATTTATATACATCTCAACGGGCATCCTTGGATTTATCTTTTTACCCGCCGAAAATGCATCGTGTAATGTCCACAAATTCTCTTCCTGAGGAATTGCCTTTTTTAACTTAACCATAAACTCGTCATATAATACATTAAACTGCTGATGAGGTTGTTGATCGGACATATTGTCTTTATTTATAAATAAACCATTTTTTTAAACCTTATTTACCGCAACGATACAACGGCAAGTCCCAAAACGACGCCCCCGTCATTTTCTCAAAATATTCTGGGTCTACATGTACTCCGTACTTATAGTTTTTAAAACTCTTTACTCTAACAAATTTTACTCCCATCTCACACTTTTTATCCTTCTTCAACTCAACCCACCAACCTTTTGTTTTACCCCGCTTTTCTCCAAATTCAAGTTTGGGTCGTTTTCTATTTCTAAAACTAGTTCCAGGCGTCTTCTTAGCTCCAGGTAGTCCTGGCATAGTTCTTACAGGTGTTCTGAGATGTGAAGGGGGCGATTCCTGTTCTGGGTTGGGGATAGAGGGGAGGGAAATATCTGAACGTTTCCTCTTTAAATTTGCCGGCAATTCATCGTTCGGTATATAGTGAACTAATTTAAAACGACCATCTTCATCTAATATTATTTTTTTAGAAAGTTCAAGACCATTAAAAGAATCTGATACAGCAGACCCAAAACCTGCTCCGCCTGTTGTTGCTGTTCTTGATGTATAGGATGAGTACTCGTGAAAAGCTGTTTTCAAAAAAAAGGCACCTCCAAGATTTCCAGGGCCCCATATGTTTATTTTATCATTCTCTAATAATGTATTTTTCAGTGCTGATATAAACACTGACGAATGATCTCCTTGAAAAAGTATTACATTTCTGGGTGGTCGAAATGCCGGAGGTTGTCTAACGTGGGTTTCCGGTGTTTGTGCCATAAGAGCATCTCCTGAGAACTTTATTGTAAATAAAAAACATATAGCTTGCCATTTAACCACTTCGTTGTATATGATATTTTGATCGGTTTCCATTTTCGTCACTAGCTCATCTATCGTATCAGTCTCATATATTTGACTTATAAAGTCAGAAATGTCAGCAACACCAGGGGAAGCTAAGGTTTGTTTAAAAACATTTTCAATCTTCAAATAGGCCTTTTTAGCCTTTTTATCTTCTATTAAGTAACATATATACTTACCTTGGGTACCTTTCGTACCACGATTAATAAGATATGTAATCATATTATATCTATCATCATAAACGCCAGTGTTTATAATATTGAAGGGACTTTCTTCGTCAGAATCTGTTGCCCTGGAAATCTTTGGATTATTTTTAAGAGATAATATTATTCTACATTCCTCATCAGCACTGTAGTGTCTAACTTTAATAATTAATGACTTCAATTTTCTTTCTCGGTCCCGCGAGTTGTTAAATTTAAATTCTACTCTAACATCTTTTACCAGACTTGCGAATGTCTTTCTGGGATCAAACTTAAAGTATTTTCGATTTCCATTAAATGCATTATTAAAATAAGGAAATATCCGTTCTTCGTTAATATATTCATAACTGTTATTATTATTATTCCATGTTAGATTTGATAAAGAAGAAGCGTGAGTATTACTGTCTATAATCTGAGATGGGGTTATAAAAATTTTAGAAGAGGCTGTATTATTTCTAATTGCCAAAAATGAATTATTACCATCAAAATCTTTACTAAATATATAGTTTTTATGTGGTAACATCGCACTAGACAAACTCTCTATTGTGTCAGAATCTTTTGCTTTGGAAATGTTTGGAATATTTTGAAAATCTATAGTCATGTCGTCCTTTGATAATTTTTTTAATTCACTTTTAACATAATTATCTGTTATATTAAATTTATATTTTGGTGGCTGGTTTTGGTCCGGTGCGTTATATAACATAAAATTTAACCAGTTAATAAATTGTTTTATATGGTTATTTCCTTGATATGTCTCTCTAAATATAATTTTGTAATATGTGTTATAATGTAATGAGTAATAAAAAATGACGGGGTATTGCCGTGCCGCCGACGCTTCACCTGGTTGTATTAAACTTTTCTCAACAAGAGCCTCTATAATGTCCTCCTCTATTTTTATGTCAGCATTATCGGTATTTAAATATCCATTAAATAAAAAAAAAGCAAATTCGGTGATGTGATGAGGGGTGTGTTTATTTTGTGTTCTTGATGAGTCGCCAAAGTCGTGATTTGTATCATAAATATGCAGTATATTTTCATATAATGTTTCTTTAGCAATTTTTATTTGTGGCTCTTGTACTAGTGGAAACCAATTTGTTTCCGCAGTATTAAAAATGTAAAATGTGCTTTCATTTATTTTTTGGATAAATTCGTGTTGTGTATTACCGGTCCAGGCTATTTTAGCAAGAGTTTCCGTGAATTCTTTAACTAATCTAGGTGGCATATGATTATTTTTAATAATTACGAGAGATTTTAAAATCTTAGTCTTTATTAAAAAATAAGAATGATAGAGCCAGAAATAAAAATAGATAGAGTTAAATTAGAAATAAGAGGTTCCAAAAAATTATCACTTAACGAACTAAAATCTCTATCAAGAAAAATAAAGCTAGACAAAGGCGATAAAGGCTTCGTCAAAGTCATGTATAAATATTACGGAAAAATAGAAGGTCTAGAAGAAGAAGTCGAGGCGACCGCACGATACGAACGCCCACCCAGAGAAATACCATACGGAGGTGTGTGCAATTATTGCGACCCCGATAAAGGCCCACGCATTGGACCCGATATCCACGAAGAAACCTGCGACAATCCGCAAGTCCCGTATCTTCTTTCAACAGCGGGATTTTTCAAAAAGGAACTCATAGATCCAACTCCTGGCGTTGAAGGTCCCAACACCATTTTAGACGAAAGAACTAAAACACCTGTTAAACTTAAAGAATTAAGAGACAGATGGCTTGCGGGAAAACTAACCGAAGAAGATATAGAAGAAACTTTAAATAACAGCGTTACCCAAAAAAACGGCGTCGTTAAACTCAAAAAACCAAACAAACCAATCCTTGTCACATACAGAGAAGTTAAGCCTTTATCGGGCGTTGACAATAAAACTCAGGAGCCAAGCGATTGGAAAAATGCCGTGTGTGTTTATTACGTGTCAGAAACTGGAACTCGTACGCAGTTTAGAATAGACGGAGAGGGGAAGATAATGGTATTGGAATGCGAATACGGCGTTTATAAAGATGGCGGTGCTATAAGAGACATCACAAACAGAATAACAAAAATTATACCAGACTGGAAGCCGTCTAAGAAGCCTACTTTAGTGGATATGACGATACGTTCTTTTAAAATGGCGGAAGGAACGGTTGACATAGAAAAATTGCGGCGGGATTTGTTTCCTTTATCGGAAGAAAAAAAATATGTGAGTGCGGAACATATTAAAGTTAGTCAGAAAACGGCGACTTCTCCGTTTAAAATGGAGTTTCAAGGACCAGAGTTGAATATCTTGGATAATAACTCGATAAATATACTGATAACGAAGAGGCCAACGTCTCGAATGCCAGGTAGAATGATGATAAAGATGCAACACGAAAATCTGAATTATTCTCTCCAATTATACAAAAAGGGAACTTCGCAAGTTAACATAAGCCACATCGTGCGAAATAACGACAGCAAACTCACACTAAAGAAGATTAAACCAGTTATAATAACATTATATATGATCATTCAATCACTATTAATAGAAAAAAATACAACAGAAGAATCACGAACATTAAGCAAAAGCTCAACCGTATCAGGCCAACCTCTACCAACCAGAAAAGAAACATCGTCGTCAGTATGTAGAGGCGCTAAGCCAAATATTCCGAGCCCGCAACCAGCTCCATATTCATTTTACGGAAAATGCCCATCAGCGGGGCAAGTAATATTTCCGTTGGAGGGGGTAGAAGGAAAAGACGGAAAGTATTACCCGTGCTGCGGTAAGCTGACAAAAACTGGTAAAAAATCAGAAAAGGCTTACAGAAACCAGTTGATAGAAGGGTTTAATACGCAAGCGGCAGCTCAAGAAGCCGGAGTTCCAGATGCCCCAGACGAAGAGGACAAAAATAGCGGCGTTTTACCGAAAGATTTCGACAAAAGAGGCACAGAATTGAAAGTTAAATTACCTGGTAAGTTGAATGAGGGGTACGTAAATGTAAAGATGTTGCGTATGGAGCGTAACGGTAAATTTTCTGTTAGTACGAGCACTGGAAAAACAGCCATAATAAACCGCAGCAATATAATGCCAGAATCAAGATATAGACTGGGACTTCGCAATCTATTACAGCAAAGAGAAAATCAGCTAATAGAAGATTTCGGAAAGAGAAAGGGTGCTCTATTATACAAGGAGTATTTGTGCAGCATAATGTCTGGTGTGGGCAGAGTCTGCTCGGAAGGCGATTCAACAGTTATGACGCAAGAAGAAGCCACGATTGCCACGGAAGGTTTGGGCTCGGTCCCATATTTTTATTTGACATATGTAGAAATACAGAAGCTGGTGAATCATAAATACGGTGTTGTATTATTGCCCATTTCCTCGCAAATAGTTGCTATAACAAAGGGAAAAACATCGGGTACAGTCACTTTAATAGACCTCCAAAGCGGCGAAACAAAAACCGTAGAAAATTGGAAAAAGTTTAAGGGCACTTTAGTAGGAAGCTTATACAAAAGCGGCTCCGTTACGACATTTGTTATATGGAAAATAGGCGCAGCAGAAAGCTCTCCTGGAATAGCACCATCAAATTGGAAAATTAAAAATGCTTTAGAAAAAGAAGGCATTGTTGAAGAGAATATAATCGAGTTCTGTAACACAAACTCTAAAAAATTAGAAGAAAGCACACTTGTTTTTGTACCAATACCCCGACAAGGTTTTACACCAAGCGGCTCTAGAGGAAGTGCTAACACGCCGTTAGTATGGAATCCCAGAGGACAAACGGGGAAGCCTGTCCTAACACTACAGTTATTGGAGCAAATAAGCGAAAATAAACAATCGGCAGAGTGGATAGTTGGTACTGAAAACGGTACTTTTCCCAGGCAATTACTAGGAAAAAGACCTAAATTGACAATTCGCATTAAAAAGAAGCAAATTGCCAACTTGGGCATACTAAACAAAGCTACATCGGAAAGATATGTCAGCGTTGTACCGCAGTTTAACAGGAGTGGTTTATTGGATGCCACTTCGCCTTTTATTGTAACAGGTCTTGCAGCGAATGCGATGCCCAAAAGATCATTGGAAAATGCCTTAAATATGCTTTTGAGAAGACCGCCGGGAAAGGCGTTGAAACCTGTTAAATATAAGGGTGGTTTTGCTTGGAATATAGATGGTAAATATTATGTTTACGATGATGATAGTAACCGTTTAGTATTGGCCGTCTAATAAGATCAGGGGGTGGTTCGAAATTTCATTAATATGTTCTTTATTGAAGTTGAATAAATGTTTTGATTGAATGTAAACAAACGATAATAGTTGATTTGATAGACTCAAATATTTGCGTTTTTCTTCTATAAATGCGTCAATATTTGATATACCACCAGTAATATAAAAGGATTTGGTTCTATAATCTTGATTTTTATTGTGATAAACTAACGTAAAGGCAAAACCACTGGCATCGTACTGCATGCGTTCAAGAATAAAATTATCCTTCGATACACTTTCAGGTATGTTCATGATTATCTTATAATCTTTCTTTTTAAATCTTTACAAATACTGAAAATTATAAAGTATCATATCATTACCACATTTATTACATTTTACGTTATCGGTATCACTGACATGCCCCGCTTTTATATCAACTTGACACGGAAAACAAACATACAAGTGACCACTTTCAATAAATTCATAATCACAGTTTCCGCAATCGCAAGACCACCACGCTGTTACGTTGTTCGGGATGTGCGACTCGACAAGTGTTGCTGAATTACACGTTAGGCAAATAAAGCCTTGGTTTGTATTAACAATTCTTTTTTTACAATTAAGTTTTTCGTTACAGTTATAACAAGGAGATTGTAATATTTTATCTAAAACGGTAAGAATGGGAGGTTGTTCTGTTGTCATTCTAATTAAAAACAATCCCTTTTTAAATGGTAGTTAGCGTTTTATTTTTTTGTTATTTTGTTCGTTGGTAGTTTCTAATTTTCTTTTTTGTTGATTGGTGGTATCGCTGGGTTTCCAAAATTTTATAGATGTTATGTTTTCGTGGTGTTCGATTGCGGCAAGAGCGAGGCCTTTAGTTTCCATGAAGTCAATGATGTCTTGGTCTGTTATTGAATATTTTGGTGAAACTTGGTAATTGAAAAAAACAGAAACCATACTTAAATATTTATTCGTTTTAAATTTTAAGTATTAATGTATAAAAACTGTAAAAGTTCATCTTCGTCTAGTTCTTCATTAACAACTTCTTCTACAATAACATCAATAGATTATGATGAGTTGTACCATGAACATTGTGTTTTATTTTGGGAAGATTTAGTCAATTTCATTAAAAAATTGTGTTGTTTCAATTTTAAATCTCAGTAATATTGTAAAATGGAACAAAGTTTATCAAATCATACGTCGCTGGATTTAAAAACGTTTATTGATATTGTAATTTTTCACGATCCAATTATAACTAGCAATATAGATAGTTCTAAATTAGAACAATATAAACAAAAAGTATTGAACGAAATAACATACCAACTAAAACCACATGAACATAATCCCTTATTAATAAGCCGTCAAATAATTGATAAAATAAAAGCTATCATAAATGACCTATTAGATGCTGCCCATCGTAAAGTATTAACAGGAGAAAAATATTCTCCAGAAGATAAAATGTTGATGTCAATTGAGGACGGAATCCGCAGGGTTAAACCTACACACACAGAAAAAGGCAGAATACAATTACAAAACGTATATAAACAACAACTCCTTGGATTATTAGATATAAAAACGGGGGGCACGCCTGGCCCAGGTGATCAAAATATAGCCCGCTATCTGGGTAGTTTCGGCTTCAAAAAAATCTCGGCTAAAACTAAAAAAGATGGCAACGCCCAGATCAAACTCTCCAAACCCCGCAGCTCAACGCAAAACAACCTCAACTCCACTAGAAGAACCAGAAGAAAAAAAACCAACAGTATGGCACCAACAACAAGTGGCAATCCTCAAAGAATGGGGAGAAAAGGCAGGAGGATACAGGTGGATGCACGAAAGAGCCGCAGCAAGATACAAAAAAATGCACGTAAGATTTAGTTTACCTGTAATTATATTATCAACACTCGCTGGTACTGCGAATTTTGCCCAAAGCTCTTTTAAGGGAGAAATGGCAGCTTGGGCGCCCAGCATCATTGGAGGTGTAAATCTCTTAGCTGGTATGATTACAACGGTGGCACAGTTCTTAAAGATAGGAGAACTAATGGAAGGTCACAGAATGGCAAGCATTCAATTTGGGAAATTTTCTCGCTCAATTGCCGTGGAGCTTTCGTTGCCTCCCGCAGATAGAACAATGAACGGAGACGAATTCTTGGATAAAATGCGCACAGAGTTCGACACCCTTTTGGAGCAGAGCCCTTCAGTTCCAACCGATTTGGGCCAGTTGTACCTTAAGACAATTAAGAAATTGGAAAAGGATAACCCAACAGCTCCAAAAATATGCCTGCCCGAAATCCTGGAAGTTAAGGGTCTCACCACATACATGCCAACAATAGAAGAACGAGCCGGAGAAATAACTCAACACGCCGCAGGAAAACTCCTCGAAAAGGGTCTTATGGGAAAACTAAGAAAAGCAGAAAGCGAAGCAAAAGACGTCATCAATAAAGCAAAAACATTCGCACCAGCCGCTGCTGCAGTCGCAGGTGCTGCCGCAACCGCTCAAGCTCGCAAAGAGGAAACCGCTCGTGAATTGGCGGGATTGGCAACGGGTAGAGTTAGAGCGATGACAAAAATTCCAGCGGGTGTTGGTGTTGAGATGAAAGACGTAATGGCTTCTCAGGATGTTCCTGAATCGTTGAGATCAGCGGTTGAGATAGGCGGGAAAGCAAATAAAATGGCGTCTATATTAAGACGCAGTGAGCCCAATTTATATGCTTCAACAAGTATGATGTCTTCGACGGGTGAAAATTTGACGGAGATGATGGGGGAGATGGCGGGGGATATAATATCGTCGAAGATAGAAGAAGGCGTGGAAGGTGTAATGGGTGATTTGGAGTCGCAGACAAGTGGATTTTTACAGAAGATGGCTACTTCTGGTATAAAAAAGGATAAGGGTGACAAGTAAAAAAGTAGGTAAAATTACAAGTGTAAAATCATTCTAATTATTCTAATAAGTTCCGTGGAATTTTCTCCAGGGAATGTTTCCAAATAAAATGACATATTTGAATCTTTTTCGTATTTTTCAAAAATGATATTAGTGTAACCTGTTACTCTAAATATGGTTTTTTCAACTATACCCCTTCTTGACAAGGGACTATTCGCCTTATTAACCAATGCCATCGGTACTATATTAACAGACGTATGATACAAATAATCAGTATCAATATCAAGATTTCTGCTTTTATTAACAGGCGCCCACGTCAATTTCTTACCGCTGTATTTTGGAACACGCAACTTATCCCCCGCTAAAAGTACAAACTCACCATCCTTATCCGAAAGTTCCCTTATTACCGCAACTGGAAACCCCCTCTCTTTAACGCAGTCAAACATGTTATTTTTCCCTGGAAATTTAATAACTATCTTACTCTTCGACGAAGAAGGCTTACACAAAGAATTTATACCTTTGGTTGTTTGAGAGTTAAACACGTCTCTAAAATGTTTTATCCTAAGGAGCTGCCTCTTCGTAAAATATTGAAGAACCTTTTCTGGTTCTCTGCTAAATAACTTTTTCAATTCGATCGGGTACATATATCCGTTTATGACACTCGTCATCGTTCTGTAGGCGTTTGCTTGTTTATCATCTCTAAAACGCTCAAACTTCGTGCTAATCTTTTTTGTTTTGCGTGAAATATCAGTTATAAGCAGCTCTGCCACCAGAGGCTCTTCTTTAAATCCGCCTCCCTTTACGGTTGTCCTTTTATTTCTGGGTCTGTCTTTCATATTGGGAAGTCCTTCGGGTTTTTCGAAAGTAAAAACATACTCCTTTTTATTCTTCGGGTGAGTAAGTTTAAACGAAAGCGGCTCGTTTTTCCTTGAACCTGGCATGTCATCTTTTGTAAGTGTGACATCAATCGTTTGCTGGTCCTGGGGTTTCCACTTGTATTGGACGTTATCGCAGCGTTTCCAAACACCCGATACATATGGACGAATTGTATCATTTATAATTAATCCGTCCAAGACTGGCTTAGAAAAGTTGAGTTTAGCGCAGTATTCCGTGAATTTATTTCCTATGTTCACGTAAGGATCCCTAGCGCTTGCGAATTCGCTGGGGTTATAATACGGTTTGGGCATCATAAAAAACCAGGTTTCGGGATTTTTATCAATAGAGCACCACTTCTTAATTTCGTCCTCGATTATGGTTTGACGTTGATTAAAACTAAGATGCGTTATTAATCGACCATTCAAGCTTAGAATATCAAAGATCCAATAAATTTGACGAGTTCTTTTTTGACCCTTTACTTTTTCTTTCACCAGCTCGCCGTCCAATATACACGACGGAAATGCTCTAGGTAACGGCGTACTCCCGTTTGTGTGCTGCGGTTGAAATACCCTGATATAATTTTGGACGCCGCCTCTATCGATAAAATACGGTGTTTTCAACGTTTTGTTTTTAAGATTGCCGTCGGTGCTGTCCATAATACAGAGATATCGAACGCCATCTACTTTGGGTGTAATATTATACATTTTGTTCCAAATATTGTAGACGTCTTTTTGTTCCAATGTTGCGGGGTTTCCCCCTATAAATGTTTTTACTCCAGTTCTTAATTTGTATTGGTTTATAATTTTATTGGAAACTTCGACACGTTTCATTTTTATTAATAGACCCACATTTTTTTCAGAAATCAAACTTTTTTACAAGCTTTTCTGCTTCTACAAAATCTTTGTGATGGTCGCTCGGTCTATACATTACGTGATTCGCAGCCGTGTGAGCAAGTTCGTGCACAAGAAGAGAATTGTCATATCCTTGATTTTTATTCACATAAATTATCCTATACGTTGGTCTTAAATATGGAACCACACCACTTATCAACTGACAAACAGGCTTTGTACGGTAAATTTGACCAGTACACGATTTTATATTTGGTCCTATAGGAAATGTGTGATTTGAATCTTGAAGGGTAATCTCGTACGGCTTGTTCATTCCTAGAAAATTAGAAACGGGATTTAGTTCTGCGATTTTTTTGGAATTTTTGCCGTGATGTTTTAGAAGTAAATTTAATTGTTCATTTTGTTTATTTGTAAATTCCCTTTTTTTCCTGGCTGCAATGTTTTTCATTATTCTATCGTTATTTGCTTGATATTTAGCTAATAGGTTTGCTATGCTATTTAATTCAGCTTGGCTTCTTTTATTTTTACAAACATAATACTCTTTTTTATCATCAGACGCAGTAACTTGTATATAAGCTTTGCTAGTTATTTGGTCGGGAAAATCCCAAATTTTGCGAGTTTCATCTTGTTTAGAACCATTTACAAGGATATCCCACTCCGTGAGATTTGACATTTACCAATAGAATACATATTTTTATTAACCCATTTAAACAAAAAACATATTCTATTAATAATAACATGTCAGTTGCTGCTTCGGACGTAGGAACTTTTCGTAATAATTTTAAAAACGCAGACGAACAACAAGAACAACAAGAACAACAAGAACAACAACAACAACAACAACCCGTAAACGACTCTGAAGATGTAGAAAAATTATACAAAGAGGGCCGTCAATATACATATATTCTAACTGTATCTGGAACAAAAAACGAACACACTGTAAAACTTCCTGAACCAGGTTTCAAAAATGTTGTATCAGTAGAAGTAGTTCATGCTCGAATACCTTTCACCGAATATTCGATAGAAAAAGACAGGAATACTATTCGTTATCAGGTTAATGGTAGTAATAATAAAATTAATTTGGAAATACCAATCCAAGATTACAATAGCGATACTTTACTTGAAATGTTCAATGCTCAAGTTAAAAATCTTAGTGATGATAATATTAATAATAATCTTAGTGGTGTTAATATTAATAATACTGATAAATCATTACGTTTAGGCGAAGAAGAAGGAACTGGTAAATATTTCTTTTATACTATTAACCCATCAGGCGGAGAAGATAGTTTCAATAGCAACTCTGCTAAGTCATTTACGATTTTTAAAGAAGGCACAACTGCTTATTACCCGTTTGGTCTTGGAGAAATAACAGGTAATTTGGAATCTGGGGGAGCTGACGTGTTTCCAACTGTAATAGATTCTACAGTAACTACTACTGGTTATCAATATAAGCACACTTTTAGATGTCCAAATCGCTATGATCTTATTGTAAGCGATATAGTAAAGCTCGAATGTAAAGAGCTTGATAATGATTTAAACAGAGGAAAACAGGCAAGAAGTGTAATGCCATTAGGTGAATTCTTTCTATCTAGTCCAGGTATGAATGAGTCAACGTTTCAAAAAGATATACCAGATAGACCCATGGCACCACGAACATTGAACCAATTAAATTTTAGTTTTACAAGAGATTCAACATCTACGAAAGAAGCTGATGAAACAGGTGATATTAACAGAAAGCCGTATAATTTTCGTGGGGTGCGGTGGTTTATTAAGCTTGCCGTAAAAACACTGGAAATTCCAAATGTAATGCATGGGTTCGACCAAAATAAACAACCTAAATTCGCAGAAGTTAACATAGCTAATTTTAAAGCTGCCGTGCAATCGATGCAAAATAGTAATGATATACCCAATTATGCTATATTCGGGCAAAGACGAGGATGGTATTAGAAGAGCCCATGAAATTAAAAATCTTAGTTTATTTATAAATAATGTCATCAAATTCCGATAGCCTTGGCGATGCCATTGATTATGAAAAAAGCGAAAAATCAGAAAGTAGCTCTCGTGATATTAAAAGCAAATCTTCGAGCTCCTTCAAAAAAAGAATACAAAAACTACAACAAGAAATTAACGTTAAAAAATCCAGAAAGGAACCCGTAGGTAGAGACACGAGAATTTTGGAAGTATTGAAGTTTAAAAAGAGACTAGCCGATGAACAAAAAGATTACATAATTTCTATCGATAAAAACCCGAAAAGCGAAGAACTCTACGCCGATTTGGTTAAAATGGACGATATCGTTGACAAATATGCGTCCGAATATATAGAAGGAACTATCGGTAAAAGTGAATACGAAATAAAAGCAACTCAAAGTCTTAATGATCTTAAAGATTTTTTAGGAAGTCTAGAACGCCACATATCTATAGACGATGTTGCTAAAAAACTTCTGGGTGTTAAATCTAAACCCGCTGCCATTAAAAAATTAAAAGGTATAAGAACGAGAAAAAGCGGAAAACCGCTAATTAAAGGCGTAGAAATACCACCGTTAGTTTTTCCCGCAGTTCCCAGAATACCTACCTCTCCGCTTAAATATTCTTCTTCGGATTCTCTAAGAGATAAGCCTAAAAAACCAA
>CESM01069387.1_pt1 | contig 19629 bp, 15 predicted proteins | sample 361421 | NCBI WGS metagenome assembly CESM01 (sample SAMEA2622219, study PRJEB7988) | marine metagenome | isolation source: saline water (ENVO:00002010), including | reverse complement strand
TACTTCATCTAAAAAGAAAGATGAAGATGACACAATGTCATATTTTGCTAACCTAGTTAATGATGATTAAATAGGAACAACCTTATTGGTTTGATCAACCGAACTGAGATTCATCTTACTTATCATAGTATTATTGTTATTAGTTGTATTCGAGGTTCGGTTGTCTGTTATAGGAGTGACATTAATGTTTGTTCCAGCATTATCCACACCAGCTTGTAACGCAGGAATTATCGCCTCTTTTCTTTTAATTTGATAACCTACCACCGAATCATCAAAAGGCTGAGGATTAATAATCTTTTCAACACCGAAATCGACTCCACTTTTTTCGGTTAAGTCTTGTGCTTTTTCTTCAGCTGCTAAGAAGTTTTTAAAAGCCAATCCAGACCTAGGTTGATTAATATCCATGAAATTAGTATCTCTTCTTGCCTGCTGAGTGATTTTTTCAATTTTAAATCCTTTTTTAACTATATCCGGACCACCTAGTATTCTTTTCTTTCTTACTTCTACTTCCTTAATCGTGTAATCAACTATGTTATTTTCTTCAGCAGCGGCCAGTGCTCCTTCTCTCGTAGGATATGTTTTATCTAAAGCTCTTTCTCTTGATCTGATTTGCCGGCGGCTTTGAGCTTCTTTTGCATTTGCTATCTCCTTGTCTCTAAATCCACCTGCAAGATTTGAAACATAATCAAAATCACCTCCAAACAAGTTTCCTACAAAAGCTGGAGCATTAATAGCCAGGTCTGGAACAGTAAGAGCTCCTTGCACGATCCCACTCATTCCTCGGCTTACAAAATCCATATCCGCATCCTGTCTTTCTTTATCAAAGACGCCAAATCCACCAGCAACCAGCGGTGCAAGTGGCCCTAAAAATTTTGTGGCTGTTTTTAAAAATCCTGATCTCGGTTGGCCAGGTGGTTTAGTGTCATCTAAACTATCTAAATACGATGTAGCTGATGGAGCTTTGTTTACTCCTGAAGTCTTAATGTTTGTTGGAGCAACAGGAGGAACAATTGGTTTTGACTTTTTAAAAGGATTTATTTTATTTAGTTGATTCATACCTGCATTAAATATTGACTTTGCTTTCATTGTCAAAGCCGTTACTATACCACCACCTGCAGCAACTGCAGCACCATCAGTTAACGATAATCCATCATCATCTGTTGCAGCTAAAGCGCTTCCTCCTATTAGTCCAGATCTACCACCACGACCAGATCTAGCACCAGGCGCAAATCTAGCATCTCTATCTGCTTCAAGCGCATCGAGTCTTCCTCTTCTCTTAATCTTAAGTTCTTGTTCCATCATCTTAGCAATCTCTTCAACCTTTACTGCTATATCCTCAGCAGCTTCTCTTATTGCTGTTTGCTCAGTTAATTGATTTTTATTGATTTCAGTAAGTGCTTTTAGATTCTTGCTTTGGAATAGATTTCCAACTGCGTTTCCTATACCTCTAAAAGGAGAAGCAATGGCACTGCCAACTCCACTTATTGCACCTTTGGCCAAGTTTAAAGGACTCATTAATAAATTAGTACCAGCTTGTAGTGCCGACTTACCACTTTTAACTACGCTTCCGGCGGCTCTTTTTGGAAGTGCTAATAATGTTTGCAACATGTTTTCTTTGCCACCGCCGCCTCCTTCCGAAAGAATTCTTTTTTGCGTGGCATTAAGTTCAACTAATTGGTCAATTATTATATCGTTCTTGTCAGAAAGAGTTGCAGTCATTTGATTTATGCTTTTAAATAACTGCTGACCTTGTGTTTCCTGTTGTTCATCAACCTTAGCTTCAACAGATGGCAACAGCAGTCTTCTATCTAAACCAGACGGATTCGTATTCTTTAAATTTTCTGTTGCTTTATCTATCATTTATCTACTTCTCTTTTGTTGTTCTATTCTTTCTTTTTCTTCTTTTAAGTGTTGAGCCAACATGGTTATGTATACCTGCCGCTCCCACGGAATCATAGTTTCGAGTTCTGATAAAGAATATTTGTGATGTTGTACTAGTGCGAAATTGGTCTTGTAATGATTCACTAACGATTCATTAGAAGACCACACTAAAAAAAATCAGCTATATTCCTTATCTTTACCTCATTATTCTCCTTACATCCAGCACAAACGTAGGTGTGCGGTATTTCAACTTTTGGTACTGACTCAACATATGTTCTTAGTTTAGCAAACTGATCATTAGTCATTGAGTCTACAAATTCTGCCACCTTTTCACGTGGCTCATCACGTACCATTACTTTCTCGTCTTCAGTATTAATACAAACTATACAATCAATTATAAGTTCTATAAGGCCTTCAACATCTGATTTTCTATCAAGGATCTTTTCATTGTTCATCATTTTTTTAAAATCAGGATATGTCATTTCAACAGAAACTTCATCATTAAGTTCTATTGTATTGCTTATTTCTTCAGGTTCACTTAGAACTACGTCTTCAAGATTAATCGAGACATCATTCTTGTGTTCACAACTCTTACAAGTAACTATTAGACTCGCATCTTCACCAACAGACTTAGCTCTTATCTTTGTAAACATATATTCTATGTCGTAAAGTTTTAAGTCAGCAACATTAACATCTTCATTGATGCAGCTTGTAATAGTATCAGCCACGGCTTCGAGTGCCACTTTTTGATCGTCAGATTCAAAGGCCATCATTAATATTTTTTCTTCTTTTACTAAGTATGGTCTAAATTTTACTTCTTTGTTTAAAGATGGTATCTTAAGATCATACTTAGGTGTATCGTTCAATTTAGGTATCATTATAACTCCGTTTATTAAATACTTATTTCATCAAAAGCAATAGAAGAGTTTGATATAAAGTCTGTAAATGATAACTGGACTGCATATCTACTAAGTTGATTAGTTGTCTCATTTGATAATTCCATTGCTTGTAATGAAGTAGGAAATGCTTCTAATAATTTAACACTATGAGAAACAGTTCCAAGTTTTGTTAAATGTTCTATAATTACTGTCTTTGCGTAAGAAACCTTATAGTTCACAATTCCTACTTGATTTGGTACTGCAAACTGTGCCCATCTTTCAAAATATTGTTTTATCATACCATCTGCTGGCATATAAAAACTAATATTACAGTCATCAGTAGCAAAACCATCTGCTATTTTTTCTTCTTTTATTCCTATTCTTCTTGGTTGTGTTGTTATCTGTCTACCTGGCATATCAACAGAAATACAAAATAGATTAAGATCTCTTTCTCCCATTGGCACACCAGGAATTTGAGGTAGTCTAATTCTAAACTTAGATGTATCTAGAAGGCCGCCTCTTTCTGATATTTTTGATTTAAACTCATTAACATTTAACATTATGAGAGTCTCCTTACTGTTCTTCTAGATTCTTTATAAACTGTAGAAACTGGTGCTTTTCTCCATTGCGCAGTTGGTAGAAAGGTTGCTATCTCCCATTCGGGTTTTTCAACTAATGCAAACTGACTTCTTACATGATTGTTTAGATATCGATGTATTGTCGGCTCAACATACTGTCGAGGAAGACCCACACTTCCAGTGTTTCCAAGTATAGCATCAAGTAACTTTGCTCTTAATGTTGGTGGTAGATAGTGCAAATTCATTCCTATGAATCCTCCTTTTCTAGCACCAGTTATTATAACAAGAGGAAACGCATCATAATATGGTAAACTTATTCTATACTTTGGATCATACTGAAACATATACATGTTTCCTATAGGTCCTGTATCAGTGACTGCTCTCGAACTCTTTGAAATTTCTGGTTCGTCCATTACATCTGGTATCGATACTTTTCCAAGTTGACCTGCTTTTCTACGAAACCACTCAATAGACTGCTTAGTTCGCGGTGTAATACCAGCGCGAAAAGCCTCTATCTCGAGTTGTTGAAATAAGTTTCTACCTTGTGCCATACGACTATTTATATTCTTTTAAGGGGTTTTAGCTTCTTCATTTTTTTCCATTTTTGCATAATTCCCATTTCAGCTAGAGTATCTTCAGTCCATACTTGAAACTGCCAGCCACGATCTTTTGCATAGTTATCAGCAGCTTTCCACTTATTCATGTTCTTAACGTACGTTAAGGACTCATTAATATATCTTCGTCCTTTGATTCCTTGTTTTCCAGGTTTTGGAGGTTGTGTTTCTTTCTTTGGTTTGATCTCAACTAATATAGTCTTACCGTCTTTCATTTTAATTTTAAGATCAATATAATACTTATGAAACTTCTTATCGATATCATAGTAATACGGTATCACAGTCTCTTCACTCGACCATGACTTAACGTTTGGATTCTTATCGCACCAATTAAAACTCTTCGCTTCCCATAACGACCTATAAATAATGTTGTCCACATCACCTTTATATTTGTTGGGATTTGAAACTCTATATTTCCCTTGATATAAAACCATTAAAACTCTCATATAAATACAGTATTATATATTACAATATTTATTGGATAAACAAGAATGTTAAAATATCCCTTAGACGATCAAAACAGATATGGTGCCAGTATATTCTTTCAGAAATACGAAGCGACTTCACTCGATCTAACGAACACAGCTGGACTTGTAAGTACTCTCACTGGTGCGACTCTTGACACTTTAAAATTTGGTGGAAAATCGATTGCAACTGCGTTTTCAAGTGTGACTGGTATAGATCTACCTGATGATGTAAAGTTATCACAAAAAAAGCTTGATACATCTGCTCAGACTGGTCCTTCCTCAGAACCGAATAGTAAAATTGTTGACAAACAAGCAGGACTACCTGGAAGCTGTATGATGTATCTCCCTCAAGAGATTAATTTTAATGACGGTGTCAATGTGAATAGTGTTAGTCTTGGAATATTTGGTGCTTTAATCGAAAGAAGTCTACAAGGAGGCGAGAGTCTCGCAGGAAGTTTTGCAGCGGCTTTAGGTGAAGCTGGATCATCAATCGCTGATGTCGCAAGTGGAAATGCTTCTCCTGAATTGTTTGCAATTGCGGCTGGTCGTTTAACACAGGTTCAACCTACTACAAACGCTGCTATAAGATCAGCTACGGCAATAACACCAAATCCAAACTTAAGAGTTATATTCGAAGGTGTAAAACTAAGAGAATTTTCTTTTGCTTTTGAAATGATGCCTAAAAGTCCAACTGAAACAGAAGAAATAAAAAGAATAATAAAATATTTTAGGAGTGGATCTATACCTGAATCAATAAGAGCCGGTGGAATATCTGCTGGTTACAGAACTCCTGCTAAATTTGCCATAAGATTAAAACATGAAAGAAATGGTGATGACTTAGCAGTAAAATTTAAGAAGTGCTTTTTAACAAATGTTGCGACTACTTACAACGGTCAGAACATGGCATTTACGCCAGACGGAAACTTTCAAAAGTATCTTATGGTGTTAAACTTTACAGAAGAACAGACAATCGACAGACAGGATATAGAGGCAGGTTTCTAATGTCAAGATATTTCAAAAACTTTCCACAAGTAGAGTACAAGTTTGGTACTGAATTTGATTCTACTCTTATTCAAGATCTTACGGTTTATATTGATATTATTGATCAACTCAAAGATGATACCACATCTTATGGTACGTATGATATATTAGATGGAGACAGACCAGATCAGGTCTCTTTTAAATTATATGGAACACCAAACTATCACTGGACTTTTTATTATTTAAATGATAAACTCAGAAGACAAGGTTGGCCTTTGTCATACAGAGAACTTACAAGGCATGTACAAAAATTATATCCAAATAGAACTCTAGTGATAAGAGAACATCTTTTAACAAAATTTCAAGTAGGTGAGACAGTTACTGGCTCATCAACTGGAGCAACAGGTTTAGTAATTAGAAGAAATTTAGATCTGGGACACGTAATAATAAAACCAACAAATAATAAAACTTTCCAAGCAGAAGTCATTACTAATACTATCGACGGCGTAACAAATAGCTCTACAGTTGTCTCAACATCTTTAGAATATTTATCGGCGCATCACTATGAAGATACTTCAGGAAATACAGTTGACATAGACCCTACACAAGCAGTAGGAGCTGAACTCGTCGAGAAAACTTATTTGAACAGATATGAATTAGAAAATGATAACGTTAGAAGGATTAAGGTGTTTACTCCTGACCTTATTTCTCTAGTAGTTGAAAAGTTTGAAGACGAGTTATGATATGGATTATGGATTAGATCAAGCTCAAAGCAATCCTGAATCTATCTTCACTGAACCAACAAGATTTGCTTATGAGTTTATTAGAATCAAAACTGATAGAAGTGATGCCACTATTGATGTAAAAGATGTTGTGTCAGAATTTACAATATTTGAACACATAGACAAACCATTTCTTACTGCAAAAATGATATTAATGGATATAGATCCTAATATCAGTCTTATTGATACGATACATTTTCTTGGAACAGAAAAAGTAGAAATAAAGATTAGAGTTGGACCGGGTGCAGAACAAGCAATAACAAAAAACTTTGTCGTTAGTGAGATAGTATCTCAGCAAAAAGGTGGAGATGGTAATGAAGTTTTAGTTTTAGATCTTGTAGAAGATCACGCGTATCTTTCATCTCTTAAAAGAATTAGTAGGTCATACAAAGGAAAAAAAGAAGAAATAATTGAAAAGTTAGTTAATGAAGCAGATAGAGAACTTATAGTAGCAAATGATCTTGATATATCTGGTGATAAACTTACAAAACTAATTGTACCAAATTTGCATCCTTTAGAAGCTGCGAATTGGATAAAAGATGGATCTTATACTACAGAAGGTTATCCTCACTACTTATTTTCTACCATCGCCGATGACAAATTAAGATTAACAGATCTCGGTGCTATGCTTGAGCTTAAACCAATCAATGATCAATTACTTGATTATGTTTATTCTGTAGCCTACGCGCAGCAAAGTAAAGGATATTCATCTGGGCGAAAAGAAGATTTGATTGATCCTATTGAAGCTTCTAGAGAAGCGTTTACTATAACTAAACTTACAATAATAAATTCTGACAAACAACTTGAACTTGCTAGGGAAGGACTGATTGCTTCACGTTATAACTTTATTGATACCACGTCAGGAAATAATATTAAAGTAGATTACGATATGGGAACGACTTTCGAAAAACTCATCGAAAAACAAATATTGAGAGTGTCAAATGGTTTTTATCCAACAATGGACGTTAATGCTCGATATGGAAAGAAAATAGAAAGAATGAATGAATTTAGTACCAGAGAAATAACACACTTTGCAACATCTAGACAGTTTAATGATTATGCCGATACTGAAAGTTATCAAGAAGGAAAACTACATGCAGATCATAAAAATAAAATAGTAGGAAAAAGTTTAAGACATTGGTTACTCAAGTCTAGTCTACAGATTCAAGTACCAGGAAGAAACTTTTTAACTAAAGATACTAATTTAACAATTGGTAATATAATAAGATGTAAATTTTTATCTAACAGAGAATATACGCCTAACATGGCAAGAGATGAAATAGAAGATTTAAAAAAGAGTGGTGAGTATTTAATCTATACTGCTAGGCACCAGTTTTCAAGAAACGAATATCATGTTACTATGGATATTGGTAGACTTGGAACTAAAGGATACGGTATAACACCGGGTACAAAGGTAGGTAGGTAATGGTTAAAGCTTTATACTCAGATTACGCACCAGCAGATTCTATCTTTTTTGTTGGAAAGGTCATCAGTAATACTGATCCACTTAGACTAGGAAGAGTTCAGATAAGAGTTATGGGAATACACACAGATAATTTATCTGACATTCCTACTGCCGATCTTCCTTGGGCGCAAGTACTTACGACTGATGGAGGAAGCTCAGGTGTTGGTCAGTTCATACCATATCAACCGGGTGCTTTTGTTGTTGGTGTGTTTTTAGATGGAAGATCAGCACAAATTCCCATGATTATAGGTTCTACACCGACTATTCAAGAACCTACACCTACACAAAGAACTGATCCAAAAGCTCCTGCATATCCTGATGCGATACAAAGGAAAGCTTCTTTAACAGAGGCCAATTCACCAGTTGATGGTACTGCCATAGATCAAAATATTACTTCTGACGTCAGTGGAAGTACAAATAGTGAGAAAATATTTAATTTTTTCACAGCTAATGGATATACTCCAGAACAGACATGTGGATTTATAGGTAACTTTTCAATAGAATCAAATCTAAATCCAAGTGCGTTAAATCCAAATGATAAAGGAAAGCCAGCTTTTGGATTAGCGCAATGGAGAGGCGATAGACTTGAAGGTTTAGAATATTACTCAAGAGAAATAGGTAGAGATAAAAGTGATTTAGAAGCTCAGCTTCAGTGGACAATTCATGAATTAAGAAATAAAGAAAAAAGTGCTGGTGCTAAGATTAGAAATGCTAGAACAGTTACCGAAGCCACTTTCGTAATATGTAGATTTTATGAAAGACCATCGTTTAAAATAGTAGGTGGTACATATACTAGTCCTTCCCTACGAAAAAGAGTAGCAGATGCAAAAGAAAGTTTTGAAAGGTTTGCAAGATCATGACAACTATTAATAAAGTCCCAGTAAGTAAAGTCAATAATACGTTAACAAGAGTTCCTATTACAGGTAGATTCAGTTCACAATTGAGTGAAATAGAAAAAGCTGCCGAAACACTAAAGGCTGCTCAAAGTACTAAACTAGGATCAGAAATAAATGAAACAATAAGTGGAATTAAAGCATTAACACAACCAGATGAATATCCATCTGAGATATTATCTGAGCCACCTATTGCTCAAGTTACTGAAGAGGCTGATCCATCTTTAAAAAAGACATCATCTCAAGTTTCAAATATTAATAAGATGACTTCATCAAGTTTGTCTGGCGATGGTTTTATGAATGCACATATTATGAGTGGATCACCACAGGCCATAAAAAATGGAATATTTAATGCATCAGGAATTGAACCTGATATATCAAAGTTGACTGCAGTAGTTCCAAGTTCATTACAATCTGCAGCTCAAACATCATTACCAAAAATGACTGTTGGCGCAGATTTTCTTTCTCAGATTACTACAACGAATACTGGCTTAAGTGGTATCACATCAAATATAAATTCTCTAGTGAGTGACTTATTAGGAGGCAATCCAAACATTGGTTTGACACAAAAAACTGTTGTAAAGAGTCAAAACTATTTAGAAGAATTTTTAAAATCAGTTTCTTTAAATAGTCTTACACCAGATGAAGTCACTAAGTGTACAGATTTATTGTTAGAAGGAAATCAAAATGATGTAATAAAGATCGTTACTACAGCAACTCAAAGAGAAAATGTAGATGCAAACATACCTGATATTGAATCTTCAATAGTAAAAGTTACACCATCTGCTGCTGATGCTATCGACATTAAATCTTCATCTTTAAAAAATATGGGCAACTCTACTCGAAAGACTAGAGATCTTGCTACTATAGGAAACAAGTGGTCAGGATCTTCGACTGATACCAGCAACAGTGGATATAATTTTGAAAAAGTTAATTCTATGGAAGAGCTCGTTGCTGACTTAAGAAACTTGTCAAGAGATATAACTGAAGTAATAGTTCATTGGAGTGCACATTTTAACGATCAAGGGCATGTAGGTGCGAAAGAACTTCATGACATAGCACTTAAAAGAGGATTCAAAGGTTGTAGTTATCATTATGTAATTAAAAGAAATGGTGATCTTGAAAGAGGAAGACCTGTAAGACTACAAGGTGCTCATGCAAAAGCAGCAGGACATAATAAGTTTAGTATTGGAATTGCTTTTGTGGCAGGTTATAATTGTCCATCTGGAACTTCTAATCCAAACAGATATATTAGTTCTGAGTCTATTACTCCTGCACAATATAAAACTTTAGATATGTTTTTAAAAGGATTTTTTATGATATATCCTGGAGGACAGGTGTTTGGCCATCAAGACTTTGACAACAATAAAGTGGATCCCGGTTTTGATGTTGGTACATATGTTGAAGCAAGATTTGGAAAAAGAAATGTAACAAATCCAAATGATGGTCCGGCAACTCCATCTCAGATCGCAAGTATTGTAGGATAAAAAAATGACAACAGAAAATAACGAACTTGAACTACGTGTACAGGACAAAGGTGAAGGTGCTGTCAATGCAGAAGGAAGACCCGAAGATGCATTTAATGATCCTACCGGTCAATTTCCTAGAGGTGACTATCATAATCAACCATCTGTTAATAAAGTTGTAAGAGGAGATGACGTAAATGAGCTTGATCTAAGAAATGGTATACCTGGGATTGACACTGATCTTACTCAAAAAGTTTCTACACAATATCCAATGGCTGCTATAAATGAATCGGTATCTGGTCACATCATTGAAATAAATGATACTCCTGGCGGTGAGCGAATATTAATAAAACACAATACTGGTGCAGGTATAGACATCAAGTCAGACGGAAGTATTATTATCAATGCTAAACAAAATAGAATTGATATTGTTGAAGAAGATCATAGACTTGTTGTCGAAGGTGATGGAAATATTTCTTACTTTGGAAACTTAAATATGAATGTTTCTGGAGATTACAACCTAACTGTTGGTGGTAACTATAATCTAAAAGTAAAAGGAAATTGGATAGCTGACATCATTGGTTCTTACAGAAAAAAGATTCACGGAATAATGGGTGAAGTTGTTTTAAAGTCAAAGTCAGTTACTGTTATCGGTCAAACAATAAACACGCATCTATCAAATGTTGGTAATTTTATTAAAGGTACATATCAACAAATGGTTAAGAAAAGAGCAGACTACAATCATGGCGCTGAGGCTTTATTTAATTCTGAATCAGAAATCAATATGACTAGTCCAAAAGTAAACATTGCCGCTACTGATCTTTCTGTCATCGGTGCACAAGGAACTATTGGCGGACAAAACATGATTCACTATGGAAAGAACATGTTTCTTGAAAACACTATACACTCACCAACTGCAAGTTTTACATCGGCATACGCTACAACTTTTCATGGATCACTAAACGGTACCGCCAATTTCGCTATTGAATCTTCAGTTGCTGGTGGTCTTGCAGTTGTTCAAATTCCAAGTGTTCAATTAAATACAGATGCTGCAGATAATACAGAAACACAAAAGCCCACGAGTTCAGAAATTACTGACTTATTGACTAACAATGAGATAGGTCCAAAGAAAGTAAGTATAGATGAGAATAATGAAATTAAAAACTTTCATGATAAGTCTGTTACGTCAGGTGGAATAACGACTGGAGAAACAAATACTCGAGAAACTAGGTCTAAATTAAAAGATAAAAAGAATCTACAAAACACAAATTTTGTTGCTGATAGAGTTGCAAGTGGTAATTTATCGTCAGGTTTTGCTTCTGCTGTTCCAGGTCAGATTGAAAAAGTTAAAGGAAAGTCTACAACACCAAGAATTGGTCATGACATAATTGGTCAGACTGGTAGGTCAGCTGTTGATAATAAGTATAAGCCATCTGAAGCTGCCGCTAAGGCCCGAACATTAACATTTTCAGTTGATGCCCGATTTAATCCTAATAATCTTACTGACATAAAATTGACTACACTATTAGGAAAAGGAATATCTATTTCTAAATTTACAGGAGCTGTTGGTGAAAAGACCACACTTAACCATATTGTAGATATTGAAAAAAGAAAACAAATAGCAAGAAATTTATTAGTTCAGGCTCATGTTATAGAAATATTTAGACATTTAAGTTTATTTAAAGGATATAATTTAGTTGTTGCTGAAGGAATATATCAACCAGGTCCTGGAGAAACACCAACTCCGAAAAGCTTCAATGATTTAGCTCAAGACGGTAGAGCAGTTGGATATGAAATATATCGACAGAATGGTGAAATTGCTCTAGATAAACTCTTTGATTTTGCAGAATTTTTAAAGGATGCCTTTAGTTATAATAAATTAACGTTGGCATTCGATAAGTTTAATCCTGACAAAACATTACATGGACAACTTTTAGTTGAGATTCCTACGATACCTGAATCTTACAGAACAAACTATGATATGAATCTCGAAACAACTTTTAACTCTGAAGTCCAGAGTTCTTCTGATTTAGTCGAAATACTGTCATAACCATATAAATAAGGATAATCACAGAGGATACAATGGTTACAAAAGCATTTTCAGTAGAAGACGGAAATCAGAACTCATCTTTACTTACGAGTCGAAAGACTCAGTATTCTGATATTGATTTGCTTTTTACTAATAAAATATCAGGTGACATATTTAAGAAGGTTGATGCTGCTGCAGTAAAACAAGCTGTCAAAACTATAGTAAGAACAGGAAGACTTGAGAAACCATTTCAACCAGAGTTTGGTTCTAATCTAGGAAGCATGTTATTTGAACTTGCAGATAATGGATTGGAAGATGAAGTCGAAGAAAGAATAACAGAATCAATAAGAGTGTATGAACCAAGAGCTAGAGAAGTTAGCACAAAAGTAATTGCACAGCCAGATCAGAACTCTTTATCTGTTACCGTCCAATTCAAAGTTGGTAGTATGTCTGAACCTGAACTTATAAACACTACAATTGCGAGGTTAAGATAAATGGCGACAAATATTCAATCAACCGCTTTAGACTTTAATAACATCAAGACTTCATTAAAAGAATTCTTAAAAAAGAAAACAGAATTTGCAGACTTTGATTTTGATGGAGCAGGATTATCAAATATATTAGATGTTCTGGCACACAATACTCATTTCAATGGGTTAATAGCAAACTTAGCAACTAACGAATCATTTATACATACTGCACAACTTAGATCATCTTTAGTTTCTCATGCTGAATCTTTAGGATATGATATAAGATCTAAGACCTCTTCACAAGTGACTCTAGACGCAACAATAAATTTAACTGGAGTTTCAGGTAGACCACAAACTTTAACTCTCCCTATAGGAACTACTTTTGTAGGAACTAATGAAGACGGAAATCATAATTTCATTACAAGAGAAGTGTATACCGCAAGTGATGATGGGGCTGGTTTGTATACATTTCAAGATGTAAATGGAACAAACGGAATCGTAGCTTTCGAAGGAACACCAATAACTAAAACATTTTTTGTAGGTCAAAGAACTGATAGACAAGTTTATATTATACCTGATGCAGATATTGACACAAACAGCGCAGTGGTTACTGTATTTAATTCACCTACTTCAGATCAAAGTGAAGAGTATACTCCGTTAAGTAAAGCTATAACAGTGAACTCTAAATCTACTTTCTACACTATAAGAGAAGCACCAAATGGGACTTACGAATTAAATTTTGGAGATGGCGTCACCTTTGGAAAATCACCTGAAGCCGGTAGTAAGATAGTTGTTACATATTCCAGAACAATTGGAGCAATCTCAAACGGTTGTAAAGCATTTACGACTACTGCTGCATTCACTATAGGTGGAACAGCTTATGCCGTATCAATAGTACCACAGGCAAATTCTGCGGGCGGAGCTGATAGACAGGGTATAGAATCAATAAGACAAAATGCCCCTTCAGCTTTCGCTGCACAGCAAAGATTAGTAACACCAGATGATTATAAAGCAACTATATCTTCAAACTTTCCAACAGTTTCTGATATATCGGTATGGGGTGGGCAAGATAATATTCCAATAGCTTATGGTCAAGTCTATATTGGGTTAGATTTTAACGATGGCTTATCTGATGCTGCAAAGACAGTAATTAAGAATTCTATAAAAACAAACTTTTCTGATAACTTATCTGTAATGTCAATAACACCAGAATTTGTTGATCCTATAGAAACATTTCTAGAGTTAGATACTATGATAACAGTAAATCCAGATCTTACTTCTAAATCTCCACAGACCTTAGAAAGCAATACAAGAGAAATAATTACAAATCACATCAATTCAAAAATAAATGGATTTACTAAGACATATAGAAGGTCAAATCTTTTGACAGAAATAGATGAGATTGATGCTGGAATACTTAATTCAAAAATGGATGTAAAAGTTCAAGTAAGATTGATTCCTGTTCTTAACGAACCGACTTCTTATACTATAACATTTCCTATGCCCATATTAGGAGAAGGATCACAAAAAGTAAATATTGAGTCATCAACATTTGATGTAACAGGTGTCGATGGTAAGTGTAAGATAGTAAATAAAGTTGGATCTTTAATACTACAAATAGTAAATGTTGACGACAACGATGCCGTAGTAACTGACAACATAGGTTCGTATCTTCCATCTACTGGAGTTCTTAATATAAACAATTTTAATTTGAGCTTAATAAATGCTGGTGTTAATTTTCTTAAATTATCTGCAACTCCTCAAGATCAAGCTACAATTGCAATGTTGAGAAACTTTGTTTTTAAACTTGATCCATCTAAAATAATAATTAATCACGAAATTGATAGACAAGGCGTAAGAGTAACACTATAATGGTCGAAAGAACTTTAACAGATTATGGAAGGCTAGATGTAACTTTTCATCGTAACATGGTTAAGGAAGTTCTTCCTGAACATTTTACTACTGACTATCCAAATCTAATAACATTTTTAGAATCATACTATGAGTTTCTTGACAGTGATGATAACTTTGGTGCCTTAATACAAGATTTATATACAATACGTGATGTTGAGGCTTCTTCATTACAGCATTTAGATAATATGTTTCGTGAGTTTGCACAAGGAATGTCTCAGTCATTCTTTAAAAGTCCAAGAGAAGTTATAAGAAACTTTGCAAGATTCTTTAGAGTAAAAGGATCACGATACTCTGCAGAAGGTTTTTTTAGAGGATTCTTTGGTGAAGACGTAGAAGTAAGTTATCCAAAAAACGATATCTTTACATTGAATGATTCAAATCATTTAGTAGGAGATCCTTATAGTATTTTGCAAGATGGAGCTGCTTTTCAAATATTATCAATATTACTAAAAGTTCCTCTTTCATTTAACATTTGGGGAGAACTATATAAAAAGTTTGTACATCCTGCTGGATTCTTTCTTTCTAATGAAGTCTTAATACAACCAGACATTGAAACTCAACTTTCAGCTTTGGCTCCTATATTTGATTCTACTAAAGGTGCTACGTTACCAATATTAGTATTTGATGATAATGCCGGAATAGTAATGAGCGATGTCCCTGATATCACCATTATAGATAATATGGGTGCAACAGCATACGTTATGACTGGCGATAGCATTAATACGATTGAATTCAATCAAGTAGACAGTGTTCCGAGTTCATGGACAGCAAACAGTAACAACACTTTTGGACTAAAAGATTCTTCTATAAGTTACACTTCAAATGATCCAGGTTCAAACAGAGTATTTAGTGTAAGAATGGATCCAAACGAAACAGTAGGAAAATATAAAGATGATTCAATTGGAGTGTTAGATAAAATATATAGATCAATTTTTGATATGGCAGATGCAAGTAGTCCAAGAATGGATAGAGATCAAATCAATGGATTTCCGATTGATATCAGATTTGATAACACAAAAGAAACACTCGATCAAGGGATATATGATTCACATGGAAGGACATGGAACTATATGTCTAATCTTTGATGAAACAGGTATAAATAACATTAACACGATACAGGATAAAATGATATGGCGGCTATAATAACAGATAGATTAAAGTTAGCTATCGTAGACAAGATTGTAACAATTATAGAAGATACAGTAGATCCTACATACATAGGTTTTGCTAAGTCTGAACAATGGGATAGTAGTGATACTGCACCAACACCTTTAAATAATCTAGATGAAGAAAGAAAATTTAGAAACAGCTTACAAAGCATAAAGAAAGTTACCGGAGTTTCTACTGTAATTCCAAGAGTTAACTGGATAAGTGGTACAACTTATGTTGGTTGGGACGATCGAACAGTAGGATATGGCTCAAGTTCTTTTTATGTCATAACTGAAAGCTTTAGTGTTTACATCTGTTTACGTGGTGGAAAAAACAATTTAGGAGCAACTGTTCCATCTACAGTACAACCTAGTGGATCTAATAACGATGCATTTGAAACAGCAGATGGATATGTTTGGAAATTCTTATACACTATAACTGAAGACGAAGCTCGGAAGTTTATGACAGCGGCCTTTATGCCTACAAGAATAATATCATCAGTAGATTCCAATTCTAGTGGTGCACACACAAAACAATTTGAAATACAGAACAATGCTGATAAAAGACAAATCACACAGATTATTGTAACTAATGCCGGAAACGGTTATACATCACCACCAACAGTCTTAATCACTGGTGACGGTGATAGTTCTTTTACTGCATTTTCAACTATCGATAGTAACTCAGGAACAGTTACAAAAATAGAATTTGCAAATGATTCATCAACTCTAGACTATCCACAAGGATATACTAATGCGTCAATAACGTTAGTAGGTGGCGGTGGAACTGGCGCTGCTGCAAGAGCAGTAATTAGTCCTCGTGATGGTTGGGGAAAGAATGCAAAGTTTGACTTAAAAACATCTGCAATATGCGTACATTGTAAAGTTGAAGGATCTGATTCTGATTTTGTAACCGGTCAGGACTTTAGACAAGTAGGAATACTAAAAGGAGTTCAGAAAACTATTGCTGACTCTGCATTCAGCGGTCTAACTGGTAATTGTCTAAAACATTTAACACTCTCATCAACAACTCAAGTATTTTCAACTGATAAACTCATAGTTGGTACAACTACTGGCGCAAAAGCATTAGTTGACAAGATTGATTCTAATAAAGTATTTTATCATCAAACTGATGAAACTGGATTTAGATCTTTCTTAGATGGTGAAACACTTACTGAAAGTGACGGATCAGGACAAGGTGTTATTGATTCTGCGATAGTATCACCTTTAATAAATCCTGCTTCTGTGAAGTTACAATACTTAAATAACAGAACACCTGTTGATAGATCATCAACACAGAACGAAGATATAAAAATTATTTTACAAATTTAAGAGTTTATAAATGCCAACTACATTAACTGAAAATTTATTTGCGAGTAAGTATAAAGATGACTATCAAGACAGTCATGGTTTTCATCGAATCTTATTCAATCCCAGAAGAGCTCTTCAAGCAAGAGAACTTATACAATTACAAACTATTATTCAAAAAGAGATTGAAAGATTTGGAAAAAATATATTTAAAGAAGGTGCTGCAGTTAATCCTGGCGGATTAGTTATAAACAGTAATTATGAATTTATTAAAATAACTGACGCTAGTTTTCCAGCTGATATTAAAGGAACTGAGTTTACTGGTCAAACATCAGGTGTTATAGTAAGAGTATTAGACACGTTTGCATCTTCAGGTTCTGATCCTAATACACTTTATGTAAGATATACAAACAGTATAGCAGGAACATCAGGAACTACTCCTGTTAGAGTTACTCCGGGTGAACAATTAGCTTCAAACGTTGGCGCATCAAACATGACAGTTCAAACTATCAACACTGCAGCTAATCCTGCAGTTGGTGCTGGTGTTAGAGTTAGTATTGGTTCTAGTGACTTTTTTGTACAAGGATTTTTTGTAAGTGTAGATGCTCAATCATTAATCATATCAAAATATGATAAGTCTAAATCAGTTGATATCGGATTTAAAGTAACACAAGACATAGTAAGTGTAGATGATGACGTTAACTTATTCGATAACCAAGGACAATCATTAAATCAAACTGCGCCTGGTGCTGATAGATTTAGAATTAAACTCTTATTAGTAACTCAAGATTCTATAGCTGCTGGTGAAACATTTGTACCCATAGCTAAGATTGAAAATTCAAGAATAATTGAAACAAATAACGGTCAAAATTCTTATAATAGAATAAATGATATTATTGCACAAAGAACAAAAGAAGAATCAGGAAACTATATAGTCAATCCTTTCACAGTTTCATACGATTCAGCAGATGCTTCAAACTTACAACTTACTGTAAGCGAAGGAACAGCTTATGTTAACGGTTATAGAGTTAATAATCCAACGCCTTCAAAAATAAATATTGCAAGATCCACTGATACTATACAATTTAATAACCAACCGGTTTCGATTGAATTTGGTAATTTTGTTGATGGTGATTCAGCACGAATCAACGGAGACTTTATAACTCAACATTTTAAAACTAATATCTCTACAAACGTTACGGATCCTGGAGATTCTGCAAGTTCAATAGGAACGTGTAGAGTACGATCATTCGATAAAAATAATGATGGAACTTTTAGATTCTTTTTACATGATATAAAAATAAATGAAGGAAAGAACTTTAGAGATGCGAGATCAATTGGTAACAGTACAAAGGCTAGACTTGCTCTTAAAACTAAAACCGATACTAATGGTAATGTAGTATCAGAATTAAAAGAAGCAGATAAAGAAGCTCTATTATTTAAACTTCCCTCAACTAGGCCATCAACTATTTCTGATATTAACGTTGCTGTTCAAAGAATATTTGAAGGTACAACGGACTCTAATGGTGAAATTGGAATTAACTTAACTGCACCTGGAGAAACTTTTACTCTAACAACTGATTGGTTAGCTTTTAGAGCAGACAGCGGACCTGAAATAATACAGCCTTCTACACCAACCGGAAATGGTCTAGCAGCTTCTCGTGTGACGACAAATATGCCTAACAAACAAGTTACTATTTTCGGTTATGTTAATAAAGCATCAGCTGGTCCAAAGTCAAAAGCTATTGCAAATAGAACTGTAACTGGAACTGCTGCTGCAGAATCTGATGGTATGGGTAATGTAATAACTGCTCTTGGTTTAGGCGCGAACGATATCATAGCAGTTTCTGCAATTAATAAAGATAGCGCAGGTGGTACTGATGTAGCACATATGTTTGATTTAGATAACGGTCAAAGAGACGCCTATTATCAACAAGGAAAAGTTGTTCTAAAAAATGAATTTACAAATCCTGGATCTGTAGTCGTAACATGTAATCACTATATTCACACAACTACTGGTGATTTTTATAACGTTAACTCTTATAATACTACTGCATATGCTAGCATTCCAGAATTCACTTCTAAAACTGGTGAAGTATTTAAGCTTAGAGATGTTTATGACTTTAGACCATCTAAAGATATTTCTGGAGAATTTACTGGGTCAGGTCATAGAATCATAGGACTTCCAAGAAATACAACAACTCTTACTTCGGATAATACTTATTTTAAACCAAGAAATGATAAGATTACACTTACAGAAACTGGCGACATTAAGATCATACAAGGATCTTCGTCTTTAACTCCAAAATTTCCAGAAACACCAGCAAACTCACTAGAACTATATAGAGTAAAAATGGGTGCGAATACTCTTAATGGTGAGGATGTCTCATATGATTTGATTGAAGCAAAAGGCTTTACAATGAAAGATATTGGAAAGATTGAAAAAAGAGTTGAAAGAATAGAAGAACTACATAGTCTTAGTATATTAGAACTCGATACTAATAAGCTTTCAGTAACTGATTCATCTGGAAACGAAAGAGTTAAAGTTGGATTCTCTGTAGATAACTTTAAAGATCAAGCGCAGTCAGCAATTACTAGCTCTCAATATAGTGCTTCAATAGATCCAAAAGATCACTCATTACATCCTGCATATTATGAAAATAATATAGGGTTAGTCTATGACTCAGATGATACTGATACATCCGGTGTTATAAGAAAAGGTGACAATGTTTATCTTAATTTTATAGATTCTGCA
>CESM01233785.1_pt1 | contig 19725 bp, 19 predicted proteins | sample 361421 | NCBI WGS metagenome assembly CESM01 (sample SAMEA2622219, study PRJEB7988) | marine metagenome | isolation source: saline water (ENVO:00002010), including | reverse complement strand
AAAAAAAATTAAATCTTATTTATATATTCCAAAAAAGAAATTTAAAAAAAATATCTTTTATCCACCAGGAATCTTCAATCAAATAATTTTTTATATAAAAAATTTATTAATTAGGAAGTATTTCAAATATTTTCTAAAAGATCATGAAACTAACTCTGCAGCATTGTTTTATTCAAATTATTTAAATGCAATTATTCAAAAAATTAATCCAGATTTGATAAATTTACATTGGATAGGTAATGAAACCATTTCAATTAAACAAATTAATAAAATAAAAAAACCCATAATTTGGACAATACATGATATGTGGATATTTGGCGGCTCAAGACATTATATTTTACCACAAGAGTATTTTAGAAATTATAATAAAAATTTTGCGCCAATACAAAAAAATATTTTTGATTTAAATTATTTTACATGGAAGAATAAAAAGAATAATTTAAATTTTAATATCAATTTAGTTTGTTCTAGTAAATGGCTTTTAGAATGTGCAAAAAAAAGCATAATAACTAAAAATAAATCTTTAGTTGAAATTTCACCAGGTTTTAATTTTAAGATGTGGAAAAGTTATTCCAAGAATCAAGCTCGCAAGATTTTAAAAATAAAAAAAAATGAGAAAGTTATATTGTTTATTGCAGCAAAAATTTTTGAAAAAAGAAAAGGATTTGATGTTTTTTACGAGTCATTAAAAAGAATAAAAGGACAGAAATATACAATATTGGTAGTTGGAAATATTGGAAATCATGATTTTATAAATACTACTCATCATAGATTTATTTTTTATAAATATGAAAAAAGTCATTTAAATAAAATACTTTACTATAGCTCTTCTGATTTGTTGGCAGCCACAAGCATTGTAGAAGCCTTTGGACAGGTTATTTGTGAAGCTGCTGCATGCAAAACTCCATCAATAGTTATGAACAATACTGGATGTGCAAGTATAATAGAACATAAGAGAAATGGCTATATTGCGGAAAATAAAGAAAAATTGGATAATGGAATAAAATGGATATTTTCAAGAACAAAAAAACAAAAAAAATTGATTGATCAATATTCAAGAAAATTTGCAATTAGAAATTACAACCAACAACTTATTACAAAAAAATATATTGATCTTTATAAAGATATAATCAAAAAAGAGATGAATAAGAAATGATAAAAAACCACTTAAGTATTGACCATAATGATTTTTAAATTACTAAAGATCAATGAAATATAAAAAAAATGGACAAAAAAATAGATTTGTCCAAAGACCAAATTTTTCAAAATTTTAAAAAAGATTTTATTGAATTAGAGGCTTTTTAATGAAAAAAAAAATTACATTTTTTTACACAGACCATATAGAAAAAAATACATGGAATAACTTAAAAAGAAAGGCAACTGAAAGAGGTTTTAAAACTGAATTTTCAAAAGATTTAACAAAAGATGTTGAAATAGGTTTCTATAATCATGACAGAAATATAAAAAATAAGGCAAAATTATCCGTAATTTCAATTCATGGCATGGATCAATGTAGAAATTTATGGCCAAACCCTTGGATTAATATGCGTTGGGATTATTATGATGTTGGTTTGCTGCCAGGAAAAATGTGGTCGAGAATGTGGTCTAAAGCATCTTTTGATCCATATGCAATTACAAAAAAAGGTGTATTCGATATAGGATGGCCAAAATCTGATTTAATTAATTCTAAAAAGTTTAAATTAAAAAAAAATAAGATAAAAAAAAAACTTAATCCAAAAAAAAAAACAATTTTATACGCTCCATCTATGGAAACTGATAATAAGCAATTAGATATTCTCAATCTAGCAATTAAGCTAAATGTAAATTTAATAATTAAACATTGGCCCTCAAAAGATGATACAGACTTTACAAATATTTATAAAAATATACTAAAAGCAAATAAAATATCAAAAAAAAGATATAAAGATGTCATAATTTTACCTCCGAAATCAGATATTTTTGTTTCTATATCAGCAGCAGATTTGCTGATTACAGACGAATCAAGTGTTTTATACGAAGCAATGTTATTTAATATGCCAAGTATTATTCCGAATGATTGGAAAATGAGAATAAACAATGTCAATAAACCTAGAAATATAATTCCATCAAAGTATGCTTATACAAATTGTTCAAGTAAAGAACTTTACTCAACTTCGAAATTAATTTTTAAAAATTTAAAAAGTATAAATAAAAAGATTAGTAAAAAAAAAAAATTTCATTTTTCAAATATTGGTTATTCATCAGAAAAAATTTTAGATTTAATTGAGAAAATTTTATTGAATGAAGATTTAAATAAAATTCAGATAAAACCACATTATAATTTAAATAAATATCGTATTTTAATGAAGCAAGTAGATATAATCAAAAATTTATTTATTAAATTTTTAAAAAAAATTTATTCTATTATTAGATAATTATGATAAAACAAATTTTATACATTTTAGATAAAAAACAAATAGATAATGGAATAAAATGGATATTTTCACTGACAAAAAAACAAAAAAATAAAATTGATCGAAACCCAAGAGATATTGCAGTAAAAAATTATAAACAATCAATTATTACAAAGAAATATATTGAAGTTTGTAAGGATATAATCAAAAAAAATTGTTTTAAAAATATATGATAAATAGAAAAATCTTACCGTGCGTATTAGGTCTTGGCTATGTTGGTATGCCAATATTTAATATTTTAAATAAAAAATTTAAAACGGTAGGATTTGATACAAATAAGACTCGGATTAACGAATTAAAAAATAAAAAGGATAGAAATAATGAATTTTCAAAAAAGGAGCTTGTTTTAAAAAATAAATCTTTATTTTCCTTTTTAGAAAAAGATATAAAAAATTGTAATTTTTTTATTATATGTGTTCCAACACCTATCTTTAGAAATAAGAAACCAGATTTAAAACCCCTTAAGAAAGTATCCAATATAATTTCTAAATATCTTAAATCTGGAGATATTATATTTTTTGAGTCAACAGTTTATCCAGGTGTTACAAACCAATTAATAAAAAATATTTTAGAAAAAAAAAGCAAACTCAAAAATAGTAAGGATTTTTGGACAGGATATAGTCCAGAGAGAATTAACCCTGGTGATAAAAATAAAACTATAAAAAAGATAAATAAAATAGTGGCAATAAATTCAAACGATAAAGAAATAAATCATAAAATTAAAAGTATTTACAAAAATCTTTCAAAAAAAATTTTTTATACAAATTCGCTAGAAGAGGCTGAACTTTCAAAGGTGATTGAGAATGTACAACGAGATATAAATATAGCATTTATGAACGAAATATTACAGATATCAGAAAAACTAAAGGTTGATTTTTTTAGAGTTGTAAATCTAGCATCAACTAAATGGAATTTTTTAAAATTTAATCCAGGACTCGTAGGAGGTCATTGCCTACCTGTTGATCCATATTATTTATATTATGCAGCTAAAAAAAAGAAATTAGAAGCTTCATTTTTATTATCTGGAAGAAATGTAAATAATAATATGGAAAAATTTGTATTAAATAAAATTTATTCAGAAATTAAAAAAATTAAAAAAAGAAATGCAAAAATATTAGTTGCCGGAATATGTTATAAAGCAGAAGTTTCTGATATTAGAAATTCTTTACCATTTTCAATTTTTAAAAAATTAAAAAAAGATAATAGTTTAAAAATAATAGGATATGATCCAATTCTGGATGAGACTTTAGCAAAGAAATTAAATATCAAAAAGTATTTTAAGTTTAAAAATAAAAGAGTAGATTTAATTGTAATATTGGTAAATCATAAAATATTAGTAAAAAAATTCAAAAATAAGAAATTATTTAAAAATTCTAAAATATTAGATGTATTTAACTTTTTAAAAAATGAAAAAAATTAATATTTTTTTTTTACTTCCAAGATTTGTACTTGGTGGCGCAGGTAAATCAATATCTACACTTTGCAAAAATCTAAACAAAAATAAATTTAATATTTTTGTTATATGTTTAAATAGATGTTATTATGCCAATGAATTAAAAAGATATTGTGATAGTATCTATGAAATTAACTCAAAAAAAACTTTATTTGCACAAAAAAAAATTAGAAAAATTCTAGAAAATAAAAAAAATGAAAAAAGCATATTAGTTTCAAACCTTTTTTATTGCAATGTTCTCACAGCCTTATTTCAAAAAAAAAATAGATTACTTAAATTTATTTTTGTTGAAAGAACACCATTTCAAGAATTAAGTATTTATTTTGGAGTAGTTGATTTTTTGAAAAAATTTATAATAAAGTTTTTATTAAAAATTGCATATAAAAAGTCAGATCTCGTTATTGCTAATTCTTTAAAAACTGCTAGTGAGCTAGCTTCTTTTTCAGATAAAAAAACAAAGGGAATATATCCTCCTTCTTTCCAAAAAAAAAATTTATATAAAAAATATCAAAACAAAAATTTTTTCAATTTATTAACTATAGGCAGATTATCACAGGAAAAAGGATATGATACATTGATTAATATAATTTCAGAAATTAATTTCAAAAATTATAAACTGACAATCATAGGAGATGGACCAGAAAAAGAAAATCTAAAAAAATTGGTGGCTAGAAAAAAATTAAAAAAAAAGGTTTTATTTTTAGGTGAAAAAAAAAATGTAAATTACTATTTTAAAAATAGTGATCTTTTTATAAATAGTTCCTTATTTGAAGGATTTCCCAATGTAGTAGTTGAAGCCCTTAGTTTTGGTGTGCCAGTTATGTGTTCTAATAGCCATGGTGGCATTGGAGAGATTTTAAGAAATGGAAAATATGGTGTAATATACAAAGATCAAGAAAGTTTAAAAAAACAATTAAAAGTTTTTTTTAAAGAACCACAGTTGCTTCAAAGAAAAGCTTTATTAGGACAAAAAGATCTCAAAAGATTTTCAGCAGACGAAAATAAAAAAGCTTATGAAAAAATTTTTTTAGATATGAGATTTCCAATTTAATGACAAATAAAAAAAAAATACTGAATTATTGAATACATATGATATTACAATTACCATGAAAAAAAAGAAAAATAAAAAAATCTATATTGGTTTATCTGTAGATATTTTGCACCATGGCCATATCAATTTAATTCATAAAGCAAAACAATATGGCCAACTTATTGTGGGACTGTTAACTGATAAAGCTATACTCGAGAGAAAAAGACTTCCATTAATTTCCTATAATAATAGAAAAAAAATTTTAGAAAGTATAAATGGTGTCAGCAAAATTATTCCACAGAATGAATGGAGCTATTGTAATAACTTAAAAAAAATAAAACCTGATATTATGGTTCATGGAGACGACTGGATACAACATGAGCCTGATTTAAGAAAAAAATCTATTAATACACTAAACAAAATTGGAGCAAAATTAATTGAAATTCCTTATACCAAAGATATTTCAAGCTCACGATTAAATCAAAGAATGTTCCAACAACATATGATGCCAATTAACAGAATGTCTTCTTTAAAAAAAATGTTGGACTCTAAAAAATTTTGTAGAATTATTGAAACACACAGTCCTTTAGCTGCACTAATTGCAGAGAACACTTTTATAAAGAATAAAGATGGTAGTAAAAATGAATTTGATGGCTTTTGGTCTAGTTCTCTTACAGATTCAACCCTTAAAGGAAAGCCAGATATAGAAGTTCTTGAAATCAACCAGAGATTATCAAATATAAACGAAATTTTTGATGTAACTTCAAAACCTCTTATAATGGATGTAGACACTGGTGGAAAACCCGAACATTTTGAAATTAATGTAAAAACTATTCAAAGGGTAGGAGTATCAGCCCTTATAGTAGAAGATAAAAAAGGATTGAAAAAAAATTCTTTATTTGGATTAAATGTAAAACAGGAACAAGATAGTATCAAAGCTTTTTCAAAAAAGATAAAAATTGGTAAAAAAGTAAGTGATCCTGATTTTATGATTATTGCCAGAATAGAAAGTTTAATTTTGAATAAACCAGTTGAAGATGCTTATAGAAGAGCTAGCGAATATTTAAATGCAGGTGCTGATGCTATTATGATTCATAGTAAACAAAAAACACCACATGAAATATTTAAGTTTTCTAATTTATTTAAAAAAAAATTCCCAAATGTACCTTTGGTAGCTGTGCCCTCAAGCTATAACAAAGTAAAAGAAAGAGAATTGATTCAGAATGGTTTTAATATTGTTATTTATGCAAATCATTTATTAAGAGCATCTCATCCAGCAATGGAAAAGACTGTATTGAGTATTTTAAAAAATAAAAGATCTTTTGAAATCGATAGCGAACTAATGAGTATTAAAAAAATTTTGGAACTAATACCTGGTACAAAATAAATGTAATGATTAAGTTAGGTAAAATTATTTCTGTCCTAAAAAAAAATAAAATTGAATTTATTTCAGGTGTTCCAGATTCTTTATTTAAAGATTTATGCTTTAAGTTTGAGGACTTTTATAAGAATAACCATATTGTTGCAGCAAACGAGGGGTCATCTATAGGACTTGCAATTGGTTATCATTTGGCCACAGGAAAATTGCCAGTCATATACCTTCAAAACTCTGGTCTTGGAAATACAATTAATCCACTAATATCATTGGCGAGCAGTAAAGTTTACAAAATACCTATGATTTTAATTATTGGTTGGAGAGGAGAGATTAAAAATAAAAAACAGATAAAAGATGAGCCGCAACATAAAGAGCAAGGAATTATTACCCTAAAATTGTTAAAAACAATGAATATAAATTACAAAATATTAAATCATAATTCAAATTTTGAAAAAGTTTTTTTATCTTTAAGGAAAAAATCATTAAAATTTTCTAGGCCTTATGCAGTTGTCGTTAGAAAAAATACTTTTATTAATGACAAGGTAAATAGCAAAGTAAATAAAAAAAATAAAATAATTTTTAATAGAGAAGAAGCTTTGAAAACATTAATTAAAAAATTACCCAATAATTTACCAAAAATTTCAACTACTGGAATGTTATCAAGAGAATTAAATGAAATTAATATTAAAAATAACTCAGAAAAAAATACATTTATGTGTGTTGGTGGTATGGGCCATGCTGTTTCAATTGCATCAGGAATAGCTATAAAGAAGAAAAATAAAAAAGTTATCTGCCTTGATGGGGACGGAGCTATAACTATGCATTTAGGTGCGCTTGCCACAAGTGCTAGGATAAAAAATATGATACATATAGTTTTTAATAATGATGCTCATGACTCAGTTGGTGGTCAAAAAACAGCATCCCATGGAATAGAGTATTTTAAAGTCGCAAAAACATTAGGATATAAATATTGCTTTAGAGTTAGAAATAAAAAAAATTTAATTAATATTGTAAAAAAAATTTTAAAATTTAAAAATAGCTCATTTTTAGAAATAGTTTGTTCAAAAGGTAGTAGACCAAATTTATCAAGACCTAAAAAAGATATGCGAACTTATAAGAAGTTATTTCAAAATTTTTTGTAAAGTAGATAAATAATATGATTGATTTTAAAAATTTTAAGTTTAAAGATTTCTTAAAGCTAGATATTAGATGGAAGCTTAAAAGAATTTCAAAATTTACCAAAATACCTATTTACCCTGAGTTTTTTGAATGGAAAGGAATAAGGGGAATATATAGTAAACTTATTTTTAATTTAGTTTTTTTTGGTGAGGTATTAACGAAAAGAAAGTTAATAATGAAAGAACTAAAAAGAACATTAAAAAAATCAAATGATAAAATAAATTTTTTAATCTCTCCACCTTCATCAGGTAGCACATATCTCAGAAGTCTTTTAACTAGTTATTTTGGGATTTATCACAAAGTTGATAATGGAATTCCTAAATTTAATAATCTAACCCAAAGATGGACTTATGCTGCCAGCCCAATAGTAAAAGCTGCATTGTTTGACCATATAGATTTAGAAATTGTAAAAGAAATAAGAAGAGAAAGTTTTTTTTCAGAGGAGGAATTTATTCGTAAAAAAGTTTTTTTTACAAGATATCCCTTTGATAAACCAGATTTATTTAAACTTGAAAATATGAAACCAGTTATTTTGATTAGAGAACCATTTGATTGGTTAGTATCTACTTATACGCAGCACAATAACAGTGATGATAGTAAATCTTTTAAAGCTAACACAATAAACCACAAACTTATAAGTGATCAATTAAGTAAAATTGAAAAATATATATCTTATTGGCTTGAATATTTATCAAAACAAGAAAATAATTTTCTATTAATAAGATATGAACGACTTGTAAACGAACCCTTAAAATATTTTAATGAAGTATTAAAATTATATGATTATGGGGTCATTGATAATGACATACTTAAAAGAGCAATCGAAGTAAATTCTAGAGATTTTTCTTTAAAGTTTCTAGGTGCTAAATATCGAGGAACAAGATTTAAAGATGTAGATTTGAAAGAAATGAATAAAAAAAACATACAAGGAATTGCAAAAGAAATTATTGTGAAAAAAGGAATTGATAAAAAATATCAAGAATTAACCAAGTTTCAAAAAGAGATATAATTTAATGAAAATAAGAAGAAAGAGACCGATAGTTTATTGTGGTATGACAGGAGATATAGTCCATCATGGACATATAAACATTTTAAAAATTGCCTCCAAGTATGGTGATGTGATTTTAGGTCTGTTAACAGACAAAGCTGTTTCAACATATAAAAATAAAACTGTTTTAAAATTCCACGATCGAAAAATTGTATTAGAATCAATAAAATATATAAAAAAAGTTATTCCACAAAAAAGTCTTGATTATTCAGATAACCTTAAAAAACTTAAACCAAATTATGTGGTTCATGGTAACGATTGGAAAAAAGGAGTTCAAAAGAATACAAGAAATAATGTAATAAAGTTGTTAAAGCAATGGAATGGAAAATTAATTGAACCAAAATATACAAAAAATATTTCATCATCATTAATTAAAAAAAAACTAAAGAAATAAATGGAGTTAATAGATAAGAATAACTTTAGAGAATTAAAAAGAATAGTTTTATTTAAAAAGTATAAAAAAATATTAATTGTTGCAGGACCGACATCTTTTTTCACATCGAAAGCTAATATTTTAATTGAACAAATAACATTAGATAAAAAAATTTTTACATTTTTTAAAAAGAAAAAACTTCCTGAATTAGGTGAACTTTTGTCTTTAATTAAAACCATTAAAAATTTTAATCCAAATTTGATAATTGCAATTGGTGGTGGGGCAGTCTTGGATTTAGCTAAAGTAGCAAATTCGTTGGTTTTTGAAAATGATATAAAAAGTAATATTATTAAAAATACATATACAACGAAAAATTTTTGTGATCTATTCGCAATACCTATGACAGCGGGTACAGGCGCTGAAGTAACAACGAATGCTGTAATATATATAAATAATAAAAAGTTTAGTGTTGAGGGAAAGTTGATAAAACCAAATCATATGGCTTTAATACCTGAGCTAATAGTGAGGAATAGAAAGAAAAATATAATTAATTCCTCAGCCTTTGATTGTTTTGCTCAATCAGTGGAGTCAATGTTTTCAAAAAAATCAAATCAAACAAGTGTCAATTATTCTAAGAAGTCTATTAAAATATTTTTAGAAAATTATAAAAAATTTATTACAAACCGTTCAATTAATAAAGCTTACTCAATGTGTTTAGCTTCATACTATTCTGGAAAAGCGATTTCTATTTCAAAAACTATTGCACCGCATGCTATATCATATCCATTTACATCTTATTTTAATGTAGATCATGGACATGCAGTTTCTTTAACTTTTGATTCCTTTTTAGAACATAATTTCAATTATATGGATTATTCCAACTGTAATTTTGATTTAAAAAAAAGGTATAAAATTTTATTTAATTTATTAGATGTAAAAAATATTTTTGAGCTTGTTAAAAAAATAAAAATTATTAAAAGAGATTTATCTTTAGAAAGTAAACTATCTGTTATTAATAGTAAAATTCCTAAAAATTTAAATTTAGTCGTCAAAGATGTAAACTTACGAAGGCTTAATAATAATCCTATAGATATACAGAAAAAAGATATAATCGACATTCTAAAAAAAATATCATAAATGGCTACTTTTGAATTTATATATTTTATTTAAGAAAAATCAAATTCATGTAATGTATGATTTATTATTACAAATAAATATAAAATGAATTTTATTAAAATATTAAATAGTTTTAAAAGAACTAAATTTTGGTTCATATTTTTGAAATATCTTATAGCCCCGGTTTATAATTTTATTTGGGAATATTTAATTAATTTTAAAGGAAAATTATTATATAAAAAATTCAAAAAAAAAAAAATCAAATCAGTTTATAAAATCTATGATGATATACCTAGTTTAACAGTGCAAAATGATAATGATTTTTATCAGATTGCTACAAAAATATCTAAATCTATTGATTTAGATTTTCTTAAAAAAAAAATGGAGGACTTAAAAAAAGATGATTCTGTCACAAGAAATAGAAATTACATCTTTGAATTTTTTCCATTCTTAAAAGATAATTTAAAAGAGGAAATAATAAATTTTGCGAAGTCAGAAAGAAATCTTGCAATAGCAAGTGATTATTTAAAAGTTTTTCCTGTAATAGGAAAAATTCATCTTTATTTAAATTTTCCCGTTGATAATGAGTCTGAAAGGGCATCTATGTTGTGGCACAAAGATGATTTTGGATATAAAAGTCTCGATTTTTTTATTCCCATAACAGATCTTACATCAGAAAATGGATCAATGTTTTTCTTAAATGAAAAGGATAATTTGAATATATTTAGAAGAGTCCCTGAAATAATCAAAGACGCCAAGCCAAAAGAAAGAAATAAGATTAAAATTGATGATTTTAATAAATATTATGAACCAGATAAGATTTCAGAATTTACAGGAAATATTGGTGATGCATTATTAATTGATAGTTTTAGAGTTTATCATAGAGGCGGGTATTGTAAAAAAAATATTAGGATAATGTTTAGGATATCTTATCAAACCCCAGATGCAAGTAGGTTATTGAATTTTAATGAAGAAAGGTTTGAATATTACAATAAAATTAAAAAGAATGATTTGAGTGATGATTATGAAAAATATTTATTTTTTGGAAGCAATATTTTCAAAAATTTTCAAATATTAATAAAAAGTATATTATTTTTTTACCGATTGATTCATTTAAAATCAAAAAAAATACGTTAAAAAATTAAAACTTCTAAATTATTTTATAATAATATTTTTATTTTAAAATTTTGAAATTAAGAGACTCATTAATAAATTATTAATTTTTTTATTTATAATTTTTTTTCAATCTCATTGATCATTTTTTTTAACATTTGAGATTTATTCAATTTGTCTGTTCGAATTAAGATTGAGTCTTTTACTCTTACTAACGGACTATGAGTTCTATTTTTATCTAATCTAGTTCTTAATAAAAGAGTTTTTCTTACCTCATTTAATGAAACTTTTTTTTTTAAATCAATCCATCTTCTGTAACTTGATACTTCTATGTTACACTTAAAGTAAAAAGCTATGTGATACTTTGGATTTCTGTTTAATATTTTACTAGCTATATCTCTTCCCTCAACACATATATGTTTATTTTTTTTAATAATGTTTCTTTGAATATTATTTACTATTAATCTGACCCCCTTTTTTTTTGCAAGGTATCCAACGTGTTTACTTATTTCTTGAGAATGTAAATTTTGTGAAGAAATTTTTTTATATGATATCTTTTTAAATTTTTTTCTTAAAAAGGGGACAATTTTTTTTGGTTTATATCTTAAGATTAATTTACTTGCATAACGATAAAATAATCCAGAGTTTAATAATAACAATTTATATTTTTTGGAAATTAGTTTAGCCCCAGTACTCTTTCCACTGGCTGCTTCACCATCACAAGCAATTATAAGAGATTTTTTCATAAAATGATTTTGAATAAATAATTTTTTTGTATACTCTTAATACAAATTTATGATTATCTAAATAATCTTTTTTTATTTATTCTTTATGAATATTTCAATATATGAGGTAAAATCATCAAATACCTCAAAAAATGAAAAAAAATAAAATTACTATTATTACCCCAGTAAAAAATGATGAAAAGAATATTGAAAAAACAATTAGAAGTGTTTTAGATCAATCTTATAAAAACTTTGAGTATATTGTAGTTGATGGTAAATCAAATGATGGAACTTTAAAAATAATTAAAAAATTTCGAAATAAATTAAAATATTTTTCTAAAAAAGATAAAAATTTATGGGATGCTATAAATTACGGTATCAAAAAATCTTCTGGAGAGGTGATATGTATTTTAAACTCAAATGATTTTTTTTATAAAAATACCTTGAAGGTTGCTAATAGATATTTTAATGATTTTAAATTAGATTATTTATTTGGTGCAATACAAAAAGATAGAGTCTTTTATAAATTTGAACCAGAAAAATTAAGTTATAGATTAAATATTTATCCATCCCACTCATGTAGTTTTTTTATTAAAAAAAAATTACATAAAATAATTGGACTTTATAATACCAACTATGATTATTGTTCTGACTATGATCTATTTTATAGACTTTTTAAAAATAAAAGATTTAAAGGAATGAGTACCAAAAAAAATGATGTTTTTGGAAAATTTAATATGCATGGCATGTCTTCAAAACTCCCGTTTTATAAATTTTATTATTATGAAATGAAAATTAGATATAATAACGGTCAGAATTTGATATACTTAATTTTTTTGTATCCAATTAAAATACTAAATAAAATAAGAAACTTATTTATCTCAATTTGATGTCCGAACTTACTCTTTTAATACCTGCAAAAAAAGAAGCTGAATCCTTACCAATCTTTTTAGATGAATTGAAAAAATATGATTTTAAAATTTTAATAGTTTTAGAGGAAAAAGATAAAGAAACTATTGATGCAATAGATCTGAGAGAAAATATAGAAATTTTTCATCAAAAGAATAGTGGATATGGTAGTGCACTTATAGAAGGCATTAATCATATAACAACAAAATATTTTTGTATAATTAATGCTGACGGCTCAATGAATCCAAGTGAGTTAAACAATATGCTTAAAAATATTAATAATGATAATGATGTAGTATTTGCCTCTAGATATCTTAAAAGTGCAGGTAGTGAAGATGATGATTTTATAACAGTTATGGGAAATTATATCTTCTCTTTTTTGGGTAAAGTTTTTTTTAATCTTAAAATCAATGATATTTTATATACATATGTTATTGGAAAAACTGAATTAATAAAAAAATTAAATTTGAAATTTAGAGACTTTAAGATTTGTGTTGAATTACCAATTAAAGTACATAAATCTAAATTGAAATATACTTCTACCCCGAGTTTTGAAAGAAAAAGAATTGCTGGGAAAAAAAAAGTAAAACCATTTTTAGATGGTTTACATATCTTAATCGGAATGTGTTATCTATTTTTTAATAAAGTTTTATGATAAGTATATTTTATTGGGGGCCATTTATAGATAACAAAATAGCAACAGTTAAAGCAATGTATAATTCTGCTTTAGGAATTAATAGATATTCAAAAAAATACAGAGCCTTAATTATTAATAGCACCGGAGAATGGAATTTTAAAATTAATGATCAAAATTCTAAATATTTTTTAAATCAAAGTTTAAACATAAATAATTATCTTCCAAAATTTGGATTTATCAAAAGTAGAATCTCATATATCTTAATTTTTTTTTCGTGTTTTTTTCAATTAATAAAGATTTTAAAAAAACACCAGCCAGATTTTTTTATAGCTCATTTAATAGTTTCTTTACCATTAATCCTATTTAGAATATTCAATTTTAAGTCAAAATTAATCATTAGAATTTCAGGCAAACCTAAATTAAACATATTTAGAAAATTTATTTGGAAATTTGGATCTAAAGCCATTTACAAAGTTTTTTGTCCCACTAAAGAAACTAAAGATATTTTAATACAAAAAAAAATATTTGATAATGAAAAAGTATTTGTCTTAAATGATCCTGTTTTTAAGCTTAAAGATTTCTTTATTTCAAAAAATGAAACAAGTTTTGATAATAGATTTGAAAAAAATAATATCGTTATGGTAGGAAGATTAACTTATCAAAAAAATTTCGATCTAATTATTGATGCTTACGAAAATAATGTTGATTTAAAGAATAGATTTAAGGTATTTATATTAGGTGATGGTGAACTTAAAAGTCAGTTAAAAAAAAAAATTGAATCAAAAGAGCTAGAAAATCACATAATCCTTTTAGGCCATAAAAAAAATGTTATTAAATATATGAAAAATAGCAAAATTTTCATATCAACATCACTTTGGGAAGACCCAGGTTTTGTTTTAATAGAAGCTGCTCTTTCCAATTTAACTTTAATTTCAAGTGATTGTCCTAGTGGACCAAAGGAAATTATTAATGAAAATGAGCATGGAGGTTATTTATTTAAAAATAACAGTTTGGAAGATTTAAATAAAAAAATTAATCAATTTTTAGTAGAGGATAATAATAAAATTTTTAAAAAAAAAATTTATATCAAAAAAAAAATAAAGAAATTTAGTGTTTTTAATCATGTGAATTTAATTAAAAAATATTTATAAAATTAAATAATAGTATGAAAAAAATTAAATGTGGTATAACAGGTCATTCTGGTTCTATAGGAAATGCATTATTAAAAGAAAAATCAAATATTAAATTTGAATTTTTTAAAGGCGACATTACAAAAAAAAATGCTGTAAAAAAATGGATTAGAAATAGTCAATTTAACTATTTGATACACTTGGCAGCAATTGTACCAATTAAAGAAGTTAATAAGAATAAAAAAAATGCATATAGCGTTAATACTACTGGAACTGAAAATTTAGTAAATGCATTGTTGACAGTAAATAATAAAATTAGTTGGCTTTTTTTTGCATCAACTTCCCATGTCTATTCAACTTCAAGAAAAAAAATTAGTGAAAAATCAAGAATAAATCCAATAAGTTTTTATGGAAAAACCAAATATTTAGCAGAAAAAAAACTTAAAAAATTAAATAAGAAAGATATCAAAGTTTGCGTAGGCCGAATTTTTAGCACAACTAATATAAATCAAAGAAAAAACTATCTTGTACCTGATCTCAAAAATAAAATTAAAAAAAAAAATAATATTAAACTTGAAAATTTAAATCATTTCAGAGATTTTATATCTATCGAGGATATTGCAAAGATTATAATTTACTTTTTAAAAAATAAAATAAGCGGCGTAATAAATTTATCGACTGGAAAACCAACAAAATTAGTTGCTATTGCAAAAATAATAAGCAAGAAATATGGAAAAAAAATTAAAATTTTTGAAAATGATAAACCTACTTTTCTAGTTGGAAATAATTCACTATTAAAAAAAATTTATAAAAAAAGATTAAATTTAAGTTTAAGAAAAATGATATTTAGAAATTAATTTTATGAATAATAAAAATAAGATATCTATACTTATTTCAAATTATAATAAAAGTAAATTTCTTTCACAAACATTATCAATGTTTAAAAAACAAAGTTACCAAAATTTTGAAGTAATATTATTTGATGATGTATCAAATGATAATTCACTAGAAATAATCAAAAAATTTAGAAATATTAAATTAATTACGAATAAAAAAAAAAAATTTAGTTTTGCAGCCTTGAATCAAATCAATGCTTTAAATGAATGTTTTAAAATATCAAAAGGTCAAATTATTTGTCTTTTAGATGCAGATGATTTTTTTAAGAAGAATAAACTATCAAAGATAAAAATTTTTTTTGATAAAAATCAAAAAGCGAAAAGTGTATATAATTTTCCTTCAGCAAAAAAACATAAATTTAGGTTCGTCAATAAGTCCTCAAATATTTGGCCAACAATATTTCCGACAAGCTGTATTTCAACGAAAAGGGAAAATTTTAAAACATTTTTAAAATTTGCTAAACAAAGTAAGTTTCCAAACTTAGAGATTGATGCACGATTTGTAATTTTTTCAAAGTTTTTTAATAACGAATATAACTTTATCTCAGATAAATTAACTATTTATAATGATGATAGCGATGGAATAACATCAAATATTTCAAAATATTCTTTAAATTGGTGGTTAAGAAGAAAGCAAGCTTTTCTTTATATGGAATACATATTGAATTTAAAAAAACAAAAATTAGACTTTAGCCTTGATCGAGTTATAACAAATCTGGTTAATAGTATATTTAATTAGAGTAATTGATGTTTATTTTATATTATTTCCTGATTTGTCTTAGCCTTGTTGGATATGGATATATTTTATCAAAATTTTTAAGATTAAATTTTTATAACTTTGGTTTTTTAGGTTTAATTGGAATTTCATTCTCTATAACAATTTCTTATTTAAGTTCTATTTTTTTTGTACACAACTACATATTTAATTCTATCTTCTTATTATTTGGAATTTTAGTTTTTCTTTTTTCCTTAAAAAAAAACCCAAATTATAAAAAAAATATTTTAAATATATTTCTAGTTTTTTTGATACTTTTGATATTTATTTTTGTAGGAAAAAATCACGATGATTTTGGTTTTTATCATTTTCCTTATTCATATCTGTTAACTCAAATAGAACATCCAGTGGGCTTGGGTCTTTTAAATTATGGTTTTAGAAATCATTCTTCAATTTTTTTTCTTAACTCTTTGTTTTATCTTCCAAAAGTTTCATTTTATCTATTACATTTGGCTCCTGCCTATTTTTTAGGATTTGCTAATTTAATTTTACTAGATTTTATTAAGAGTAAAAAAATGTTTGAAAATTTGAAATTTGTGAATTTTTACTCATTAATGATAATTACTTTTATTAATATTTTTTTTTATAGATTAGCAGAACACGGAACAGATCGATCAGGAATGATATTAATATTTATAATTTCTTTATTGGCGATAATTATTCAAAACACTAATGATAAACTTAAAAATAAAGATTTATTTTATTTTATCAGCATTATTTCAGTATTAATTTTCTCATTAAAGCCATTTTATATAATTTATGCACCATTAGTTTTAATCATTTTATTTTGTAACTTTAAAAAAGATTTGATTGAAGTATTAAAAGCAAGATCAATCATATTTTGTATTTTTTTTTTCTTTTTAGTAATATTTTATAATATTATTAACTCTGGTTGTTTAATATACCCTTTAGCAATTTCTTGTTTTGATGGATTTCTATGGTCACTAAGTCTTGAAAAAATTAAGGGAATTAATATTTGGTATGAGTTGTGGTCAAAAGCAGGTGCTTCTCCTAATTATGTAGTGGAAGACCAAATAAATTATATTAAAGGATTGAATTGGTTACCAAATTGGATAGATAACTATTTTTTTAATAAAGTGAGTGATTTTTTACTTTCCGTTATTTTTGTAATTATAATATTTTGGTTAATATTTATTTTTAGAAAAGAAAAAATAGTTAAAAATAAATTACTTTACGGAATCATTTATTTTTTCTTCATTTTATGTTTTTTTGAATGGTTTTTTAATCACCCTACATTGAGATATGGTGGTTATCATTTAATACCAATTTTAACTTTTATTCCATTATCAATTTTATTTAACTATAAAGATATTAATTATTCAGAATTCTCAAAAAAATCTTCAATTATTTTACTAATAACCATATTTATATTTATTGGTCGTAATATAAACAGACTTATAAATGAATACAATTTATATACTTATAATCCTGTTGAAAGCTCAAAATTTATTTACGATAAAAAATTTTATAACAGATATCTTGATATAATTAATGAAAATATTGATAAGTATAATTATATTGAAGTATTTGGAAAAGAAGTAATGATTATAAAACGTATTGAGAAAAATTAAGTTAAAATTTCTTAAAGATTATTTTTATACCAATTGACTAAATTTTGAATCCCAATTTCCAGAGGTGTAAATTTATTAAATTTAGTAAAATTTATGATTTTTTTATTACTTCCATGAGTCTTAATCACATCAGCTTTTTGCAACCCAACTCTGATTATTTTTAATTTAGGTTTAATTAATAATTTATCTATCATTTTTATTATCTTCGTAATTTTATATGGTTTATTGCTACATATGTTAAAAACAGAAAATCCAATATTTCTTTTTTTTATTAGTCTAAAAATAATTTCATTTACGTCTTGAATGTATGTGAAGTCTCTAAAATGCAATCCATTATTATAAAGATTGAATTTATTTTTTGATCTTAGATATTTTAACATAAACATATCTGGCCTTCCCCATTCACCATAAACAGTAAAAAATCTAAGTGCACTTATGTTTAAATTATATAATTTAGAATATATCTCAGACATTTCTTCATTATTTTTTTTGGTTAAACCGTAAAAATTTTTTGGATTAATGCTTTCTTTTTCCTTTAATGGAAAATTCTTTTTGTCCCCATATACTGAACTTGAGGAAGCTAAGATAATTTTCTTTATTGACTTAAGCCTACAATATTCAAGGATATTATGAAAACCAACTATATTGCTGTGGACGTACTTTTGTGGATGATCTATTGAATATCTCACTCCAGCTTGAGCAGCAAGATGAATTACAGAATCAATCTTGTTTTTTTCAAAAACATATTTAACTTTTTTTTGATCAGCAAGATCAAATTTATAGAATTTAAAATTTTTATATTTTTTTAAAATTTGAAGACGTTTTTTTTTAAATCTTACGTCGTAATAATTATTTAAGTTATCAATACCAATTATCTTAAATTTTTTTTTTAGAAGAAAAAGAGATAAATTAAATCCAATAAATCCACAGCTACCTGTAATTAAAATTTTCATATAATTTAATTTATCATTATTTTTTGATTAAGATACATTGACCCATATAATTTTTTATAAAATAAAATTGATTTTTATAATTTTTTTCTATTTTATAAATAAATCTTTTAATTCCATCAACACCCCAAATTCCAAAATCATCAAATATTATCAATCCACCTTTAACCATTTTTTTTTGAACAAAATTAAAAATTTTTTTTGTATCATCATAAGTGTTCACATCTATATGACAAAGTTTAATTTTTCTAACTTTTATTTTTATATTTTTGGGAAAATATGCCTTATGAACGTAGGTATTTCTTAATTTTAATTTTTTTATATTATTTCTCACAAAGTCAATATTGTCATAAAAAAAAACATCTTTTTTATGAAGACCATCATCTTTTTTGAAACCTGTAAAACTATCAAAAAGGTGAACAGCTCCATTTTTATTTGCTTTTGACATTATAAAACCTGACCCACCAAGAAGACATCCAATATCAAGTATCATACCATTTATTTTACGAACATTATTTCCACATTGCCATAATGTATAAGCTCTAGGATAATCTAACAAAGTATAATTTTTGATCTTATTAAAAAAATTATAAAACTTTTTATCCTTTAACCAAGGTGAATGAGTTGCTGATGAAATAATTATTTCATCATTATTATCAAGTTTACAAAAAAAATTTACAAAAAATTTAATAAAAGTTTGTAAAAATTTTTTGATAGATTTCAAAAATAAACTTTTAGTATTTCCGTATGGATGTTTTATATCTCTCATTTTTTTTCCTTTCCGCATACAAGACAAATAACATTATTTTTTTTTACAGAAAAAAATTTTTGATTACAATTATGACAAGTTTTATCTAAAATATACGTTTTATTTATCTCATAGAACCTTTGTTCAATAAATATATCTTTTAGCTTAATTGATAATAAATCAAAAAAACTTATAAAAATTTGGAGTTTTGGAATTTTAGATT